>Ga0265797_10002140_pt1 | contig 33739 bp, 33 predicted proteins | sample P2T30metagenome_FD_192433 | JGI IMG/M metagenome (GOLD analysis project Ga0265797, IMG submission 192433) | Plant litter microbial communities from East Loma Ridge, Irvine, California - P2 T30 | ecosystem: Environmental > Terrestrial > Plant litter > Unclassified | place: USA: California...
ACGTCGTACAGCCTCTGAAAAACAACGATAGCAACAGAGTGTACCCCTTCTGGGTTACGCTGTGCGATGCAGCTCGTGCATTTGGGTCAGCGCAGGGCCGCTTGATCGATCTCTTACACGAGATGTCGACGCAACTAGACACAAGTGGTACCGGCGGGTCCTCACCAATAAACTCAGATGGGTTTATCTACTGGAGAGACCTCCCGGGATTACCATTCGCCTTGTGCGATGAACTTCTGTGTTTGTTTCTCCCCTCCGTCGCACGCCTGCATCTGCTAACGACAACATCGCAGGGTATTTCCATCCTTACGACCATTCTCCAGACGAGCTCGACGAGTTCCTCGAGCAAACGCCATACCTGTTGAACGGAGCTAAGTTTGCGGCCACCCTTTTCGAACAAGGATTTCAATTACGAGGACTGAAGTTATCTGTGCAGGCAGACCGCTTCCTAGCGGATGGGATTGAAAGCTCTCACAACGATGCGCATTTCGTCAAGTCGCAGGAATGGAAGGTGCTTCTTCCGGTATCTGCTGCGTGGATTCTGATCGCTGGGAAGACGATTTACAAGTTGTGTCTTGAGGATCATGAGCCGCAACGGCATTTAGGTCATCGCAACAAAAGGGCTTGGAATAAGCGTAAATGGGAGCATTGGAAAGGACAACTTCAGATCTTCGAGACGAGGGAGGATTTTGATGAAGAATGCCGTGGGTGTGCGCCGCGGGCTTTGGCGACGATGGTTGAAGTTGAGAAGGTGGTCCAGGTCTGAACGATTTGGTATGGCTATTGGGCTTGTCGAGGCAGATTGAGGAACGCAGTTTTTAAAACGGACGATTCGCAGTGATCTCTTGACTGGCAGCAAAGTGCCTCGATAGCTATCTGGCCATAGACCAAATGAGCGTGGTGGAACCTCCCCAATCACATACGAGTAGAGGCCATGGCATGTCGTCCGACATCATGTATACTCGATTTCTCAATCAGAACCAACACACTTGATCATAACTCTGATCTATCAATCGGAAAACGGAACAACCGGGGTCAGACTCGCCATATTACATTGCCACAACAGCCTCCGTTGCGGATGCTGCGACAATTGACCGGTGATACTGTGCATGACACCCCGATTGTGGAAGATGACCAGATCTCCTTCCTTCCATCGATGTGCATACACGGTGGAAGGCGAGTAAGCGCGCCTCTGCAGGTTCCGGCAAATATTCCTGACTTTTGCAAGGTCGGAGGTCGTGGTCACCTCGCCCGTGGCGGGATCGCATGTATGCAGTACCTGCACGCAGCAGCCCGCGATCTGCAGGCTTGGCTCTCCGGTTTCGAGGCTGCGCCAAACCATCTGGAAGGTTTCGTTCAGCATGGAATGACGACTTTTTTTGAGGCGATCGGGATGACTTACGGGGAAGGAGTGTACTTTCTCTCTTTCAAAGGGCGGAAGATCGCTCTCCGCTTTCTCACGGCCAACGCGTGCGATGCTTAGACCGTCATCTGTGGCTTTGCAGTTTTTGATCCATTCATACGCTCTTGGTGCGTACTGTACCGTGGTGTGCAATGCAAACTGCTTTTCTTCTTCACTGAGCAACTCGAAATTTCGCGAGCCGGAGAAGACTGCAATGGTGTTAGCACATTATGCTTCGGTGGATCAAGGTCAGGACCTGATACTAACAAGCAGTCGCCCCTGCTGCAATGTCCATTTCTTGTTGGTTATCGAAAGCGAGTTTTTGATCCGGCAGGCTCGGCACTTGGACTGCGTGCAGGACTGTTGCGATGCCCGGCAGATTCTCGTACAACGGAGCATCCATATGCCAGCGATAAGGGCGCGTGAAGCCTTCCTTGACTGCATCCGATGACAGCGGGTTCTCGTGAAAGGACAGATGATCGAGATGTTGTAGGTCTATCTCGCTCAAACCCTGATGATCCTCGACTCGCCCTTTGCCAATCACTGTGACCTGCGGCGCCTTGGGAATTCTCGAGCAGTTGTTGAGGGAGAGAATGTTGTTGGGATCTGTGACTTGCTTCGCACCGCCGGAGTGATGGTCTAAAGGCGCAGGGTCGAACAGCTTGGCCAGTCCCACAAGCACGCTCGGCTCGAGGCCCGTCTGATCCCGGATCACTAACACACCGTGAGTAAACAGAGCCTTTCGCAAAGTTCCCTTGTCGCTCTCGGAAAGCGCTTCCAAGTCTAGCAGTTTCTGCGTCGATGGGAGAAAGACCTCTGCTCCTAGCTTCGTGTCCTTGCGTAGCTCGGCATTTAAAGGCTGTATGCGGAGGGCGTCGATAATGTGTGGCATGATCAGGATCCAATCTGGGAATTTTTGTCGTGGTGGAGTGGAGGTAACTGCAATACACAGCTATATGTTCGAAAGATGGTATGGCTTGCCACGTCCAGATATGAAGAAGTAGCTTAGTCGTCTATTGAATGTCGAAGGTTTTGAAGGAAAGCCACATCAGGTAGCCCGGTATCTGAAAACATTTGAAACCCGGCCGGGAGTGGAGGTGGACTGTTATCTGTTGGAGAGCGATTGGCCCACTTCTCTATCTCGGCCGAGATTAGCAAGACCATGATCTGCTGTTATCGAGGCGGAACGCATGTGATCTGGCGATGTAAACGTCCACGCCTAGACCTTTCCGTTGAGTCGGAGCGAGGACTTTGGGTTTTGTGTCTTCACCGGCCTCTCTCATGCAAATACAGCACTGAACCACTGGTCAAAATCGGGTGTCTCGTTTGATGAATCTGGCAACAACTCAAGCTCTGGGCCTTCCACATGCTGAGCGCAGGGCCAATCCTGCTCTTCCAAGTCAAAGAACGATGAGAGGACATTGTCGAGGTTGAGTTCGACGGCCTGCGAAGCTCCGGACGGGTTGTACGAATTTCCCAACAGAACATTGATCAGATAAACCCCTCGTCGAGCAAGACTATCCGCCTGCTGCCTCGAGAGTCTATCGCGGGCCTTCTCGATCAACTGTCGTTGTGTTTCCAAGTTGTAGCGGCTTTGGACGACGTTTCCATCAGCATAGATCATGTTCAAACACAGCACCACAACAGCAGTAACTGCGAAGGCAGAGTGTACCCAAAGCGGCCTGCATGCTTCGTCTTGATCCGCTAGTTCGTGCTCCCGAAGTATCGTCATTGCGGCGGAAACACAAGTCCTTCGTGTGAACAGATACATCGGCGATTGAAAGCTCTTCAACAAGAAAGGTCGGTGTATCATGATGATCTGTCGAATGGCCATTAGCAAAGAATACGGCCAGGACAAGAGCGAGCGGCAATGCATACCTTGTCAGCTGCTGAGATAGCTAGAGTACGACGGGCTGTGGGTAACCACAAGTGTTTCGGTTCCAGGACTGGATCTTGAGGTCTTAGTAGCACGCCTGGTAGTGCTCCCATCAGCTGTCGCATTTGGCGATCAGCTTCAAGAACGACTTGATACTTTGCGACATCATTTTCCGCAGTGTACATCTGCTCCAATATGTTGGGCATGAGCTGTGCGATCTTGGCCATAACGTTGGCGCAGCTACCCATGGTGAGCACAGATGCAGGTTGCTCTGTAAGATCATGGTCTTGGCAATTCCGAGGTAACTTCGTGGTGAAGCTCGCTTGGTTGATGCCTAGACGCGGTCAGCCTTGTAGACATGACGAAGCTGATGACATACTTAAAGTTCCAGTATAAGGCATTGAGTGGTAGTCCAATTCCACCAGCTTCCACCATATCCTTCGACCGACTTCCCGATGCACTGTGGTCGGCCAGTCGATCCATCTTTCGGGTTCGTTTGGAATGCGATGGAGACCAAGGCATTGTGCGATTCTTATAGCCGCATTGACAAGCACCGTCATCTGATCGCTGCTGTCCAGCACATTGCCAACCATTGCACAGATGCATACAGCCTGAACGGAGTATATAGTATGACGCCCCAGAGAATTAGTCCGGAATATTTCGGCCGTTGCTAACTCGAACATGGCTTGACAGCTGTTCGGACTTATTTCGCCGCTTCCGTTGTGCGAAGATGAATTAGTAAGAGTCCAGATCGAGCTGCTAAGCACGCTCAGATATAAAGGGAGCCATTGGGGATCTGGCATTGCACCTGAGTGCCAGAAAGTTTCACAGCAGTTCATGAAAGTTGGAACGTGGATGGTATTGTGATACCATGCGAGCTGCTCGAGATGGAAATCTACCAGCTTTCGTGAAGTGGCAAGATTGGGCAACAGAGAAAGAAGGTTGTCGCTGATGAAATACTGTTCTGGCGCCAACGCAGGGCGTCTCGGCCGACGGCATGTCGTATGAGGATACTGATGGCACTGATGCCTACCCCAAGCAAGTCCTTCGATCGCGGTGGGAAGATCCTCGAATTGGGACATTGCCATAGCGTGTGGTGATCTCGAGATTGGAGGACCGTTTTTGAACACGAGTTGTTGGTCACCCGGCTCAGCCGCTATCTCCTCCTCTTGTGCAGGAGTTGCTGCATGCGTACAGTCGGATTGCAGACATGTTTCACTGCTTCTTCCTTGATTGTGCTCGACCTTTCTACTCCGTGATGCGACGACGACTGCTTCGCGACTGCAGGCAAGACCTTTCGTCCGACATCTTGTGCACGGTATGTCCTTGCTACAGCGTAATTTTGCTCTAGTGCAGTGGCGACATGCCAATGGTTGGCGCTGGCTTTTTCGGATGGTATGGTTGTCGGACATCTCGCAGGAGTACAACGCGTTTGAACTAAATCTCGTCCGAGCCGGAGGTTGGGGGAGAGGGGGCTGGGCTGCGTAAAGTACCCTCGTTCACGTGCGATAAGAGATTGCAGAGACTCCCCACCCATATCAGACGCCTATCTGAATCTCGTCCGAGTATGCTCTTTCTACTTATCTCTACCCAACTCGACATATCAACATCGATCAAAGTGTAATGGCTGCCATCGTATGGTACAAGACCGCGATGCCGCGCGCTTTCTGTGAGCGGCGAATCGTGGAATCAGCATATCCGCCAGGCTGGAGCTGCAACAATGTCGATCTCTGGCAAACAACCTGGCATAACCTCTGAGTTTTCGGTCGATGAGAAGGATGTCAATCATCAAGACGTACACGAAGCAGGCACCGTCGAAGCCATACCACCATCTATGCTGAAGAGAGTCGATGCTTGGCTAAGACTTGAGTCTGCAGGCCCTCATAGTGATTTCGGTCCCTGGAGTAATGCAGATCTCGAGCCAACAGCGGCGTCACAACAGACATGGAACAGCTGGAACTGTAAGTGTCGACACGTTTTCCTGCCGAGCAGTGATGCTGACATCGCTCAGTTGTGGCATACTGGCTCTGTGATGCGATCGCTCCCGGCAACCTGAGGCTTGGATCCTCCTTGGTGACCACAGGATTGTCCTGGAGATCAGCCGTCGGCATCATAGCTCTCGGACACTTCCTGGCGGCTCTTTTGATCACCGCAAACGGCATCATTGGTGCGAGATTGCACATACCGTACACCATACAGAGTCGTGCACCCTTTGGCTTCTTCTTCTCGTTCTTCGTTGTCTTCGTACGACTACTTGTCGGCTTCTTCTGGTACGGGATTAACACCTACAATGGAGCTTTGTGCGTGTACGCTGTTCTTGTGGCGATTTGGCCTTCCTTTGCCAACGTCCCAAATCACCTCCCGGAGAGCGCCAACATCACGACACAAATGCTGACAGGTACGAGCACGCTCGCATACATCGCTAGCCGGGTCGCTAATGAAGCTCAGCATATGTCATCTACTTCCTCATTGTGCTGCCGTTCCATTGGATCCACCCACGACGACTGAGTTGGTTCTTCAACGTGAAGGCGTTGTTGTGTATACCCGCTATCATTGGAATGCTGGCTTGGGCGTGTAAGGAGACAGGTGGTGGTATGAACACTACCCTGATCAAGACTGGCAACAAAATCTCGGGGTCTGCTTACAGCTGGGCGTTCCTCAGTGGCATGAATGTAAGCGGCGCTCATATGTGGTCTACACCTACCATCACTCGCTAACTATTCTACAGTCAATGATTGGTAATTACGGAACGATGGTAAGTCACAGGACCATGCACATTGGCTCTCGTTGGCAAGCGACTCATCAAGCCCAGGCTGTCAACATCAACGATTTTGCAAGATACGCAAGCAGGACTCGAAGTGTCTTTGTGCAGATCGTGATCGTGCCTCTATCGTAAGCATGCCTGTGACTTTTCAGAAGTTCGATGCTAACTTGACGACCGTCCAGCTTCGCACTTATGGCATTCATCGGCGTCATCATCGCGGGTGCCGCCTCGGACTTGTACGGCGAGGACATTTGGGATCCTTTGACCATTCTCAGCCGCTGGACGGGATCCAGTGGTGCCAGAGCCGGTGCTGCGTTCTGTGGATTGTCATTCACTTTGGCGCAGCTTGGGTCGAACATCTCTGCCAATTGCATTTCGGCGGCGAACGATCTGAATGCCATGTTCCCAGCAGTACGTGATGACCGGTACAGCTCAAAGCATCTTCGCTGACGCAGGACAGTATATCGATCTCCGAAGGGGTTCGTACGTGATCGCATTCATTGGCGCGTGGGCCCTAACGCCCTGGAACATCTTATCGTCGGCATCGGCTCTGCTAAACTTCATGGATGGCTACATCATATGGGTAGCTATGCCGTCGCAAACCCCCTTCGGTCGCGAGACTCGACTGCTGATATTTCCCAGCTTGCTCCCATCACCGGCATTCTGTTAGCCGACTACTGGGTCGTACACAAGCAAGCGTACGACGTCGAAGCCATGTACGATCCAAGCGGCCGCTATCGCTACAATCAATACGGCACGAATTGGCGAGCCGTAGTGGCGTGGTTCGTCGCCTGGATCCCGCTCACACCAGGTTTTGCCAGCGGAGTAGGTTATTTGTTCGGCGCATGGAACATTGTCGCGGACCTCAAACGCTAACACTCTGAAGGTCACTCCCTCTTTGCAAATCGCCCAAGGCGCGAGGCATCTTGCAAGCCTTGGCTACATGTACGGCTTCTTTGTAAGCGCTGTGGTGTACATACTGCTAAGTCGGGTTTTTGTTGCGAGACGGACGACCGTGAAGACCGAGCATGGGAGCGTCTGAGATGGGATGACAGTGCGGAGACTTGGCCGAATGCCTAGCCTTCGTGAGTCGTGGCCTTGTTCAGATTCTCACTTTGCTACTGCAGGTGACAGATCCACCAACCAACAAACCAATCGTTTTCGAAGATGTGGCAGGTGTTGCACATGCAGTAGAGCACATGATATAGCAAATAAGCTGTTAACCACAAAGTCTTGTTTTCATAAGATCACTCGAACGTTGTCGAGTTTGCTATCGTTGGTGCAATAGCAGCAGGTGGCAGAAACGATGAGCACCTTCGGCAAGTAAAGCGTCTCAGACAAACATATCTGGTGATACATGAACCTGCCACCGCTTCGCCCTTTCGCGGTCTGCGATCGTTCGAGTGCATTCACTATACGCCGGGTGGCTTTGCGCTTCCTTCAATATGCCAGTCACGCCGCCAGTCCCCAAGTACGTCAAGAAGTTGACGCTAACCTTCGCATACTCCTCGATAGCACTGCACCCATTCATGGTGGTACCAGAAACCCAAGAAAGCGTCTTCGGGTTGATGGCAGGAGCGTCGGTAATGGAGGGATGCGCAGTCCCGTTGAACGTCAGGAACCATGCTGCGTTCACCCGATCTTTGACTCCTTGGACAAGGTTTTTGACTACCTCGAAGTGCGGTTTGCCATGGAAGATGGTGTGTTTGGAGGACCAGGCTTGTGAATGCACGACGAGGATTGGAACTCCGACCTCAGCATTCAGGGGACCGGAGGCTTTGCCAGGATCGAACATGATGCCTCCGTTGAAAGGGAGGTCTGGGGACGGAGCGCCTTTCAACATCTGCAGCGCGAGAGTGGCTCCGAAAGAGTGGCCAGCAATCGTCATGCGACTGAAGTCGATTCGGTGCTTCCAGCCGCGGAGTGTCTCGCCCTCGTTGCGGGTGTTCAGGTAACGAATATCTGCACCACGTCCATCATCGATACTCTTCAGGATCTTCACCGCTTCTCTCACTTCGGCTTGTCTCATGGCAAGCTGTATTTCCCGGAGTTTCGGGGTCTTCGGTTGAGGCGACAACATGTCTTCTGTGATGTAAGGCACATACTTCGTTGTATCACCGCCCATGACCAGTGATCCTGGACCGCTGCCATCTCTGTGCTCGATTGCGACCACCAAGAAGCCTCGGGATGCGAGCTCGCCGCAGAAGTGGGTGTAGCCTGTGCGAGTGGAAGCGGTGCCGTGCGAGAAGATAACGAGCGGGAACTTGGGTAGTCCCACGTTCTCAGGTGTATCAATTGGTTTCTCGTCTGCGTTCGGCGCCGGACCATGGAGCGGGACGTCGACTTCTGCCCGGATTTTGTGTCCGCCCACGAGCATGGAGACGCCGAGGGTGAAGAGATGTTTCGCAGTGAGGCTGTCCATGTGAGCTAGTCGGGCGTAGCCTTCGCCATAGAGGGCGGTGGGCTTCGGCACCCATGGATGCTTTGGTTTGGAAGGTGTTGCATCTGTCTCGGACGGGTAGAAGATTGAGCACAAGCTGGTCTCAATTTGGAAGGCCGGCTCGCCTGTTTTCGTGATGGTCGTGGTGCTGAATTGCAGGGGCTGTTCCAAAGGCATCTCGAGATCTATTATGCCGACATCGTAGTAGCCAGAATAGGGCGGTAGGTCGGTTCCGCACATTGTTCGTTGGTCTCCGCAGCGAGGAAGTTGTATCAGTTGGCGAGATAATATGGTTGTGGGTGCTTATTCAGGAGAATCAACTTGTCCGCCAGTTAGTAGTTACAAGCAAGGCAGGACAAGAGATGTACATGTAGCCATCACGAGTAAGGCATCTCCCTCCTTTCAAGCCATCATGAAGACGATTGCGCGGCCTTTGCACCCTCCTGTCATACCACAGACTGTCACATATCTGCATTCATTGGCTGGCTCGGAGTCGAAGTGACAGTCCGCAGAGCGGTACTCTCATCATCCGATTGCTGGCTAGATGCAGAAACGATGACATGCTTGGAACGTCTAGGTTGGATGACAGCCAGGCAGTGACATGCCAGCGACATTTCGCCAAACTCAATCTCCAGCTAGAAGCTTCCGAACATTCCTTCCGCCCTCCCGCAAGGCTTAGCAACGATACAACAAACTCTATCGCAAGGTCAACGTGGGGAAGATCGGCAACAGATCGATAGGCAAGCCATTCCAGATCAATTGATTGGAGCCAGGCTGAGCTACTCGAAGAACTCGGTGTATACAGTACTACGCAGCAGACGTAGAAGGCAGATTTACTGTACCCCTCGGAGGCAACCAGAAAACTTGGTGACACTCGACTTGTTAAGTCGAGGCCAGATACACAAGCTGAACATCCCAGTTGTCGTAACCCCGATAAGTTCCCATATTCTCAAGTCCCGCAACCATCTGTCGCAGTCAAACGCGAGCTTCAGAATCGGTGCCCGAAGCAATCCATTCCCGTCGGGAGCTGTTCCAAGTAAGCCGCGCGCGATACGTCTCCTCAAGACCCACGAGAGGAAACTGGCCTGCTTTCTCGAGATCCTGAACACTGAGCATGCATCCCGGAGCCGCGTCCACCACGTACAGCTTATCGATCATCCCACCCTCGCAGAGGAATGCGTCCATCGGCTCTACCTTCAGGGCCTCAAGCCCAGCAGGCGTGACAGCAAGGCGCTTCAACGCAGAGTATGGCCGGCTCACGTAGCGGTCCACCATTCCCGTTACGTGAAGGACGTCTCCCGGCTCTCCACCGAAGACATGGGCGTAAGCGGCAGGCAGGAAGATGGTGTCGGTCTGAGGGTCGAAGGGGCGGAGCATCTCAAATCCAGACCGGGCGCTGCTTCGAGAGGCCACGAGCTTGTGTTTCTGTAAATACTCAACCGCGACATCGCGTGCCTTGCGGTTGACTGGGTAGAGAGACAGCGGGATGTGGAGGTGTTCGAGTAGACTCGTATCTAGTCGCTGTTGCAGATTCTCTCCGTTTGGGTCAGGACCGTCCCATTGAGGGCCGATTTCTTCTACCACCCAGCAACCCGCTCTGTAGCAGTACAGAGGCCTTGTTGGTAAGTTCGGTAATGCGAGCCGCCAAATCTCCAGTCTCAGTTCGGTGATCAGCTGTGGAAAGAGAGTGAACACCACGGCCATGTCGCGAATCGCGATGCCTAGAGGACAACGGCTCTTAGAATATAGATGGAGGACAATGTCAACTATCTGTGGGTACTGTTGAGAAGTGAGGTGAAAAGTCCAAGGGCAGAGTGCAATGCGGGTGCCTTCGAGTACTGTAAAAGTTCGCTCGGGGGTCGTTCGCAGCTCAGCCTCGAACCGTATCGATATACGCTACGATGGGGCTGTGCTGGCCAAAATGCACTGCAGATCCACGAACTGGACGAGGCGGTCGCGAGACTCGGACCTTCGGTCACTGCGGGCGCAGATGTCTTGTTCCTCGAAGGCATCAATACGGCGGAGCAGGTGGGTGAGGCAAGTGCGGCGCTCGCTCCTGTACCATGCTGCTCAACATGGTCGAACACGGAGCGACACCGTCGTGGAAGAACATTGTTTACAAGATGATGATCATCCCATTCATTTCGATTGCGACGGCCTACCAGGCCATCAAGGACGTGTTCGTGCAGCTCAAGGGAAGGGACTTGCAGAACAGGATTGGATAACGGATTCACTCGTAAGAGAGGCTTCACCGTCGCCGGACTAAAAGAGGCCATGACCTTGTGGCGGGTGACAAGCCATACAACAAAGTCCAGGGGTTGATGTTGCTACCTTTGGTCTGTGTCAAGAACGAGATAGCTTAGATGTATGAGTTGTAGAAACGGGATGGGAACCGGGCTGGAAGGAGGAGGGAAGAATTTCAGCCAAGTTTCACGTGACCGGGGTCCACATTTCGGCCCCGGGCCGATTGGACTTCGCTTCACTTCTCTCGCGACATCCTTGATCTTCTCTACCAACCTTCTTCCGTGTGAGATGTTTCTCTATGTCGTACACATTATTTCATGAACGCCAATTCGGAGGCTGCACCACTTCCAGGATGACAGTCGAGTCGACAAGCCGCAGGCCGTTGACGAGCCTGTAGCGAGTAAGCAACCCTCGATGACTCCACCACGGCCGACTACAACACTCGAATTGTGACCCTGTATGCGACCGCTTCTTCCCTGATCAACCTGACAGTCGCCCTGGATTTTCCGCCCACCACTATCATTAGCCACTGACCATTTTTGTGCTACCAGGCACTCGTCTGCGCCGCTTTCTGTGTATCTGCATCAACACGTAGGAGTCGCGAACAACGACTCGTCCGCAAGTATCGGTGATGTGATCGATATCCTCTACAGCCTGCCAGAATCGGGTGTCATTGGAGGACGGAAGGCCGGTGATCTGCACCTGCGGCAGGCTCGGAATCGGTTGAGTATGAGTATCGTCTACGACTGCTTGTGAGTCTGGGGGACACACTTCCGCGCGGGTGAAGCAAGTGGTAGAAACGGAGGTGGTGATGGGTTTGAGGGTGCTGAAGATGAGTTCCTGTCACCTCTTTCCCCCGTCCATCCCGACATTTTGCATTGCTTTACAACAGAGGATTTTCTTTGCTGTTTTCGAAATACACCCGCTCGAGTCCTTTCTCTTTCTTCTCGTTGCCATTCTGCTTCGATCATGCGTAGCGGAGCTCTGTAATATCTGTTAAGATGCACATCTGTTCACCACTCCAGAAGATATGCAGGGTCTACTAAGCCTCGATTTTCCAGTTGGCCAAAATGGCAGCTTGGTCTAGAACGTTCATGAGGTGGCCAGGACACAGCCCGTCAGCTCAATTGAGCGAGCATGCACGGAAGAAGTAAATTTTGTGGCCATGATTGATGCTGCAAGCTGGGACGAGCAAAGGAAAACAAGTCAAATGCCTTGTAGCGATTGGAGGCGAAATGCGGTGTAGCCCATAAGTATGTGCTGTTAGGTACTGGGAATATGGCCAAAGATGAGATTGGGTCACTTTGTCCACTTACTTGGCAGTCATCCGCAGCTCGTACTTGTACTAGGTACGTGTGCTTACCGATTTTGAGCTGCGCCACATGAGGCTGTTCGGCCACAGGCTATGCTTCCTGTTGGGCACGACATTCACGCAGCCCGTGCAACAAGCAGGCCTGTGCCATGCTGTGCACATGTACCGTGTCGAGTACAGCCGGCTTACTCTTCAGGGATGAGGTGCTTGGCTTCTGAACGGCTTGGTACTTAAGAGAGGAGGTGTGTCCTCGAGAAGGCCATCATGTTGCGGATTGTACAGCCAGAATGAACGATCAACATGTCGAAAGCAGCCCACACAACCGGTAGTACGACAGATGGACCTCAGAATGATGTCCAATTGCGCCGTATAGTGGGTTATCAAGGTCTGTTAGTGAAAAAAGCATCAAAGAAGTACCCTCCTAACATCTTCTCAAGGCAGAAGCATGGAAGCAACACCCTTTCCGATCAATAACAAATACGGGAATGCCCTGAAGACCCAGCAGTTACTGGAAGTCGCACATGTATTCAGTCGCTTGGAGTTCAAGATCCTCGTCTTTGCCAGTGCAGTCGTCTTGAAGAAGGTCCAAATCGGAGCTGCGTCGGACGAGGAGAAGGGATTGCTCTCGGACATTGAAGCCGCTCGGCGAGATCTTGTCGAAATCCACAGCGGCGCTTCCGATTTTTCTGCGACATACCTCAAAGACCATAAGTTTTCACGCTTCTGGGAGGTTGCTGCAGCTCTTTACCGCGAATCGTTCACGTCCGACGCTGATGCGGATAACAAAGAACTGCTCAAGGTCATGACATCGAACGCGACCACGCTCGAAGATCTTGCAGCGCCGCTGCCAGACGTCTTGAGGGCCGCAGCCAGTGCTGGTGTCTTGGACGTGGTGACAAGAAACGCAATCGGAGACAAGTACGCATACTTGGACGACATTGTTGACGCTCTCCATACGCAAACAACCGGACCTCGGGATTTGCCAAGCTGGTGAGTAGTGGTGTCACCCCTGTGGTAGCTTCTCATGCTAATAGGTGCATTGATAGGCGGGAGATTTCGCAAGAGCTTAGAGCCTCTTCTCCCGTCGAGCCGGCTCCCCAGAGTACGGTAAGCCGAACTCTCAAATTGACTTCAATAGTGGGCAAGGCGCTGACAAGCTACAGAGCACTACACGTCTCTCCTTCATTCTTTGGATTACGTTCTCCAGCACAGTCGTCTGCAGTGGACCCATGCTCGCCTACGCATGGAACTTCTCCGATCACCAGCCTGGTTCATGGGCGGAGGAAGACTTCTTCTTCCTGCTACAAGGCAGCATCATGCAGGTCTTTGGCCTTCTCGTCACCATCATCCCTCTCGCCAGAAACAAGAACGTGCCGTCGGCTGCTTGGGCATTTCCTAGCATCTTGACATTGATCTTGACACTTGTCTCGCCATTGCTTTACTGCTTTGTACCGAAGTGGTGGAGCTCATTCTGCACATTGATGGCAGCGTCGATCCAGGCTTTCCTAGTTTTGCAGCTGGCACTTTACGGCGCTTGAGGACGGTTCGAACGTGTGCGATGGCGTCAATTATGAGTCTTGTCAAGTTCTCCTTTGTGTGGGTGGTCTGCTTCCGTCTACATCATGACTCTCCTCTCAAACAGCTCCCCCTCCCCCTCATTCAAGACAATCAAAGCAGATACTACATGTGCTTGGGCTATTGTATGCGAAACCGTTTTACATGGGAAGATCCATTGTCATGAGTAGGAAAACGGAGTAGTGAATATGTCAATCTGCACTTGGACTGCCACTAAACGCCCAGAATTGTACCTACCGCGATCAGCTGGCCGTGTGGATCGTTGAAGTCGTTTCCAAGAGAGCAGGACTGGACTGCCGCTTCCTAAAGCACCTTCTCCACTGCATGCGCAACACCCGCCACATCCTCGAAGACGTGCCAGTGCCCAACATCGGGAAGCACCTCTAAGCTCACAACCTTCGGTAGCCTCTTCTTGTACCCCTCGCAAACTTCCACAGAGCTGACCTTGTCCTCCGCGCCAGTGAGAATCAATGTTTCAGCCTTGATGCTCTCCAAGTCCAATGAGTCGGTCGCTTCCGCCAGAGCGCTGCACGCCTTCGCATAGCCTTCCGCAGACTGGCCAAGAAGTGACAGGCGCACAGCACTCAACGCCAGCGGATTCGACGTCTTTGTCTTCTGAGATGTTCCCGCAGTGCTCACAGCGTCGACCACAGCCCCCATGCCTTCGACGCGCACCAAATCCGCTCTGGCATGTGAGCCTTTGCTTGCGGCATCAGGCAGCGGGTTGGGCGGCGGGCCGACGAGGATCAACTTAGATACTAGCCCTGGGTTTTCTTGGGCGCACTTCAAAGCAACCAGACAGCCCATGGAGTGGGCGACAAGAGTGAGACCGCTCGTGATGCCGAAGTGCGACGCCAGGCTCTTAACATCGGCGGCGAAAGATGCGATGCTGAGCTTGCTGAGGGGACTTGTCGGCGAAAGCCCGTGACCTTCGAGGTCGAAGAGTACGCAGTTGTAGGAGGATTTGAACTTTGTCAGCTCGACCAGCGGCGTCCAGTAATCCATCGTGCCTCCCAGCCCGTGGATAAAGATCGCGGGTGGACCTTTGGGATCGCCCGATTGTTTGATGTGAAGAGGCTTGTTTCCCACGGTGACTAGTCCTTTTTGGTTGACTTTCAGCGATGCTGGAATCGATAGCTTCTCAACTCTATCTACAGTCGGGTTCTGGGCGTCCATGGGTGCGACATGGTTGGTCAGGCGGCCGAGGCCAGATATCGAGACGCAGACTTCGTCGCCTGACTTGAGGTAGATCGGTGGATCGCGGCCGATACCGACTCCAGCAGGCTGTAATCGAGGAGTCAGCAACCAACCGATAAATGAGGCCGGACGTCATTGGAGGGGGTTTCCGAGCTTACTGTTCCTGTCGCCAAGACGTCGCCTGGCATCAGTGTCTGCCCTTCACTCATAGTCATGACAAGATAAGGGACACTGAAGATCAGGTCCTCGGTTGTGGCGTTCTGGCGGAGCTCTCCGTTGACGTGTGTCTGCACTCGAAGGACTTTGTCCAGTTTGTGGGCAGGAACGGCGACCGGGCCCTACATTTCAGCATGTTAGTGGGCTGTTGGTACGCAGACCGCGCGGCTGGAACGACATACCATCGGGCAGAAGGTATCTGGAGATTTGCCGATGTAGAACTGCTTATGATCGCGCTGGCGCTCTCTTGCCGTCATGTCGTTGATGATGGTATAGCCCCAGACGTGGTTCATGGCTTCATCTTGCCCAATGCGAAAGCCTTTCTTGCCAACGATGACTCCGAGTTCGCCCTCGTAGTCGACAGTCTCGGTGAACTTCGGGTGCGGGTAAATGTCCTCTCCGTCTGCAATGATGGACGTGAAGCGCTTGGAGAAGATGACGGGGTGCGTCGGCTGGTCGACCTTGTCGGAGCTATCGAAGCCCGATTTGTTGAACTCTTTGGCGTGCTCGGAGTAGTTCTTGCCTACGCATAAGATATCTCTGCCATTGATCGGAGGCAAGAGTTGGATGCTCGACCGCGGCACAGGCTCGCCGCTGGAGATGATCCCATCCTCACCAACTTGTATCACTTGGTACAAGTTGGATAGGTAGGTGCCGGATTTGAAGGCCAATGGCTGCACTGTCTGTGAAGCTTCGTCGAGGTGACCGATCCGCTCGATGCCTCGTGCAGGATCGATAAAGGCACAGTAGTTGGTCATGTTCGAGGCGCTGTGGTTGATGGCTCCATTGGGAGCTGACATTGCTGCGTTATAGATCCCGAGTGAAGTAAACAAAAAAACAAATCCGAGCTGCTGGTGGGGTGAAGTTGTTGTATCTAAAGAAGCATATGACAGTAAGGAAGGATCCGTGCGATAAGATAAGGAGCACGCGTGACGCGTGCGGATAGGTTATCGAATAGCATGGCTATGGTTGTACTGTGGATCCATGTTGCAGAGAAGAAAGAGGAGGAAGAGGGGACGCGGAGATGACGGCTCTGATGGAACTGGTGGAGATGGCCGAGCCACAGCGGAGATGGCGGAGATGACGGAATCCAACTCGCGACCATCACCAAGCTTTGGCAAAATCTTACCGTTGATGGTCAGCGTCGACTCGACGTCTCGGTCTGTCGGATGCCATGTCTCGAAGTTCGATACATTCGCGCTCCTGCATAAAGTGATGGGTCTTGTAGGTTGGCAATCATCCGCCTCCCGGTGTAACATCCCTTCCCTTCGAGCATCCATATTCTCCACCTAACATCAATCCATCCCTCACGGTTCCGATCGCAGACATGTCCTCCGCTACCCACGATCACGCACCCAAGACCGAGCGGAACCCAGATGCCTATCAACTCGAGCAAGTCCGAACAGCCGGCGGCCATATCGCAGACCACGACCAACCCTCGATGCCGGTGGTGCACCGCAACTTCGCCAACCCAGCGCCTCTCGGTCTTCTCTCCTTCGCCACAGGAATCTTCCTCATCTCGATCTTAGGCGTCCACGCCCGCGGGATCCAGACCCCAAATATCCTCGTGGGAGTGATCATGTTCTTCGGCGGAATCTGCCAGTTCATCGCCGGCATCATGGAGTTCATCGCCGGCAACTCGTTCGGCGCCACCGTCTTCCCGTCATACGCGGCGTTCAACTTCAGCTATGCTATGGTCTATCTTCCAGGGACGGGGATCTTAGCCGCTTACATCGATGCTGACACTGGCCTGCCGACGGCAGAGTTCAACAACGCGTTGGGCATGTTCTGCTGGGCCTGGTTCATCTTGACCGTGATTTTCACCGTTGCGGCCATGAGGAGCTCGTGGGCCCTCTTTCTGACGCTCTTCTTCCTTGACATTGAACTGCTTCTGCTGGCGGTGGGCTACATGCTGTCGAGCACCTCGACGCTCATCGCGGCGAACTCTGTTGGGTTTTTAGTTGCCTTCTGCAGTTGTGAGTCGTTTGCCCCTGTTTTACTGATCATGATCAACGCTGACCGCTGCGACAGACTGGGCTGGCTGCGCTGGGCTTTACAGCGGAGACCTCACACCTTTTACGCTGCCGACGTTCCCCATGTACCACAGTGTCTGAGGTCTTTAAGCTAGCCTAGAAAGAGTGGATGATGCACATCATCAATTCGTCTTAGACTGTTTGTACTTCCACAGTATGCACGTACTTTCATGGTCATAAGTAACAAGTTTGTCATAAGACGGTGTATGTTGCTTGCATGACGCTTCATTCCGCAGTCGACATCGAAATTCCCCCATTGGGATGGCAATACCACAAACAACTATCTAGAAGGAAGCCAGAAGACGCATATGAACACAGAAGAAAGATTGTACTGTATAACAACGCTCGAGACAATCATTAGACTTGCATTTCAACCCAACCTGCATGGCCACCATTCGTCGCCTCAACTCCAGTCATCATTTAATCCCCTCAACCCAACGAACCGCGGCCTCTCGGCGAACTGATTCCCTACCCCAGAAGTCCGCCCAATCCTCAAGGCAGCGCCAGAGTCGCGCATGTGCTTTCGATTATGGAACCTCCAGAACTGCCACGAGCAGTCTTGTCCTGCGAACGACTCGATCACGGTGTTTCCCCCGGGATGCTCGTGGAGGAAATCTGTAGTGTCGAAGACGACGGTGTCTACTACCAGCCAGGTACGGTGAAAGTCTTGCTGGGCTTTCAGCACGACTGTGCTTTCGATGAAGGGGAGATCACCGTCTTTCAGCTGGGCGGGTTGAAAGGGGTAGAGGGGTGGTTGGTTCAGTTCTTCTTGTTCTTTTTCGTCTGTTGCGGTCGAATCGGATTCAATGTGTGAATCGATGCGCTCTAGGTGTTGTGCTGAGATGTTGAGGTCGTCTTTGATGCTGCTGCTATCGCTGGTCGCGGGGGCGGTGATTTGATCGATGTGATTATTCGGATTCGACCTATGTGCCGCCTCTGGGGTGGAGGAAGGCTTTGGTTTCAGCCAGCCCATGCTTCTAGTTCTGTTGAGGTTGAGCCGGTGTTCCGGTTTGGAGGTGACTACCGCCTTCTCTCTGTTTGTTTGCCTGTCCTTTTGCAGCGGCCTGTGAATGTGGAGTCTCTCGCAAGGTCTCACAGTCGGTGATGGTGGCGTTGTGGGGTCGCGGAGAAGACGGAGAAGGCGGATGGGGTAGCGGGTCTTGGACAGCGCCTAGGTATCTCCAAAGTTGTGTCTCTCTTGTGGGAGATGCGGGGCTACCGGACGTCAGCAACCGAACAAGTTCACACGATCTTCGGACGATGGGCCGGTCGTAGAGATGTATTCGAGTAGCAAGTATAATACTTGCGGTCAGATGTGTCACGTTGGCATCGCGGTCAATAGCCAGATTCGTTCTCTCACTTGGATGTAATCACCTATCGACATATCGCTGCAAGTACAGTCATTTGACCATCTTGGCCTTCTGCTCACGAAAGTCACATCATGTCTCCAGCGCGTGAAGAACCTGCTGTGCCCTGGTCAACGACCACTGACGCGGGAATCTCGAAGCACAGAGGCCGACCACGCAATATCGAATCCATCGACGCCGTCAGATTTGCGGATAACTTGCAACCGCCCGAGTACACGATCTTTGGCGCCAACGAGGAGTCGAGAATACTCTTCCTGGACGTGAGAATTCTTGATTCGACAGGCACAGAACCGTACAGAGGAGATGTTCTTATCAAAGGTCGGTCACTGTCAAGCATAAGTGTGATGATCTGCGAGGCAAGCGTTGACAATCCCACAACAGGCGAAAGAATAGCAGCAGTTGGCATCGTTCCCGAGGTCGAGACCATCCAACAAGAGTCCGGAGTGCGTGTCATCCACGGCCGCGGGCGAACACTCATGTCAGGGCTCGGTGATGCCCACACACACTTTACGTGGAATGGCGGAGATCTCGATCGACTTGGGGACCTGGGCGTGGAAGAACATACTCCCCAGTGCTTCTTGGACTCGGGCTATACTATGTTCGTTCTTCGCGTCCGAGCATAAGTTCGATAGCCTGTTGCTGACACAAAACAGGTGTTTCGGAGCAGCGTCTGCCAAGAAGCGATTAGATGTTGTCATTCGAGATGCAATCAACGCAGGCGACATCCCCGGGCCTCGATACCTGGCCAATGGCCAAGAAATGGCAAGGCGCGATGGAGCGCTCGTCGCTGGAATCACAGCGTATGCGGATGGTCCTGACGAGATGCGAAAGGTGATACGCGAGCACGTCAGCATTGGAGTCGACAACATCAAACTCAGCATGTCAGGAGAAGAGGTGCAGTGTCCGATGATACCGCAGTAGCTCCATACGCTGACAGGCCGTAGATTACCGAGATCCGATCAGCGCAGGATTGCTACTTCACAAACGAGGAGACGGCGGCCTGTGTTGACGAGGCACACAAGCTGGGCAAGCGTCTCTGTGCGCATGCCAGGGCAAGAGATTCAGTTACGATGTGTGAGTAGTACTACCTGTCAGCTAGGATACGATCTCGACAGAAACTGAGCTCAGACCGAACCTGCAGGTGTCAAACACGGCGTGGATGTCATATACCATGCCTCATACATTGACGGGCAAGGAATGGACATGCTCGAAGACAAGAAGACTTCGCACGTGGTGGCACCAGCGATCAACTGGCTCATCGCCACGCTGCACGAGGCCGAAGCGTTTGGATACCCGCACACGAAGGCGGAGCAGGTGGGTTATGGCCAGGAGCTCGACGCGGCGATCGCTGGTCTGCAAGAGATGCACCGCCGGGGCATTGTTGTGCTACCCGGCGGCGATTACGGCTTCGCATGGACACCTCATGGCACCTACGCTCGAGATCTTGAACACTTTGTCAAGCTGCTGGGTTTCACTCCCCACGAAGCAATCATCGCAGCGACGCGTGGCGTAGCAGCGCTCATGATGCGATCGCATGAGCTGGGCCGAGTTCAGCCAGGCTACTTCGCTGACTGTATCCTTGTTGACGGCGACCCGCTGGACGACATCACCGTCTTGCAAGACCACTCGAAGCTCGATTTTATCTGCATTAATGGGCGAGTGCACAAGGCTGGCAGGAAGGAGTTCGTGCCGCCGCCTGTGTCTGGACAAGATGGAGGCCGCCATGTCATTGTACCGGAGTGGCCGGAGGAGTTGAAGCCCGCCATGCAGAAGCAGTACTGAGCGGAGAGGAGTGAATGCGAGTTTACGTGATGATAATGATTTGGAATGGATAAGGTCGGGTTAGGTAGTTGGATGTTTGTAGAGTAGTCCTGTAGTAGTTCACACCGTCGAACAGTGATGTCTCGGCGAGGTTTTCGACCCCGCACCGCCAAGTCCGCCTTCTCCGCGAGATCCACTCTCCCTCTACTGTAGGGTTTCACTCGGACAACCTTGAACCCATTTCTAATGCAAGACAATAATACCTTACCTTGATCGATGACTTGAGTTCCAACTCTTTCCATATCACGTGCACGTGTCGACGCCAGAGGTCATCATCCTCGCTCACGATGTGGTATGCCATACTAGGCACTTGAGAGGTTACATACCTTTTCTATACACCTCTATCAACTACAACATATATGTCTTCTGGACGTGCTCGAAGACTGCCGGTCTCGTGTGAGCCTTGCAGGAGTCGCAAAATCAGATGTCCGCGAGACGCCACTCCATGTGGGACTTGCCAACGGCGAGGCATCCCCGCCGTCGCATGCCAGTATGCAAAGCGTACTCCTTACTCGTCGCTGTCACTCTATGCTCAATCGAGCTCAGATGCTGGTCATGCCGACTCTGCTTCCAACACCGATCTTGCGGCACGCGTCAGGAAACTTGAACAACTGCTGCAAACCGCTCTGGATACAGGCTCCCGAAGCGTTGCGCCGTCCACGCACACGCCGCCGGCTGCTCTGAACGATTCGTATCTTTCACCCGTGAGCGAAGCGCCACCACCTCCCATCGAGCGTCTGGAGGGCTCGTTGCACACAACTGAGGCTGGATATCAACGGTTCATACCACATTCAATGCTGTGGAGCCCAGATCAAGCACAAAGGATTGAGACTGTGTCGGTCTCTTCTCCTTTCGGCCTTGCTCGATCTAGCAGTATCGATGAACTACTTGCAGCACTTCCCTCTCGAAAAGCATGCCATGAGCTGGTCAACGCCTATTTTTCTTCCTTCGCCTCTTTATTCCACATCCTTCACGATCCGACCTTCCATCAACAGTATGCCGGTTTTGTGGAGGATCCTCAATCGATGCCGCTCGCCTGGCTAGCCCTTCTCTACTCCATTCTGGCTACTGCCGTCCTTGCACTTCCACCAGATAGTGAGCTTTTGGTGGATCTCAGCAGGAAAATTAATCCTCTACAGAGATGTACCGAGCTCACACACCGGTACCGCGACATGATGGTGAGGTGTTTGGAGGCCGACAACTACTTGTGGAACCACAATGTGACTACACTGCAGGCATTGATCATCTTCATCCATGGACTTAGCCACAGCAACGGCCAGACCTGGACACTCTTGGGCCTGGCGCACCACCTCGCCCTGAATATTGGGTGTCATGTCGATCCAGAGTATTTCGCTCTGGGAGTCCTCGAGTGTGAAGAGCGACGAAGAAGCTGGGCCGGCCTGATGATGCTGTACACCAACCAGAATACCGCACTCGGACACATCGGGCTACCACACACTGCTTTGAGCGCGAGCTCACGGCCTCCGGCTGATCTTGATGATGCAGATCTTGGACAGGATAATTTCGAGCGCAGCAACACGCACGGAAGAGCGACTCAGATGACCTACATACTCCTTAAGTTCCGGCTGTACGATATCTGCGCTGAGATCTGTGCCAATGTCCTGTGCAAGCAAACGCCCAACCTCGATCTCGTTCAGCGCATCGACGACACATTGCGACAAGAGCGCTCGTCATGGGAGTCACGCCTGACCGAGGCTATCGAGATTGCGCCCGTGCCTGTCCACCACATCGCTCATCTGAACATCCTTTACAGCTACAGCAACCACCTGACCCTGCTTCTCCACCAGCGTCAAGCGCTCGATCCGCAGTTTGCACTTCCGGTACGGCGATGGGCCAGCAATCGCTGTCTTGAGACTGCGAAGCATTTACTCGAGGTCCACGCTACCCTCAACGAGGCACCAGAACTCACACCATTCCGATGGTATGGGCGTGGTCTCGGGAGCTTCCATGCTTTTCATGCTGCGGCGTTGCTGGCACACTTACTGCAGACCAAATCCGTTAACGACGATGGCAAAGTATACATGGATGTCCTACAGCGGTGTTTGAGTCGCTTCAAGAGCTTGGCCGAGTACAGCAGCGTGTGCGAGAAAGCTGCGCCTGTTCTGCAACTCATACTGTAAGACACCCTCTTGCTGGTGTAATGTATCAACACCACTGACTTGCTTCTAGGGACAATCTGTCGAGTACTCTGAACCACTCGAGACCTGCTAGGCTTGCTGAGACCACGCAGCAGGTCACACCCGAGCAAAGCATTGGGTCGCATCTCGGACTGGAAGGAGACACATCGCAGACTTGGGATTCTTTCCTGTGGGACGTTCCACCGCAGAGTTGGCTCACCCCGGCCGCGTTGCCATGGAGCGATTGGTCGAGCATGCTGAGTCACGAGCCCTCGCTTGTGGCTGCATGAATACAAATGAATGCAAATCGCTGCGACCGGAGTTGCAAAGAGAATCTTACGCAGCTGGTATAGGACTCGGCCGAGTCCCGCCGGGCACGACTAGTTATACAGCAACGGACAGCGGTCCTGGTCTTTGGCACCCGCGGACCGCAATTTCGAGAGCGGCGTTTACGACTTTCCTTCAGTGCCCTTCTTTGTGCCGTGTGTGATCCATTGCATCTTCGCCAGGCAGTATCGGGGGGCTTGGAGGTTTGATCCTTGTACGCTGTGGAGGGAGAGGAGGGAGTTGGCTTTCACTCAGTGGTTTGGGATGTTGGCTGTCTTTCTTCTTTTGGATGGGGCTTGTGGATGTGGTTGATGGGTCCCGTTCTTGGAATCGATAGTCTGAGCTTGGTGATGGGAACATGTTGTTGGTTGAAAGCTCGGTCCCCGTTTTTGCTTGTTCATCAAGGTGCTGCACGCAAAACGATCGAATCCGTATTCTAAACCCGTCTTTCCAAACGAGTGTAAGCCGTGTACTTTTCATCCTCTATTAGTTATTTGTTCGACAACCTTTCGTTCATACAAGCCGGCCATGACGACTCCAAACAAACATGAGAACCTCACCCCACGGCAACAAGATGCTGCGCCGGCAGACACCAGCTCGCTCGAATCCGCCACCGTTACAGCACCACAATGGCAACTAGCCGACGAAAAGCGCGCCGTTCGGAAAATCGACATGACAGTCCTGCCTCTTCTGTTCCTAGGCCTCTTAGTCTTCCAACTCGACCGCATGAACCTCGCCAGCGCCTTGACCGGAGGGTTTCGCGAAGACCTCAACATCGATCAAAGCACGGTCAACTTGGGCAACCAAATTATGTTCCTTGGCGTGATTATTTTTGAGATCCCGTTCAACATGCTCCTGCAGCGCGTGGGACCTCGGAAGTGGATTGCCGCGCAGGTGTTGGTTTTCGGATTGACGGCGACGATGCAGATTTTCATCAGAGATCGTAGCGGGTTCTTGATCATGCGGGCTGCGCTGGGGTTGGCGGAGGCTTCGTATATCCCTTCGTCGATCTACACGTTATCGACGTGGTATCGGAAGCGAGAGCTGGGGACTCGTGTTGCGGTGTTCTTCTTCGGCATGTTTGGCGGGAATGCGTTGAGCCCGATCCTTGCGTCTGGGGTCTTGCAGCTGGATGGTGCGAGGGGGATTGCTGGATGGCAGTGGCTTTTCCTGCTGGAAGGAGTCTTGACGACGGCAGTGGGGTTTCTGTTGCTGTTGCTTTTGCCTGGCTCACCGGACGAGCCGCGGCCGCTTTTGGAGTCGGGGTTGTTTGCGTTCACTGAGAAAGAATTTTGCATACTGCGAGAGAGGCTGGAAGAGGATGACTCGGAGAAGCGCGCTGGAGCGCAGGGCATGGCCATATCCTGGAAGCTTGTTCGACAAACAGTGTTGCACTACAAGCGATGGCCGTCGTATCTGTCGACATTCTGCGTGTTCGCGACCTGGAGTCCTCTCACGACTTACACGCCGTCTATTTTCTTGGATCTCGGGTTCGATCGTGTTACTGCAAACGCTCTTGCAGCTGTTGGTGCCTCTCTGGCACTTGCGGTGGTGTTTGCTTTCGCGAGACTCAGCGATCGCACAAATTGTCGTGGTCAGTGTGTGATGCTCGCTCAGATCTGCTATTTGATCACTCTTGTTGTTGCTAGACAGGTGCAGCCGACGGCCGGACGTTGGAGCAGGTGGGGCTTATGGACTGCCGTCAATGCATTTGCGGTGGGATACCATCCTATCCACAATACGTGTGAGTTCGATTGCTGTCTTCTCATTTGCTTGAATGTCACTAACAAATGTGTAGGGGTCCAGTTGAATTGCAAATACCCTGGTGAGCGTAGCATAGCCATTTCGATGTGGGTCATGTTGGCGACCAGTGGGCTGATGGCTGGTACGCAGCTGTTCCAGGGCAGCGATGCACCATACTACAGCAATGGGTTGCTTTATATGATCATCCTCGTGACGATCGGTATCTGCCTGGCAACACTGCAAGAGGCCATATACATCGTGCACAACAGGCATGTCAGGGAAGGGAAAGGCGCATTGATCAATGAGGAAGCGGAACCGCGCGTATATGTGCCTTGAAGTCGCTACTGCATCAAGTCAGAGCTTCGCTTGGCGCATAGCTTAGAGTAGTAGAAGAAATTCAATCGTTCAGATCTTGACCCATGACTACATCCAGCGAGCGCCTCGACATGGCGATATGCCGCTCCAAGGCGCCCAACTTCGCCATGGCAGCTATCAGACTGGGATCCTGGCTCTCGACCCGCACTTTGTCTCGCACGCGGACTTCCTGTCCCTTGTATGCGAACACCTCGTGTGCTTCATCGTGCAAGGCGGGTCTACCACCCGTCAGAGCGGTGGTCAATCTCTCACGCAGTGAAAACCCGGTGTAAGAGCCTCCAGAACTTGAAAGTGGAGTGTTGGTCCCTGTGATTGGGAAGGCTCCTTCCAGAGTGCGTACGTGCAACAGCAAGGCGGCTTCTGAGATTGAGAGATGGAAAGAGACGTTGGCTGGCAGGGGCGGGTCGAACGTATTCACATCAATGGCGTCTTCATGCCATGCTTTCATTTTGTGATTTTCGGGTCCTCCTTTTAATGCGCCTTTCGCTTCCAGGATGTTGTCGTGTAGAAGCTTTAGCTGACCGGCTATGAAGTTCGCGTTTGTTGCGTCGCCGGTCCAGCGTGTGGTGTCCACTACATCCAAGCAGGCATTGATCAAAGTGCGCGTCGTCGTGAGCTGTTCTAACACGATTACTGGTGCAGAGGGCTGTGATGATAGCGAAAGTTTGTATGCGGGTTGGCCCCTGGGAGGTGGTAGTGAGGGCAGGCGGAGTTGTATGTCGCCCTTTACGATCCTCGCTCCAAGTCGGGTGATGTAGCCTTTGAGGTTCTCACTTCGTAATGATGAGAGTACCAATGTCGACCCCGGCTCTGTCGGTGCGAGAAGGGCGGCGCATTCTTCAAGACCGGATTTGAGGGAGGTTAAGGTGTCCTGAAGGGCGGAGAGGAGCCATTCCAGTTCGCGTGCGGTTGTCGATTCCACCTCTTTGCTCAAGTCTGCATCGCTGATGGGCGGCCAGACAAGAGTCGACATTTTAGTGGAGTGGCCGACTTGATTGTCCTGTCCGGTATGAGATGCAGGTACAGCTAAGGTGTAGTTCAAGTGAATGTTCCGTCCGTACAGACGTCAATTCACATGTGATCGCAACGCTCCAGCCACATGGCGAGGACTCGTTCCGATTGGCCGAGAAGAGCTGGAGAAATAAATGTACAACAGCGACAGGGCGCGCATCGTTAGTTCCAACCCAAGAACACTTTAACCAAAACAACATCCTTGCCTTGCCTTGCCGACCAAGCAAGAAGAACAGCTGTATTAATAGTACTCCTGTTGAATCCCTTTCCTCCGACTTCCCCTAAACCGATCACCCAAATTCATACCACGACCATGGATCAAGCACCAGCCAAAGAAGTCACCGTCAACCAAGAACGCAAATGCGAGGGTGCGGACTGCGATAAAGATGCTGGCAGCCTGCAGTGCCCGACCTGCCAAAAGCTGGGCAAGGAGGCGTACTTCTGCGGTCAAGATTGCTTCAAGCGCAACTGGGTAGGTTAGTGCTGTGCTCTCGTGCGAAGAGGAGGCACGCAGAGGGCAGAAGATGCGTCGCCTGGTCGCGCGACATGGACATGGTCATGGACATGGACATGAACATGCGCAAGGTCGGGCGGAATCAACAGGACGTAGGCTAACAGCCGTCCAGTCGACACATAAGCAGCTACACAAATCGCAAAACAGTATGCTCTCCAACATCTTTCCTCCCAGCGTCGTATCCTTACCAGACGCCGCAGGCCACTACAACCCCTTCCCGACCTACAACTTCTCCGGCTCCCTGAGGCCGTCATACCCTCTCAGTCAGAGGCGACCAGTCCCGGACAAGATTAGGCACCCCGACTACGCCTCACACGGAATTCCCAAGAGCGAGCAGGTGCGTGGAGTGGCTATGCGATAACTGCAAATCGGGAGCTGACACCCATCCAGGTCTTCGTCGGAAGAAACAGGATCAAGATCCTCACAAAGGAGGAGCAGGATGGTATGCGCAAGGTCTGCAGGCTCGCACGTGAGGTGCTGGACATTGCTGCCCGTGCCGCCAAACCCGGTGTCACCACCGACTACATCGACCAGGTTGTTCACGAGGCCTGCATGGAGCGTGAAGTATGTCAAAAGCCCTGTCTTCCCCGACGAAAAACCAGCTGACAAACTCCAGTCATACCCCTCACCACTCAACTACTGCCACTTCCCCAAGTCCGTCTGCACATCGCCCAACGAAGTCATCTGCCACGGTATTCCCGACCAGCGTCCGCTGCAAGACGGCGATATCCTCAACATCGACGTCACCCTCTACCACGGCGGCTTCCACGGCGATCTGAACGAGACCTACTACATTGGCAAAGCCGACCAGGACCCCGACAGTGTACGCGTTGTTGAGACTGCTCGCGATTGTCTGGAAGAGTCGATCAAGCTTGTCAAGCCCGGTGCCCTCTTCAGAGACTACGGCAACACTATCGAGAAGATCGCCAAAGCCAACAACTGCGGCGTTGTCAAGACCTACTGCGGCCACGGCATCAACCAGCTCTTCCACTGCGCGCCCAATGTTCCCCATTACGCCAAGAACAAGGCTGTGGGCGAGGCGAAGCCCGGCATGTGCTTCACTATTGAGCCTATGATCACTCTCGGCACCCACAAGGACAAGACCTGGCCTGACGACTGGACCAGTGTTACCACGGATGGTAGCAGGACCGCGCAGTTCGAGCACACCCTGCTGGTCACCGAGAAGGGTGTTGAAGTTCTTACTGCACGACTGGCCGACTCGCCTGGTGGCAAGGTCACTATGCCTGGTGCGACGAACGGAGAGGCCGCTGCCTCGGCTTAGGTACTCCCTGTAAATAAATAAGGATGAAGGTCTACCATCAGAAACAGTCACTATTTTCCATTCTTATTCTCTTCGCTTGCTGCTTGATGTACGATCCAGACCCCTCGTCTTATCTACCCTAACCCTACTACAATCGTCAACACCCCACGTTTAGAGCGAGGATAAAATAAAAATCGCTGACACATCTTGACAAAACTCGATTTGGATACAACGAGGTGCTGGAGAACTCAAAACAAAATGGAAGCCTCAGGAGCCCCGATCTTGTCAACACCAGCCGAACATATCTTCGAAGCACCCGTGCCCATAACCCAAGCTGGAGCCAGACTATCCGACGAGCAGCTATACGTGCAGTACGAGATCCGAAGGACAGTCAACGAGATTCGCAGTGGAAAATGGAAGCGCGTGGCATTGCAATTCCCGGATGACATGTTAGTAGATGCGCCGAGAGTGTGTGAGAATCTGAAAAAGGACTTGAAGACCGAGAGGAAAGCGGATGCTGCAAAGGGAATAGAGGGAGTCACGGAGGGGATTAAAAAGGTCGCGATTGAGGACGAGATTGAGGTTGACGCCGCTCGGAAGCATGGCAAACTGCAGGATGCTGAAGACGAGGAAGAGCACTTGACAATTTTGGGCGACACGTCGTACGGTGCGTGCTGTGTGGACGAAGTGGCTGCCGAGCACTGCAGCGCCGAAGTTGTGGTGCACTACGGACGGTCATGTTTGAGCCCTACAGCTAGACTGCCTGTGATCTACGTCTTCACCACCAGATCATTGAATCGTGATGGCGCTATTGCTACATTCAAAGCGACGTACCCGGATCTCCAAGAGAAAGTTATCCTTATGGCCGACATCCCCTTCCAACACCATGTGCCCGAGCTTGAACGCATACTCAAGGAACGCGAAGGCTACACAAATGTCCACGCAACAGAGATATTGCACAACCCTTCAAGTCCTCTGCCAAACCGCACAGTGCCTGAAGAGATCAGCTCCGACCCTTCAGCACTTGCCAACTTCTCCATCTTCCACATCTCCGACCCACCCACCAGCCTTCTACTCACCCTGTCCTCCCGCGTCTCTCGCGTGCACATCTTCCCAACAAACACAGCAGCAGGGAACGCATTACCCCTCGCCCTGCAAACGAATACAACAGCCGCCCTCCGCCGCCGCTACGCCCTTTTGGTTAAAGTCGCGACAGCTCCGATCATCGGCATCTTGATCAACACCCTCAGCGTGAAGAACTACATGACTGCTCTTTCTCATTGTCAGGATCTGATCGCCGCCGCCGGCAAAAAGTCTTACACCTTCGTCGTCGGCAAGCTGAATGCGGCCAAGATTGCAAACTTCTCCGAAGTGGAAGGCTGGGTCGTTATCGGGTGCTGGGAAAGCAGCTTGATCGAAAGCTCGGATTTCTACAGGCCGATTGTCACGCCTTTTGAGTTGGAAATGGCTATGATGAACGACAAAGAGCGGGTCTGGGGCGGCGAGTGGGTCAGTGATTTCGGTGCTCTGCTTGCAAGAGATCAGGAGAAGAAGGCGGTTGCGGCGGCTGCTTGTCCCACGACCCAAGACGAAGATGCAAGTGTCGCTGCAGAAGTGAATGCAAACAATGCTACCGAGGACGACCCCTACGCCAACGTCTCTTCCGACGACGAACCTCCCGAGTTCGATCTTCGCACAGGCCGCTACGTTTCTCACTCACGCCCCATGGGCCGTCCCAAAGCCAGTAACAACACGTCTGCGGCAACAAGTACTACCTCGGACACGAAGCCCAAAGCGTCTTCGTCTTTGATCCAACGCACCAAAGGGGAGATTGCTTCTGTCAATGGTACTGCTTCTCCTGGTGCCGAGTACTTGCGCTCGCAGAGGACGTGGCAGGGCCTGGGCAGCGACTATGCGATTGAGTATGAGCGGGATGAGAATGGGAAGATCAGAGGTGCGACGATGGAGGAGGGACGGGCTGGTGTCGCTAGGGGGTATGCTGTTGCTGAGGATAAAGAGGGATGATGGTGGAGTATGAAATGGCTACGATGTTTGATTTACTTTGTTTACACCTTGCTCATATAGGGAAATATCCTGAATCCTTGAACAACTCCATGACTGCGACCTACTCACTCCTTCAAACCAGCTGCAAAGTCCTCAACCGCATCCTTGAAGCTCCCATCCGCCACATAACCCAACCCCAACGCCTTCGAGCAATCAAACCGAATCGGCCAACTATCCAGCATAGCCTTGATCTCGGGACTCGCCTCCTCCCTCTTGACCAGATCCAACGCCTCCTGACCCCCAACCTCTTTCAAAGCCTGCAGCATCTGCGCCACATTCGCCGTAATACCAGGCAACATAATCTGCCTCACATGCGTCGGCATGCACTCCCTCTCCAACTCCAGCGTATGCACCAAATTCCGCACCAGAGTCTTGGGGCTGCAGAGCCAGCACTCGAAATCATCAGCACAAGGCAGCACGCTTTCCTTCCCTTGCAAGGGCTCGCGGATAATACCGCTCATCCAGCTGCTGGCCGCTTGCGTCGGCTTGCCCGGACGCACAGAGATCGTCGGGAAGCGCAGCGTGAAACCGTTGATGAACCCGCGGCGCGTGTAGTCGTTGATCGCAGCTTCTATCATCATCTTCTGTGTGCCGTAGCTGCTCTGCGGCGTCGGGACCGTGCTCTCGGAGGGTAAAGCCGGGAGCGGCTGGCCGAAGATGGCGGTGCTGCTGGCGTAGATCCACTTCACTCCAGGGCAGATTTTGCGGACTGCTTCGAGGAGGTTGAGGGTCGAGTGCAGGTTTACTTTGTATCCGAGGTCGAAGTCGGCTTCGCTGCCGGCGGACATGATGCCGTGGAAGACGTAGAGAGCGTCAAGGTCGGGAGAGAGGATGGACGAGGCGTCTTGGGCGAGGTCGGCTTTGATTGGGGTGGCGTTTTGTTGGTTGGAGGCTTTTGAGGGGATGGGGGGTTCGAAGATGTCGACGAGGGTTACTTGGTGGTTGGCGTTGAGGAGGACTTCGGCGAGGAGTTGGCCTACGAAGCCGCCGGCTCCTGTGATGAGGATCTTCATTGTATTTTGCTTGTGAGCGTTTGGGATTGTGGGTATTGTTGTTTGGTGGTGTATGCTGGGAAGTCAAAGGGACATCGAAAACGACACTGCAAGAACATAGTTGTACTCATGCTCATGCTCACCCTCGGATGTTGTGGGATTCTTGGAGGCCGACAGCGATCCTCAATTCACCCCACCACGGCGTTCCGTTGCCGACACTTCCATGTCATTTCGGACAATGTTACACCGAAGATGGCGAGAAAAGCCTCGTGACGGGGCTGAACCCAAAAACCGATCTGCTGCCAACGATGACCCCACTCTGCTTTGTTGAAACCGTGCCGATATATTGTTCTATGTCGATTCGGGCTCCTAAAAGGCTGCCATGATCTTGTTGGTAATATTTGCAGAGGACATTGTGATCCGATTGCAACAACAGCTGCTAGTATCGTCATCTTCTTCTGCTGCGTCCCCCACACTCACCTATTGTCAAAACAACCTCTTGAACACACTCTCATCCACTCAATTATGGCTTCCACAGACCTCTCTTCCAACCGCGCAGTGCGCATGCTCAAAGCCGCAGAAAAAGGCAAATATGGCGTCCTCGGAGTCGTCGCCTACAACATGGAAACAGTAGTAGCGTGCATCCGCGCCGCCGAAAACAAGTCATCGCCACTCCAGATCCTGCTCTTCCCCTGGGCGTTGAAGTACTCTCCACTCCTTGTCGATTTCTGCGCGGCTGCAGCACGCAAGGCAAAAGTACCTGTAACGCTTCATCTGGACCACGCGCAAGACGCGACTGTGATCAAGATGGCCGCGGGGATGAAAGCGGTGGATGGCACGCCGGCTTTTGACTCTATCATGGTTGATATGAGCCATTTTGAGAAAGCGGAGAATTTGGCGAGGACGAAGGACTTGGTAGCGTTTTGTCATGAGAAGGGCATTGCCACCGAGGCCGAACCGGGACGGATTGAGGGCGGGGAGGATGGGGTCCAGGACACGGCGGAGCTCGAGGGTATGATGACAACTGCTGAAGAAGTTGATGAGTTTGTGGCGACGGGGATTGATTTCCTTGCGCCAGCGTTTGGGAACGTGCATGGTGATTATCACGGGGTGGAGAATATTCATTTGGACTATGACAGGTGAGTTGTGGCGGGTGTATCTCCTAGACGGCGACGGTAGGGGGGTTCTTTGGGGGTCATCCCTAACTGACTCAATCTCCGTCTAGACTGCAGAGCATCTACGAGAAGACCCGCGGCAAGGTCCAAGTCGTTTTGCATGGTACCAATGAGTTCACGCCGGAGATCCTCGCAAAGTGTATCGAGCGCGGCGTCACTCGCGTCAATGCTAATAAGCTTGTGCTGGAAGACTACAACACGTACATTGCCGAGAACACTGGCAAGGTGCCATTGACGCAGGTGATTGAGGAGGGCACGTCTAGGATCCAGCAGCAGCTAGAAGGGTGGATGGACAGTATTGGGTCGTCAGGAAAGGCCTGAGCGACAGGAGCCTCGGTGAACGGTCGCGTCTGAAAGGTCGTGGCCATCAGACAGTGGTCATTGTATTGACAGTTTGCGACTCCGTGTTTGAACATCCAAGTGAGCGGCTATCAAGGGTGCAGTTCGAATCCCCAGAAGTTTCTCGTAGGCCTGTCTTTCCAGATGATGTTGCCCATGGCGTCGATGTCTTGCACTTCGTCGGCATTGGTGTATTTGTCGAAACAACGCAGCGCTTCCTTGTGCAGTTCCGTCACGTCTGCCTTCAACGACTCGTCAGCTAGCCGCCCGCCATTACGCAAGCGGTAGCCTCCCATCGGCAAATCGCCAGCTCGCAACGGGTAGCCCTGCGTACGCTTCTGAAGAAGAGCGTTGGCGGCTGGAAGCTCGTGCCATGTTGCTGTGCTATCATGTGGCAGCTGGTGTTGCACCGGAAGCATCCACTTGCGGGCTTCTTCGCGTCGTCTTTGCTCGTCGAGGACTGCCTGCGCCTCGTCTGCTTCGAGCTTTTGCTGTAGCCTCCCCCAAGGGGTGTTACTCGCTTCCTCGCACTTTGTCTCGATCTTGGAATATGTCTCAGGGTCGAGAATGCCGAGCTTTTGCCACAGCTGCAAGATGCGACGAACGGAATCGAGGGTGGAGGGCCGGCCAGAACGTCCTTTATTCTCGGAGCAAGCGGCCAGCTGCGCGAGAAGCATGGCGTGAGTTTTGAGTGTCTCCATTGCTGAATCTTCGCACCGCAGTCGACTCTTGGCGTGCTTCGGTTCTCTCAGCTTCACGGCCAGAAAACACAGGACGTCATGCACGATGTAGAGGAGGTGTAAGCGCCTAAATGCAGCATCGGGTGGCTGCATGAGTCTGCCTTCGCTCGTGCGCCTAAGGCCTTCATCCTCGTCCTTGGGCCGCATCGACTCTACCAGTGACCCTGGACCTCTGGGAGAGCAAAGTTTGCTCAGATGCAATAGGTACTTTGTCAGAGCAGCGGTCCTGGTAGTGGATGGTGTAATGTTCCTGGTGATGAAATCTTTGCATGCCTGCAAGAGTCTGATGTCAGCTGCGCCGCGTTCGCTAACACCAGCATGAACGCGATGCATTCTCTGTGCAGGTGCGTTCAGCTTATACGAACCTTGATGTCACGGTTCGTGCAAATGTTCATCGCCTTCACTAAGGCTTTGGTGAATGACGCGGCATCTTCGCGTCGTATCTCGGGCGCGTCAGCATCTGCGCGCAGCAAGGCGCTGGTAAAGACTGCTCTGGCAATTGCTGGGTCCATGCTTGGTAACGATGCCTGGTGATGTCTTGTGTTGGATATTATTGTACATGACTTGAACATGGATCTAGATGCGATTGGTGATATGCATTGTGCTAGCGCGCGGATAGTCCCGTGCGGCCAGTGCGCGGAGTGAACAACGCGCACGAGTAGATTCTCTCTTCCACCTCTGAGGTCTAGACACGATCATTCATGTCAGCTGATGACTTCCAGAGACCGATTACCAAATTGCAAACAGGCGCGCTGCGATCCACATCATCAAACAGCGACAACTTCTTTCGGAGATCCATTCGAAACAACTTTA
>Ga0265797_10002141_pt1 | contig 33731 bp, 24 predicted proteins | sample P2T30metagenome_FD_192433 | JGI IMG/M metagenome (GOLD analysis project Ga0265797, IMG submission 192433) | Plant litter microbial communities from East Loma Ridge, Irvine, California - P2 T30 | ecosystem: Environmental > Terrestrial > Plant litter > Unclassified | place: USA: California...
GGGGGGATCGCTCGTTGACAAAAAGCAGGCTTCGCTTTGAGGCGAATAACAAATTCAAGAGGGTAGAAGTGTGGCGGAATGCTGGAGCACATTGTCGCGTGCGAGTTTCAAGCCACCCCAGATGGATGAAAACAACAACCAGGAAGCCACCACGTGGTGCACGTGCCTGAATGAAGCCTCGGGGTCGCTGCCTCAGGATCAACACTGTCTGTGCCGTGCCAATAGCGACAATGACTTGTGGTACGCATAAAGTGGTGCCAACTGCGGTAATCGCCGGGGAGTACAGTTCGCAAGAGTCGTGCCATCGCAGCCCTGAACGCCCATGTTGGTCTTTTCTTGTTGGTGTGTTTGCTATTGCGAACTACGCCGCAGCTTGTGCGGTCCGGTCTCCTGGGAAAAGGAGGAGGAGGAGGAGGCGAGGCCTTGGCTATGCTGCGTCGCATGCGACCCGCCTACGCCTCTGCTCAGCTGTCCCTTTTCCATTTTCCAGTGGTTGGTTTGCGGGGGATAGGGTGGGTTGTTAGGCGACTGTGGAACTGTGGAGGATGCGAGGCTTAACACCACGGCGCTAACCGTATCTAGCCTAAAAGCTACTTCTCGCTCAGGGGAGGGGGCCAGGCCGAGCATCCTTTATGCGCTTTGCATCTAGGTAATCACCACATTACGATAGCAAATCTGCAAGGCTCTCCCTTGAACGCTCCCGTCCCACACATGGCGGTGCCGTACCTATGACCACGGCCTGTCTGTAGACTTGCCGTGGACTTGGAAAGGTGTCGGGGAGTCCGGAGTGGTTGCGCTATTCCGGCCACCGTCTGACAAACAGCATGACAAGGATTTGTACATGGTTGTGCAATTACAGTACACTGTATCGGCCGCCTTTCCCGACCGGGCATAAGCCCTACTAAACGTGGGATAGCCTGATATCTCTGCGCCTAAAGAAGTAACGCCAAGCCAGAGTGCAGCGGAAAGTTTCGAGTGCAGCTGCCCAGACCCAAAGCTTTCTATTGCTTCCTACAACACCACTCGACCGCCTCTAGACACGTCAAGATAACGATCAAGCTTTGGACGAGTGGGTTGGTCGCCATCCAGCTGAGCTGCTTGGCCGCATTCAGACCACGGACGGACATAAGCGCGGCCATGTTCAAGCCCTCAGCTTGTCAGCCAAGTCAGAGTAGAACCGAGCCGTCTCGCTGCGGTTCAAAAGGCCCTCCTGCTGTGCCGCTCCGCTGTTGTTGGTGGAGATACTTCTTACTCAATCACCACGTGCGGTTGTTTTGTCGGCTTGAAACAAATTGTTCCTGCATAGACCCTGGGCGCCTTGCAGCACACGGCTACCGGGGGTTGCGGAGCTAGCATCGCTATCGGAAGAATTGCGCATCGAGTTCACACAATGGATATTTCTCCAAGGGGTGAGAACAATGGGCTCGACCGAGAGAAGTACCGCGTTGCACAGCGGCTTGCTGGCGCCATGTGCCATGTAGCGCGCCTGACATTAGACCTGACGTCTGGCCAACTGGGGACCCGCTGTATAGCAAGGGGTCGACTAACGGTACCTACCCCAGACTTGGCCTTCTGCCACCCAACACGCCACTTTTTTTTTGGTCTTGGAACATGAATGACGTGTCCCGTCCTATATCCGACGGCTGGTCCAAGATGAACCATGGGGTCGGTAACAAGTCAATAGACCCGAGTTCGAGACTGTCTCGCCCAGGTTTGGGAACCTAGACGTATATATAGTGCAGGAAGCAACACTTTACCCCGCAGGCGACAGGGTTGTAGCAGCGAGACGTCTGATGCACTAGTGCATTATCAAGACAAGCAATTTTTTTTAACCTGCCCTGTCACATCCTCATTACGGGTATACTCTGAGAACCAGCGGATAGGACCGCGCTGTGAAGACGGGTACAGAAAGGCCGACTGCGTTTGGGGACTGGTTCATTGAGATCAACACCCACAACAAATTGCCTGTCCAAACTCAGAAGTATGCAGGTTCGGTCCTGTACCAATTCATGAGCACAAAAGACTTCCCAGTATGACACAATATTAGCCGGTTGGCCAATTCCTTCAGCCAGCCCGCCAGCCCGCCAGCCCGCCAGCCAGCCCGCCAATGCCTCTCCATGACACCCGGCTCGTATCTGCAGCGTGCCATCAACCAGGGTCATGGTATCAACATCTCCAGTCCCCACACCCCATCCAACAACAGCGCCAAGTAGTGTTCTTTGAATCGCCATGGATCTAGAGGCGAGAGGCAAAGGCCTGTCCATGTGCCTATGCGACCTCCTGGCCCGCGGATCCGTCGGAACATGCTCAATTCTCCAGACTTCGAGAACCCCGTCTTTCCCCAACACAGAAGTACAGCCCGTGGTAAGTGACCCTATCATCTGTATGTAGGCGTAGCTAGCTCTCCAGAGCCTCGGACAAACGACACAAAGAAGTAAAATCTCCATAGACCAACATTAACCCACGGCAGATTTTGATACTGCAATGATACCCAATGCCTACTCGTGCGTCTCCTGTAAGCCACTCTCCCTTTCTTTGCCCGCGGCACTTGTAAAGGATGCCTCCAGAGGCACACCGCCATCAGCATGCTACCTAGCGATTCCCAGGGGCTTGAAGTTGAAACAGTTATCATTACATTTGCGCAACCAGTTTGATTGCCAACCACAAGGAGACATGGTTACAATTCATATATTAATTCAAGCAGTGGCGTTGGTGGTGACATGTTGTCATCATATGATGCTGCATCATCAGGTCAGGTATAGAGGACAGAAGCTCAGTTTGAAACACTAGGCCACTGCTGCTGCACGTGATTCGACAAAGTCGCCCAATGATGCTATAATCCGTGGCTTAGTCCCAATCTTCGACGAGCAAGCAATTGTAGATGTGTTTCATATACTCCTTGCACGCCCTCTCTCACACACACACACACACTCTCTCTCTCTAGTAGTTCTAGGCTCGTCAATGCCACATCAGTGGAAACCTGCAGAGAGTGCTTTGCTGTGGCTGTGACGTAGCAGATCCATGAAGTAACTTGGTTAGCATTGTGCAGCAGCATCTGGGGCTGCAAATCAGTCAAGCTTCGTGGCTACATCTACAAGCTAGAGGGTTGACGTGGTCGCGTTTGCGGTGAAAGCGCAGCGTAGGGTCGCGCCTGGCGCCTGCTGGCACGACCCAACGCTAACCGAATACGGTACCGTGTTGTGGAACGGTGTTTGGCCGCCGTCTTGCACCCTAAACCCGACCATATCGTACAGCATACCTACCAGCGCGGCCGTCTTCTTAGTAATGTATAATCTACAGAACGTGTGAAAAGCGACACATACGAATACACTCCCCCGAAATATAGAAAGAATGGCGGCAAAAGACGAGACGGCGCGCGCGCGCATCGATAACATCAAAACCGACCTGCTCTCGACTTCGACATGTACCAGCGCCACCGTTGCTGCGCTCGAGGAATTGCTACTGCGAAAAGAGGACGCTGGGATCCAAAAGGAGAATGTCAGGCTCAAGGTTCAGACGACAGCTGCAGCGCGGAGGAGAGCTGGCACAGCAACGGCTGCGGCTGCGGCTGCGGCTGCAGCGACAGTCGAGGTCACCAAGCAAAAGTGCTGTACCCTTGCGCCGAGAGAGAAATACATACTCGCAACCGAAGTCGCCAACAAGACGCTTCAGACGCTTGCGGATGCGCTGAGGAACCCCACGCTCACAATCGCCCCCTCGAAATCGAAGCCTGCGTCCGCCGAAGATGCGCGTAAGCCAGCACGACCGCGACCTGGCCATGCAAAGACTTGCTCAACTTCACAGAAGCCTCTCAGGGAGCGGTCCGTCTCCCAGATCAACAATTCGCCTCAGAAACGCGCGCCACGTCGGTCATCGTCATACTCATCCTTTCTCTCCCCAGGCCCCGATCCAGGACTCGTGGCAATGGCCGAATGCGCAAGGACAGCATTTGCATATTTGGGTACACCAGAGGCCTTAAAGGTCCTTGGCAAGGACTCTCAGGAGCTGCAGTACGAGAACGGGGTGCTTGTGCTCATTGGGAAGCTTGTCGCACTCGGTCTAGACAATCTGGCCATCAAAGAGCTGAGGACCTTGAAGAAAAGGCTGGATAGACATCTCATTCGAGACGCTGGAAAGGACGTGCCAAAGAGTAGTTCCCAACACATTGGGACAACGGAGAAGGATAGCCTTGCATCACTCCTGGAGTTTGCGGCAATCGACTCCAAGAGCCCTGTTGTACCTCTCGTTGCAAGCTTTCAATCATACACATTGCGCATCATTGCCAGGCTGCGAAGACCGCGAATCGTAGAAGCCACTTGGGACTACCTGAAGATGTCAAACCCTTCGTCGCCCGCAAACCTACTCTGGCATACCGCCAAGACTCCGAGCAGTCAAACCAAAGTAGCAAGGCAACTCGAGTCACTGGCCCAGACCGTCCTATCGTTATGCCCCAGTATCTCCAGTGTAGACGATGCCAACACCCTGCAACCATCCGCAGAGACTGTACTTCTTCTACAGCACCTGGCCTTCAACATTCGGAAGCAATGGTGGGGTCTAGTGAAGCATCAAGGCAACGAAGATCAGGAGCTGGCCGAACCGTTTGCCAAGTGTCTGGTCGCTTTCGCTCGCAGATCACAGCTCATCCCGAGTAAGAAGTACAAGTTAGCCGAGACCTTGTACGCGGACTTGGTAGGACTGCCAGACGACTTTACTGCGTCGGAAAATGGTACTGCTTCATCGGCAACAGCAAACAAGACTTTGTCCTCACTTGCTCAAGCTGCCGGCCTGTCTGACCAGGCTCTTCGATGGCTAGGCTCATCAAAGACGTCTTCGGCCTCCGACACGTCTGCAGCCAAACAGACCGCACGGACAATACGCATAGCCATCATTACCCTGGAAGCATACCTAAAAGGCGATGAGAAGTCTGACTTGGAAAACACCATCATCAGCGCACTCGAGACCCTACATGGAAGTTTAGGTGGATCGGCGGCAGACCTGGAAACGCTTTTCGCAGAAGTAAACTCTCTGAGACGTACAGCGACAAAATTACTTGTCGCAAGTTTCTCAACTCCAGCCACTGCTAAGCGCTCTTCTATCGAACGATATGCAGTACCCATGATAGCAGCAAGCGTACATTTCTCGGCAAGGTTCCTTGGCACTAGACTCCCAGATAAAGTTGATGCAAGGACGAAAATCCGACATCACGAACGAATGACTGTTGCCTGGAAGTGTTTGAAGAGTACACTTGACTCCGTCATGACATGTTGCAAGCAAAATATCAAGACACAGGAGGAATGGAAAGAGGTGGATACGGTATTACAGGAATGCTGGCACATCATGCGTCGATTCGAAGAAGAATTTGAACATGGCACCTTCTCTAGCGGAGAAAGCGCTGTTCTTCTTGCCTCATATACAGTCAAATTGTCCAATGCATACTGGGCACTATATCTACAATTACGGAAAGCGAACTGCAATACCGAACACCTCATTGTAGCCATGCAGCGTTCAATCAACCTCTTAGAATCGAAATCATCAGTCGAGCAAGGAAGCGGCCTGCTTCCGATGAAGCTCGAGCAATTGGGCGAAGCCTTTGAAGACCTAAAACATATCGAGCGCTCTCGCAATGCTTACCGACAATGTATCAACAGCCATCTTACTGCGGATGTAAGGCAGCAGCTCTCCGAAGTTGCGGCAAGGTCTTCTGTTCGCGCAATTTTCAGTAGTGATGGGCTGTTTAGTGTTCTGGCTAGGACGCTGAAGGCATATCATCACTCATTCATCAAATTCGGCGTCCAGCAACAAGACGAGGTGGCTTTTTACGACAATGAAGAATTAGAGCCAAGCGCTAGAGGTGCTCTCTTGGAGGTACAAGCTAGCTTCTTCTTACGGACGCTGTCCAAGAACCGTCAATGGGACTCGACTTTGAACAAGTCAATAACCATTCTGGTAGAGCGACTTCAACAGCTTTACGCACCCCAAACCTACCCCATTCGACATCTGAGGCTGTCCGTTACGCTTCTTCAGCTTTCTCAGCATGGTTTACATGTTGTGGCTGAGCAGCTCCCTCCCTCCAATCTAGCACATGGTGATAAAGCGAGAGTGACGGGCTCTCAGGACGAAGGGTTGAAAAACCACGAAAGCCATCTTGAAGCACTTTACACTCTCAAATCATCAATGCAGGATACATCTCCCCCCACATCCATCCTTCAGCAGTGCTTCGTAACGTGGGAATCTCTTGTAAATACTGCAGCTTCATGGGCTGCTCTAGACGATCGCATAGACAATACCGAGACATGGCTACAAGACCTCCAATCATGCCTCGAGTTTCTGAATGCGAAAGGAGAGGAGTACCTTGCATTGCCACTCCTTCACCTCCTGGTCGCGACGCTTGAGCTTAGGAAAGAGTCTGACACGTCTGAACTCGTCACCACTCTATCTACCCTTGGTCTACAATTCCTCCGTCTTGGGTACACCGGGAAAGCAGGCCTGTCTCTGGCAAAAGCTGAAGTCTTAGTTCAACGTCAAATCTGCTCTGTGGAAGCTAAACTGCAATGGCACCTGGCGTATTCGGAGTACCTTCTAGGGATTGGGAACACTGCAAAATGGTAAACAATCAATGACAATACTACCGTACTGTACGCTAACACTGACCAGTTCGACTATGATGTCAAATGCTCAGTCCATCGCCCTCGCAGACAGTCAGTTTATGAATTTAGCGAAGCCCACGACAACGCTCTCTGGAAGGTTGCGGTTCAACCGCATCGTAGCGGATGCCTCTTACGTGCAATCACTCCTTGCTACCTCTAATGGGTCGTATAGACAAGCTGCTCGACATGTGAGACAATGTGTCACGCTCAACCGCCGCATTTGGGCTGCTTTAGAATCACGAGTCAACGCAAAGAAGATGGCTGCTGCAGAGGATGCAGAATTTGACACGGGAGCAACGTTTGACCCGTTGAGCTCGGTGCGTACTGATAAAGGGATGCCACTGGTCATGTCTGTAACGCACGATGCCCTCAGCGGCCCTGACTTCTGGTCTTTGGTGCCCGCCTTGTATCGGGCGTTGATGCAACAGTCACAGATTTTCGCTCACCAGGGGCTGTTGCATGAGGCCATCTATGTTGCTGAACAAGCTGAAAAGATTGCTTCTTCTACAGGGTCCGCTACACTCATGACCGACAATGCCAGCTGGCGTGCTGATTGCTGGGCACAGAGCGGCAGACCTGACAAGGCTGAGAGCACTCTTGGTACACTCAACTTAGCTTCTTCACGCAAGTGCCTCTCAACGGCGGGTTACCACTCGGCTATCGCCAGGACACATCACTGGAACAACCGCTACGGGGAAGAGATAGAGTCTTATGCACGCATGGAGCAGCTACTCAAAGAACTCAGTTCTCCTTGGTACATCAGAAGTTTGGAGACTTTCTCTCCTTCAGTCGACGCGCTTGCAGATCAGATTTCATCTTTGGCGTTGCAGACCCCTGCCCTCTCCAAGGCCAAAGCAAGCACAAGAGGTCGTAAACCCGTGGCGAAAGCTGCCTCAAAAGTGGTGCCGAAGCCAGTCGCCAACACACGCACTAGGACCACCGCAGCAGTCACTCCGAAGGCTGTTCCCAAAACTGCATGCCAAGCTAGGTCTCCCACAGCTCCAGAGGCGCTCAGTATTGCCGATCAGTGCTCTGCATTACAGCTTCTGCAAGCAAGCATGAGAGATCGAGCCATACTCGCAAACATATTACACGACGATCTTGCCAAAGCCTTGGACCTCCTTGGGCAGGCGGAAGAGCTGCAGACCGGTTTGGATCAAGAAGTGTCGCACATGTGGGCTACATTCAAAGCAAGGCTCGCACAAAGCACGAAGCAGATCGCAGAAGACTTCACTGTGAACACATTACCAGAATCAACCATTGCGTTTCCTGCTTTCGGTCTCAAAGAAAGTACAGTCTCTGAGACGGCAACTGCCAAGAAAGGCACCATAGTACCTACGAAAGGTGGCCGAACTAAGAAGCGATCGAAAGAAGACTTCATGGACACGCTTCGAGAAGCACGCGAGCGACTCGTAGAAGCGCATAGTCTGTGTGCTACTAATGGCTCGAATCACTTGTTCCGTCAGACTTCTATGGCACTAGGCCATGTCACTGTGCTCATGTCCGCCGTGTGTGGAAGTGAGCTGCCTGGCTCGCTCCACCCCTTGTATGCAGCCTACATGAGTGGTAGGTACAGAACTGAGCAATACAGGGATTATACTAACATTACGCAGAAGTACCAAAGGTCAATGCGTTGAGACTCGTGCAAGAATCCACAGAAGAAGAAAAAGAGCAAATGTCACGGGATGAATGTCTGCAATGGCCAGTTTCGGATCCCTCACGCTTCGCCCTAGGCTCTATTTCAGACTTTCAGAAAGACTATATTGACATCATTCCGGATACCTGGACTGCTGTGTCGCTTGAACTTAGTGAGGCTCACGACGAACTCTTCATTACTCGTTTCGAAAGCGGACTGTCGCCCTTCGTATTGCGCTTGCCGTTAGCTCGCCACGCTTCCCGCGAGATGGACGAAGAAGAGTTTTCTTTCGCTGATGGAAAAAGAGACTTTGATGAGATTATTGAGCTCAGTGACTTCAGCACGCGATCCGCGAAGGATATGACGTCCAGAGAAGCACGGCAGCAGTGGTGGGCTGAACGTGAAGCCCTTGATACTAGGCTTCATGAGCTTCTTATCAACATGGAGAACATATGGCTTGGCGGCTTCAAGGGCGTCTTCTCACAATATGAAAGACAGCCAACTCACCTTGCTCGCTTCCGGAAATCGTTGGAGAGCATACTGAACAATCACTTACCGTCTCGCCGGAAGAAGGGTCAACAAAAGCGGCCAGTCTTGGATACAAGAGTCCTTGAATTGTTCATTGGACTAGGCGATGCTACCAACGAGGATCTCGATTTGGACGAGTCCTTGATGGACCTGATCTATTTTGTGGTCGATGTTCTTCAGTTTAACGGTGAATGCAATGCGTACGACGAGCTCGACTTTGATGCCATGGTCGTCGAGACATACGAAGCTTTGCGCACCTACCATAGCGCGTCTCAGCAGCTTAGCACTGCTACTAGACATACGATACTCATCTTGGACAACAACCTACACGCATTTCCCTGGGAATCCCTACCATGTCTCGAGCAGCTGTCTATCTCAAGGCTACCTTCGCTTGCTGCTCTTCGCGAGCGACTGCTGTCCGCGCGGTCTTCGACAAATCGCCCAGACGCTGATCCCGGTCATTATATATGCTCTAAAGCAGGAGGCACAAGTATGCTCAACCCTTCGGGCGACTTGGCTCACACGTCGAAGACAATCAAACCCCACCTAGACGAACTCCAGGGGCTTTGGAATCACATCAGAAATCGTGCGCCATCTGAGAAGGAATTTGAAGAGTCGTTGCGGGAGAAGGATTTGGTACTCTACTTTGGCCACGGCTGTGGAGCACAATACGTCAAATCAAAATCGGTGCGACGCCTCTACCCCGGCCCACCAGACGCAAATACAAAGAGGCCAGGTTGTGCAACGACGCTTCTTTTCGGCTGCTCATCTGTACATCTCACCGAAAACGGCATCTTCGAGCCCTCTGGCATGCTCGCTTCCTACCTTACTGCTGGCGCACCTGCAGTGGTCGGCATGCTTTGGGACGTCACAGACAAGGACTGTGATCGTCTCGCTGTTAGAGTAGGTGAACTATGGGGCCTCTGGCCCGAGGCTCAAGAAGATGCTCTTCCCCCAAAGACACCTGCCAAAACAGCCGCGAAGAAGTCCAAGGGCAAAGGCAGAGTTGCTCAATTGGCGGACGAGGTCGAAGGGGTCAGGAGCGTAGCAAGCGCGAAGAAGGGGAAGAAGAGGGCGAAGAGGGCGGATGAGGATGCGAGTGTCGAAGGGGAGAGACACAGGGGAGTGGGGTTGGACGAGGCCATACGGGATGCGAGGAGCGCGTGTGTGTTGAGGTACCTGAATGGGGCTGCAGCTGTAGTATATGGCATCCCGGTGTATCTGGAGAGCACCATGTGAAGAGAGTTTGACAGCCATGGTTAAATGAATAGGTTCTGACAGACAGTTGATCGGCGGACGAATAAAGGGTCCTATAGTGACAGACGCGTTAATTTGAAAAAGCATAACACCGGCCCTTCTATGGGAGCCGTGGTCAGCCAAGCCCATTGGCCGTCCTTGCGGAAAATACTCCGGTAGACTGATGACAAGAGCGCACCATCCTCTGCTCGCGGGCAACTCTGCTCCTTGCCCTCTTCCTCCACATGATCGAAACGCGTAGCGGCGATCATCGGAACTCCACAAACCCACCGAAGCGAAGTCCCGGAAGGCGCTTTTAGTCGTCTTTGCACCAACATCGATGATCATGGCGGAACGCCCGGCTAAAGCAGGACCGTCTCGGAAACGAGCACTCGTTAGTTGCGACCGTTGCAAGATCCGACGAGCGCGATGCATTCGCGACAACGCAGACGTGCCATGCGCCGACTGCAAGGCGGCCGGCGTGCAGTGCGAGTCCAAACTGCCGCGTAAACAACGAGTATACGGTAGTGTGGAAACCTTGAGCCTGCGCTACAGAGCCCTTGAATCGCTAGTCAAGGGCCTATTCCCCAATGAAAATGTCCACGACACCGAGACGCTATTCAAGCTGGCCGCCGCAAGAAACATATCCATGCCTGCCAGCGACGACTTCACCCCAGCCGACATCTTCAATAAAAGCGAGCGAGAAGCGCCGACGCCTGGTGGGCAGCGACAGGAGCCTCTGCCAAACCTCTCGCGCTCAGCCATGGCTGTCGCCCCTATCATCCAGTCCACTACCCAAAGCACGTCTGTTGCGTCCATCACACCCAAGCATCATCCCCCTAACCCTGCTACTGAAGCACGACGACCATCAGCGGACGTTCGTGCTGCTCACGGCTCCTCACACTACTTCGGTCCCTCGAGTAGTTTCCGACTTGCAACAACAATACGGACGCTGGCTGCTCGATGGAAAGCAGCCTCTGGCGCCGACTTTCCCGGCATCCCCTTATATGGCTCTGACCCTGCTAGCAGATCTGGCGCATCCATGAATCGCAGCAGCACAAACCCATCGGAAGAAGACTACGCCATGCCCAAAGCTAACTGGCTTCCAATTCCAACTGGCAGAAGTCGCAAGAGATCGAGGTCACAGGTAGAGTCCTCAAGTGATCAGTCGCTACCTCGAGACGCTAGTTCCAATGCCGAAACCATCCGTGACTTTCTACCGGAGAAGCACATTGCGGATGCACTGGTCGCAGCCTATTTCGACCATGTTCACACCTACATGCCTCTGTTCAATAGAAGCGTGTTTCAAGATCGAGTGGAGGAGACATACAATCGGCAATCACAGCCCCTGGAAGAGTCTAAGCAGCCGGGGTGGCTGGTAATATTGGCCTTGGTCTTCGCCTTTGGATGTCAACAGGTCGGGGGGGTTGATGCAGAGCAGACGCATGAACTTCGCCTCAAGTACCTTGTTTTCGCAAAAGGCCACTTTCGACAACTTTTGACAACAACGTGCTTGGACAACGTCCAGGCTCTCGTTCTCCACAACTTGCATCATCATAACATAGGACAAAAGAGTAGCTCGTGGCTTCTCATAGGCCTTGCTGCGCGCATGGTCAGTTGTGCTGGTTCGACATGAATTGTTTCTGCGCTGACTACTGCATCACAGTCAATTACCATGGGCATGCATCGCGATAGTTCGAACCTAGACTTTGATCCAATCGAGCGGGATATGCGCCGTCAGGTTTGGTGGACTATTTACATCTTCGAGAAGACGCTATGCAGTGTTCTGGGACGGCCGACAGCAATCGACGATCGAGAGATGTCGCTGCACATTCCTGAAACAGCGACGCTTGAGCAGACTGGCGCATCTACCACATTCATGAGTCTTGGCTTCGAGCTTGTTCGCATGTCCTACACCATCCGGCAACACGCCTACTTCGACCACACTTCAGCCGAGGAGCGCTCGCCCAGCCTCGCAGTAGCAAAGTCTTTACTTCGCCAGTGCGACAACTTCTTTGCAAGCATTCCGCCACATATGCTAGTGGAGTACGGGTCGACAACGCAAGATGAGAGGGCAACAATACTGTTACTGCATATATACTACTACTACACACGTTGCATCATAACGCGAGACTTCCTCGTCCACAAAGTCGAGAGTAATATAAGCTATTTGGAAGACAAGACGTTTCCAGTCACGGAGGATTGGCAAACCACGCTTATTCTGGCAGAAGACTGCGTAGAATCAGTACACAGAAGCCTCCAGTACATTACGGTCGGGATCAATCTTGGAATCATCGGCTACTCCTGGTTAGACTTCTTCTACGTTTTTCACGCTGTCCTGATCGTATGCGCAGACTTCCTTGCGCGACCAAAGGAGCAAACAGACTCGGCGACAGATACCGAACGCAAGACGACGGTGCGTACAGTGCTTGACCAGATACGCGGGATGCAGAGGCTTGCGCCCACGTACAAGACCCTTAGCCAAATTGCCTTCCAGTTTGCCAACATTACCGGCGTTACTGAGGACAGGAAACCACCAATACCAGTGGAAACGCAGCAAGAGCCCCCTCCGATGGAGCCCATGGGAACCATGGTGGATGATTGGGGCATGGAGCATCTAGTCGAAGTATCAGACCTTGGAGAAGACTGGTTCACCAATGCGACAACAGATCTGGGGCTAGACTTTTTCGATTTGAGCCACACAAACACAACAATGGCATTTCCGCCTCCAGATCCTGTTTCCCAGGTTGGAACAATGGCCGACCCGACGACTGATGCGGTAGACGACTGGACAGCTAGGACGCTGAGAGGGATGCACACAATATAGACACGAGACCACGCAGCAAAGTCGATGACGATTTCACTTGACATGGCACAAAAGCTTACATTTGGCGAAGGCGGAATGACTATGCAGAATTAATGATACCGCGGAGTTATGATAGTATGGACCAACATTTATCCGGTCGTCATGCAGTATTCGTGAGATCAATGACGTCATGGTCGGAGTGTTGGTGTTGACAGCGCTTGGCGATGCCTAGTGCAAGATCGACCGATAACCGACTCAAGATCTGTCCAAACCGCTTTTGGATTTCATGACGCATTCGTTGAAAGTCTATGTCGTGACGGTTGCAAACAAATATAGGACCGCGGTAGCTCGCACTCAGCCGGATGCCGCATAAGTGCTGACTTTTGTTTTCAATGCGACGCTCCCACGACACTGACCCAATTCTGCCTACCACAAACATGGCGGGCGGCAACAACAAGGACGGAAAGAAGAAGAGGGTGCTTGTTGTGGGAGCTGGGGCAGCAGGTACCATGGCGTGGAACAATCCAGTGTGGACAGTTGCTTACAAGGTGTAGGAATGTCATGTGCTCACCATCTTTCGGAACATCCGGACAAATTCGACGTCACTCTCATCGATGCAGTGGATTACTGTGGAGGCCAAGCCTTTTCTATCGGACTCGACAAGGAACGACATGGAGCAGATTGGCTCAATCAAGGTGTGCAAGGTGGAAGTTACATTTTCCACCACACCATGACCATGTTTGCACGACAGGGCCACCACGCCGATCCGGTGAACCTCCAAGTATCCTTTGGCAAAGACGAGACCTTCTGGACAAATGTGTTCCCAACTGAACTCCTCGCACGCCACCAGAAAGAGATTAGGCGGTTCAACACCATGCTCAAGATAGTGCGGTGGTTCGAGCTCTTCTTCGCATTAATCCCAATTAAGATCCTCTTCAAGATGTTTTTCTTTTCCGAGGAATTCACCAATACCGTCGCTATGCCCATGATAGCACTATTCCTCGGCACAGGTAACGAAACGCCAAATGTACCCAGTATAATCCTCGAAAGGCTTTGCACAAGCCCTACGTACGGCATGTGGTATCCGGCGGATAAGCACAGCGTCGTTAGCAACCTGCCGCCAATGGTTGTGTTTCCAAAGTTTAGCGAGTTTTACGAGCGTTGGAGGCAGGACTTACTCAAGAGAGGTGTGACGGTCCGGCTGTCAACAGAAGTCACGAGAGTGGTGAAGCGGGATAAGACTGGTGTCACCGTTCGATTGATCAAGCGCACGCCCAAGCCCGATGCGCATAATCCCAACAGCGTCCACGTGCCCTACGACAACGAGCACAATGCCGATTCCGAGGCCGAGGCGAAAGAAGAGCACTATGACGAGTTGATCCTTTGCGTACTGTAAGTAGTCTCTTTCATACCAACATCCTCCATTTTGTGAGCTGACCTCCAAAGCGCCGACACTGCAAAACGTATCCTCGCACCCACGGCCTCCTTCCGCGAAAAGCAAGTCCTCGGTTCCGCCAAGTTCTCCGACGACATCACCGTCACACACTGGGACACAAATTACATGGAGAAACACTATGAAAACTTCTACGACCCCTCCAAAGCTGTGTCCACACTATCTTCCGTCGCGCAAAGCTCGCGCAACGACTTTGCGGAGAAAAACTTCAAACCAATGTACTACATCAAAATGTACCCGCAGGACCTGTCCAAACTCGAAATGTGCTTCGATTGCACAAACTACCAGTCTCAGTTCCCGCCTAATGTCCCCTTTGACAAGCATGTGTTTCAAACGATTTACCTGAACAAGGCAAGAGATGGTCATTTGTGGAGTATCGATGAGATTGATAAAGATAAAATTATCAGGCAGGACTGGTGGCACCAGCTCTGCCACTCCTGGACACATTACCTGTTCGTAGTCCCCTGGATGTGGGCGCTGCAAGGACGGAAACACACGCGTTTCGCGGCCGCTTGGACGCTGATCAATGCGCATGAAGTCGCGGTTATGAGTGGTATCGCTGCTGCCGTTGATCTGGGTGCGAGTTACCCCGAGGATCTGGAGCGTGATAGGTTTGCATTTTTGAGCTTTAGGCTGTACTATTTGCTAGCGTATGGAAAGTGGTATCGTAGAAGGGCGACAAAGAAGGACAAGGAGGGACCGGGGAGCGGTTGGGCGAGCGGTCTGTACGGGAGTGTGTATAGAGGGCCCGGAGTTAGTGAGGTGGAGAGAAGGCAGTGGAGGGAGGAGAATGATGTTCAGGACGAGCCAGTAAAGATGGCGTTTCCGGCGGATGCGGGGACGAGGTGAAGTGGGAAAAGGCAGGGTAATGAAGGAGCTGGTTGGTAATAAGATCTGTAGTTAAAATATCAAAGATGAAATTTTCTCCCACTGTTTCCATATTTCCTGAAGCCTGTTCCACTAATGAGGTAAAACTAAAGCTCCTCGGTCCTCATGGGAATGCATCTCGAGAGATTTCGCACGTGATTTATCAGTCACGAAAAACCAAGGAACTCAAGACTCCAAACCCTACCGTCTTTGAAATTGCGTCTCATCAGCACCCTAAGGAAATTGAACATGAATGCCTATTCAGGAATGGAGCTCACGTCTAAGCGATACAGCATAAATCCAAGAGGGTCCCATGGTTCACATATGTATCTTTACTCCTGCGCAACCATAGTTCCATGTGCAAAATACTAGCTAGCATGAATAACCATCTCTATAGATATAAATAAAAAATTTACTTCTACTACATTGTTTTATAAAGATACAACTATCTCCTGACTGCAATTCTTCTAATCTAGCAACTACCGATATTCCAACAACAGGAAACAACCACCATGCCTTCCAATCCTTCCTCTTCTTCTTCTCCTTCTTCTACCAGTAGGGCCTGCTGTCTCTTGATCGTACAGCAAGCAGTTGCGAGCGAGACTACGGAAGCGGCTGCTGTGAAGCAGGAGCAGGAGCAGGAGCAGAAGCAGCAACAACAACAACAACAGCACCCGGAAGACTACACTCCTCCTCCCAACCCGCAACCTCTCGCAGAACCCACACAGCAGGCGACTGCTATTACAACCCGCCCCACAAACTCTCTTCTAGTGGCAATCAACGCATCCACAGCCGAGTCAGCATCAGTCGACTCCATATTTGCCCGCAAGACTGGACGGGTGGCAGCGGCGCAGGCGCAGGCGCACCAAGCCCATGGCAAGCTGGGATTTAAAGGCAAACTGGCAAACTGCCACCACTACCAAGACATGTGCGGACTGAGCCGGCCAGGAGCAGATTCAGGATGGGATGCACAGCAGACGTGCGAGGCTTTCTACTCTATGCCTGCTAGACTGCATATATCTGCCGGGGGAAAGAACGTGGGGCAGAAGATGATTCGCAAGGTGGATTGCGACGAGCACGGGGCTGTAACGGTACGGATAGTGGCCAAGGAGAGCTTGGGTAGGGCTTGATTTGTGGAAAAAGGGGAATGAGTGGAGAGGAGAATAAGCTGGCTTATAGAAGCGGCTTAGGTTGTGCCGCTACCTACTCCACTGCTGCTTACTCGATTCGATCATGTATGTTTCTCTTCACCGTCACCACAACCTCTTATCAGAAGTGGGGCTAAAGAACTCTTAGTACCTGTTTGGACGTGTCGCCTACAAGGAGCGTTAACTGCCTTGAAGCCATCTACGACAGCACCAATAGCAACAGCAAAACGCCTTCAAGGCCATTGGATAATCGGATATTATACCACGTGTGATGATCACAAAGAGTACGGATGCTTCAAGAATTTGACGGGAAGCAACAGAGACTGAGCATTAAAACTAGACTAGCAACAATAATGATATGGACTTGGCGAAGGAAATGGGTATATTTAACCAACGGTCTAGACAGCGCGAAAAGTCAAACGTGGATACTACCCGTGAACGCAGCCAAATGATGCACAAGGAAAGCGCCGTATGCCAAACAACGCCTAGATCAGCCCACCTTCTGAAACGTGATAGACATCACGTGACTGGAGGCAACCATCGCTACATAGATGTTGTAGGAGTGCAAGAGGATACAGCGTCAACGCGCTACCTCCTCTCTCTTGTAGTATTATCCACGGGCTTAACACTGGTGCTGCCTTCGAGTGGAGGGATGTAACCCAACTGCTTCTCTGCTCCATCAGTCCCATCGGCCATTGGTGTGAAGGGCGTGAAGGCGCCTTCGGGCGAAGCCTGCCACTTTGCCATGTCTTTCTTCAACTGCTCCAACTCTTTTTGAAAGCGGTTGCCGAAGACATCAATGTAGTAGGTAGCGCCGTTGTAAACACTCCAGATGAAGACAACGGTAAGGAACAGACCACTAGGCCAGCGGTACCAGAACCAAACCGGGCAGGGCAGCATGGTGAGGACAGCATAGCTGTATTGGATGAACATGAAGGCGGGCTCTTGAAGGAAGTCGGGAAGGGCGAGGACGATTTTACCGATCCAGGTTTTGGCGTACGACTTTCGCAACCAAGTGAAACTGGTGGGCCGGCCCGCGGCAATCTGCTCGCGACGACGCACCGTGATGAGGAAGTGATAGCTCAGTTGCCAAAAGGCATACGGACAAGTCGCCCAGAGCATCATCTGCGCAAGGCTATAATGGTGGGGAGAAGTCGGATCGGAGTGACGGATGTTGTAGATGGCGGGATAGTGTTCCTGTTGGTATTCTGGGGATAGCAAGTGGACGAGGCAGTGAAGGGTCACGCACGGCATCATATGAATGAACAGACTGGACAGGTTAACATGTGATTGCACGCATGGATATGGGAGGGTTACCTGACGACTTTGTCCATGCTGTGGAAGACGAGCGAGTTCCGCCACATGACAATGGCGATGGCGTTGTTCCCCATACAGAGGCAGTAAGTGGCGATGAAAAGGCGCTTAGAGTGGGGAAAGACGTAGATGGTCATGACCATAAGGATGTTGACAAAGTAGCACAGATCGGCCAAGAAGTAGTGGTAGCCCTTCTTGTGGTAGGTGATGAAGCGGATGGGCATAAAGTAGAGCAGCTGGGCAGTATACCAGTGGGGGAACCAGTCTGGATGGCAGCCGACCAGGTAACCCGAGACGAAGATGTTCATGACAGCCGCGATGAAGGAGGCCTTTTCGCGCGCCGTCACTGTCAGGGATTCCTTCCAGCGTCGGTTCAGCCGGTCTACGGAATGGCGCATGCGCTTCTTGTATTTGTCGAGCTGCTCTGCTTCCGTAGGTACTCTGCGGCGCCACTCCTCAACTACACGGTCCCTGGTTATGCCCCGGTTCTTTGCCTGGTTCTTGAACTTCTCCGTCTGCGAGGCGATGGAGTTCTGGATCTTCTCGATACGCTGCGAGAGGGCGAGGTTCTCGACGAAGTCGAACATGGTGAGCTTCTCGACAGGCGGGAAGAAGGCGGCATCCTCAAAGTCGGACTCATCTTGGTAGGAGCTGTTGGAGAAGGAGGCGGAGCGCGAGAGGCCAGGCGTGGTAAGCGGTGGCTGGCCATCAGTAGACGAAGCAGTTGTCTCATCGAGTAGGCCAGAGGCGGCATGCGTCGAGTTGCCAGGCAGCGGGCGTGTAGAGAGGCCAGATACTCCCAGCTCCGGTTCCGACTTGGACTTGGGCACACGGCCCGCATCCTCGGGGGAGGACATGGCGGCCACTTCTTCCTGTACGCTCTCGAGACTAGACGGTGTTCGGCGATGAAGGGATCGCTTCAGGCGCGGCGGAGAAGTCGGGGCTACCATGTCTATTAGCTGTTTGGGGTTCTAAAGGTTCCAAGGCCGTAGCTCTCGTTCCATGTTGGATAGTAGAGGAAACAGGCGGAACAGAGGGAGAGAGCGTACCGTGGTAAGAGACAGCTTAGACAGGTTCCAGTCAGGCCTTATGCTCTCATGACAAGCCTGGTAGACAAGTGAAATGTGGATGGTGTAGCTGCAAACGTCTTCCAAAGTTGTCGGTGAAAGCACGCTGCTCGATGCACGGTGATGATTGGCTTCACCACGTCATCGGCGACCCCAGCAAGTAGATAAAGCTGAGCAGGGTCACGAGGGCAGGCAGTGTCTGCGGAGGGGGGAGGGCGTATTTATAGCGAGAGCGTGATGAGACGTCGGTCCGGTGGATATGCGAATGTCTTCCTACACTGAATGCAGAGTACCAAGTTCTCCGCATACTGTACTGGTACACCGCACAGCACTAGGGTTTCGTCATGGCAGGCCAGCTGGGGGGCGTGCACATGCATGGGTGGCTGCCACTAACTACGGCGGGCGCCTCTTCGCCCCAGCGACGCGAACGCGCTTCATCGTGACCACCACCTGGAGCCCACCCCCGCGACAAGCTCCCCTACGCAACCCCCCCTTCACAGCGCAATCGCCATTCTAGGTGTCGCGCAACGCAACCGCAACCATGGGAAAGCTCGTGCGGCTGGAGATTTACAGTATTGTCTCTCTACGCGCAATTGCAGACATTCGCTAACTTGGGCAGACTTCAAGTCCTATCGAGGGCGTCACACACTGCTCTTTGGTGACTCGTACTTCACCTCCATCATCGGCCCCAATGGCTCCGGCAAGTCGAACAGCATGGACGCCATCTCCTTTGTGCTTGGAGTCCGGTCGTCCCACCTGCGCTCGGAGAAATTAAAGGACATGGTCTACCGTGGCAGGATCATCCAGGAAGCCAGAGTCAATGCCGATGGCACCGTAACTGAGGCCGATGGCGATGCCAATGGCGAGGTACCGGAGAATGGCGAATCCCAGCCTAGTGGCCCGCGCAACGACCCTCAGAACGCATGGGTCAAGGCAGTCTTCGAGGACGACGCAGAGCAGGAGCACGAGTGGCAGCGAGCTATCACCAGCTCCGGGTCGAGCGAATACCGCATTAACAACCGCGTCGTGACCCAGAAACAGTACGGCGAGGCGCTAGAAGAGCATAGTATCCTGGTCAAGGCGAGGAATTTCCTCGTCTTCCAGGGCGACGTTGAGAAGCTTGCTACAACCGCGCCGGACCAGCTCACATTACAGGTCGAGCGCATCTCTGGAAGCTTGGAGCAAAAGCCTGAATACGATCGGCTCAAGGAGGAATCCGAGGCTGCGACTGAGGACAATGCCAAGCATCTTCACGAGCGACGTGCTATCAACGGAGAGCTCAAGACGTACCAGGATCAAAAGGCCGAAGCCGATGAGTATGAGAAGAAGCTCGCTGAGCGCGACGATGCCGTTGTTACTAAGAACCTGTGGAAGCTGTATCTGTACCAGCAGGTAATGGATAAAGCACGCAACAAGATTGCCAGCCATCAAGAAGAGCTCAAGGAGCATAAGCGCAGCGTCGAAAAGTACCATCAGCGGCATGAGGCGGAAAGGCAAGCTGAGGCCAAGATTAGGCGCGATCTCACAAAGACCGACCGCAACACCAAGGCCAAGGAGAAGGAGATTGAAGATGCGTCAAACGAGCTTGCGCCAATCGAAGAGAAGATCCGCCTCTCCAACGAAACTCGCCGAAAGTACGAGAGCAGACTGGAGGAACTCAGGAAGAAGCGAGACAACGAGAAGAGGGCGGTGGAGAAGTGCCAAAAAGACCTTGATTTGGTGCAAAAGGCCGAGAAGAAGTGGGAAGATGACTTTAAAGCCGCTGCACAGAGACAAGGCCGCGAGTTATCGGAGCAGGACCTCCAAGAATACGGCCATCTGCGCAGCGATGTCACCAAGCGAACCCATGGAGACCAGATGCAAATAGACAAACTTAAACGCGAAGTGGAGACAGACAGGGACCACGTCAAAAACCTGCAACAGAGCGTCGACAGCCACGAGAAGGAGGTTGAGAAGTTGAGTGCAACCATCAGCCAGCTCGAAGAGCGCCAGCAGGCTTCCAAGACCCAAGTTAAGGAACTCGAAAATGCGCGAGCCGCTAAACAGCAGGAGCTCGACAGACTCCGATCCGACCGCAAGCAAATTGAGATGCAATACCACGAGAAGAACCAATTGTTACAGGAGGTTCTGAAGCAGCTTAGTATTGTCGAGGGCAGCCGTCGTGAGTCAAGAAAACAACAAGAGGCCCGCAGAACCATTGATCGCCTCAAGACTCGTTTTGGGTCGGAAAAGGTACACGGCAGGTACAAGGATCTAATCACGCCCAAGATGCAAAAGTACCGCAAAGCCATAGGTCGGGTTCTTGGACACCAGATGGATACTGTCATCGTCGATACGGAAGCTACCGCCAAATCGTGCATCGACTACCTCAAAGCAGAGCGCATCGGTGTCATGTCCTTTAATCCGCTCGACTCCATTCAGATTCAAGCTGTCGACCCGCAATTGAAGGGCATGCACGAGGGCATGCGTCTCGCCATAGACTGCATCAACTACGAACCCAAGCATGAACGTGCCATGACTGCAGCGTGCGGCAACACCATGATCTGTAATACAGAAAAGCTTGCCAAGGAGCTGCGGTACGTGAGGCGGGTCGAGGTCAAGGCCGTTACCCTAGACGGCCGTGTTATCGGAAAGGGTGGTACACAGACAGGTGGTGAGCTGGACCGGGATGATGATTCGAGCGAGCAACAATGGGACGAACGCTCCTACCAGACATTACTAGACAAGAAGAATCGATACGAAGAGGAACTGCGCGCGCTTCCCAAGCAGGATCGTCAGTACACCCAGGAACAAGCTCTAGAAGTTGAGCTTTTGGATCTTCATGAGCAAATCGCCCGCACCAAAGATGAATCCAGGGCACTTAGTCGTAACATTGAGAGCGTCAAAAAGGAGCTAGCACATCACAAGAGCGAGCTAAGGGGAGTTCGTCCCAACTATGAAAAGCAAGCGCAAAGATTGCAAGATCGCGAAGATGAACTCAAGAGCTACCAAGATAGAGTCAATCAGGTGAACGATCAGGTCTTCTCCGCCTTCTGCCAACGGCTGGGCTACGAGTCTATCCGCGATTATGAAGCTCAACAAGGTACAGTCCAGCAGGAGGCAGCCGAGAAGCGGCTTGAATTCAGCAAACAGCGCAGCAGACTCCAGTACCTGATGAAGCAGGTCGAATCATCACATCGAGGTGTTGAGGAGCGTCTCAAGCAGGCAGAAGAAGAGATCAAGCGCAAGGAAGACGATATTAGCGAGCTACAAGCCAAGCAAGAAGAGCTACAAAGCGCCAGGGATGTCCTCCAGGCCGAGCTTGAGACGCTGCAAGAAAAACGAAAGGCCCTAGAACAGAAACTCGCTGAACGAGTCACAGCTGTGAAGGAGGCACGACGCATTCTAGATCAACGAAACGAGAAAGTCAAGAATGTGCTCAAGGAAGTCGATGAAGAAGAGGCCAAGATCAAGTCAAGTGCGACGAACCGTTACAACGTCCTCAAGGAATGCCGAGTAAACGAAATCAAGATACCCCTTACGGAAGACTCGAGGCCGCTGACTTCCTTACCAATGACCGATATGCCACGACCAGATGTAGATGCCATGGACGTTGATGAAGATCCTGATTCGAACCAAATACAAGCCGTAGAGGTCGACGACTACGGTATCGAGGTTGACTTTGAAGAGCTGGACGATGAATTGAAGACGGAGATTGTTGAGATTCTCGAGAACGTATGTATGCCCCCATCTATAGCCGCGTTGGACTCGACTAATGTCTCCCAGGAGGATGACAATGACGACCGTGTTCGGTCGCAAGCCGGAACCCTTCTCAAGGCTGCCGAATCCAGATTGACTGACGTCATTACGAACCTTGAGACCGACATCAACAAAGCAACGCCCAACATGCGCGCTGCTGAGCGTCTCGCCGCAACGGAAACGCGTCTACGGGCTATCGATGAAGCCTTTGCTGAGACCAAGAAGCGCGCGACCGCAGCAAAGAAAGCTTTTGAGGAAGTGAAGACCAGACGTTATGATCTCTTCATGAAAGCATTCAACCACATCTCCGAAAACATTGGCGGTACGTACAAGGACCTGACAAAGTCGCCAGAGTTCCCATTAGGTGGGCAGGCATATCTTGATATGGAGGACAGTACGGAGCCGTATCTCGCTGGTCTCAAGTACCACGCCATGCCGCCGTTGAAGCGTTTCCGTGACATGGAACATCTGTCTGGTGGAGAGAAGACCATTGCTGCGTTGGCTCTGCTTTTTGCAATCCACAGCTACCAGCCCTCTCCTTTCTTCGTGCTAGACGAAGTCGATGCGGCACTGGATAACGTGAATGTTGGCCGTGTTGCGAAGTATGTGCGTGAGCATGCTAGCCCAGGCATGCAGTTCATTGTCATTTCTCTCAAAGCAGGCTTCTTCCAGGAGAGTGAGACGCTGGTTGGTGTGATGCGGGACCAGGGCCAAATGACGAGCAAGTATCTGAGCTTAGATGTAAGTCGCCTTCTCCCAAATATCTCTTACGAACAATATGCTAACGCCGTTGTAGCTGAGGAGATACCAGCCTGCCTAGTATCACATGTGCGAACTTGTAGCGTTATCTTGATTGGTGCCTATCTCGTTTAGGATTGGGCATGTATAGTACTCCACTGCATCTTCACGTGTCGGGCAGTTGGCCGGATACAAATAGTAACAGCGCAACATGTACAATGTCACTTTAATGCACATTGCACAAAGCTTGTGGTGGACGCAGCCAAAACGCGATTTTTCGCACAAATTAATCAGTGACCTTCCTATCGCGAATTGGCTCCACATACGGAGATAACGCGGCTGATGAATCACGATGACCATTTGCTGTCTGGGTCTTTGTTGCCTGAACCTGAAGCCTTAATTTCCTTCCCTTGAGTGTGTTGGAGGCCTAAATTTGGGGGCGCTCTAAAGCTTTCAATTTCGTAGCGCATTTTTTTTGTCCCTGCATACTGAGCGTTGTAAGATCCTGACGTTGCATGTCCGTGTCGTAGTCACCGCCATGGCTCCGAACATCTCCTCGAGCCAGGGCCAAGCTGCCAACGAGACATCGCCACTCCTACGCAAACCCTCCCATGACGACGTGCATGTAATCGCTACAGAGAGTGGTGTCACTACTGGAAACGAGATTGCCGATCCAGAGGATGGAGGAGAAGTCGAGCGACAGATTAGCCGCAATGGGGATACGTCTAAACACCAGGGCATGCCCGAGCTCAAAAAACGGATGAAGTACATATTCCCCGCGATAGCCATCGGAGTGAGCCACCCCAGGACCTTATATATCCAACACAACTTACATGACAATACCTAATAAATATTTTGCAGGTCTTCCTGTCATCTGCTGACCAAACCCTCGTGGTAACCACCTATGGCACAATCGGAACCGACCTACACGCCCTCTCGTCCACGTCATGGATAGCAACAGGCTACTTCCTTACGCTGTCGGCATTCCAGCCCCTCTACGGAAAACTCTCAGATATATTTGGGAGGAAGCAATGTCTTCTCTCCGCGTATCTCATCTTCGGTCTCGGGTCGGTGGGGTGTGGGTTGGCAAGAAATATGAGCGAGTTGATCGCTGCGCGAGCGTTCGCAGGCATAGGCGGGGGAGGTATGAGTGTGGTTACCAGCGTATTGCTGAGTGACATTGTGGGGTTGAGGGAAAGAGGGCAGTGGCAGGGCTATGTCAACCTGATCTATGCTGTCGGTGCTTCTTGTGGGGCTCCATTGGGTGGCCTTCTTGCAGACTCCATCGGATGGAGATGGGCATTCCTTGCTCAAGGACCAATGTGTGCGTTGGCATTCATTGCCGTAGCATTGATACTCGACCTACCGAAGCAGGAACACTCGCACTGGAAGGAGAAGATGAAGAAGATTGACTTCTTGGGAGCGATAATCCTTGTACTCGCCGTCTTTGGACTCCTCATAGGCCTCGATCGCGGCTCAAATGTCTCGTGGAGCAACCCATTCACCATCGCCGGTCTCGCTACCACGCCCTTGTTCATCGTGTTCGTACTTGTGGAGAAATACGTCGCAAGCAACCCCTTTGCACCCGGACGAATCATCCTCAACAAGACACTCTTCGCATGCTACCTCTGCAACTTTTTCTCTTTTGCAGGTTGGCTCGCTTCCCTGTTCTTCCTACCGCTGTATTGGCAGGTCATCGGCGACTATGGCGCATCCCAAGCCGGGCTGTTCCTGGTACCATCCATCATCTGTGGCGTTAGCGGCTCACTATTTGGTGGTTTCTACATGAAGCGCACAGCGAAATACTACTGGATCACGGTCATTGCTTACTCCAATCTAGTTGTTGGGCTCTCACTCATCCTCCTCTTTGCAGGGACAATAACGCAAAGCCTGCCTGTAATGGTGATAGGAACATGCATATGCGCATTCCATAACGGCATAGGTGTAACAACCACGCTCATTGGACTCATCGCAAACGCCTCACACGCCGACCAAGCAGTCGCTACAGCTTGTTCTTACCTCTTCCGGTCTCTCGGCTCTGTCTTTGGCGTCTCCATGTGCGCAACCGCTTTCAACCAAACGCTTCGCAAGTCTCTGCAAGAGGCGCTTCAAGGTGACAAGGATGCGGCGGAAATTGCCGAACGTGTCAGAGCTGGCTTGCATTACTACAGAGGCCTTGATCCGGTGCTGAAGAGCATTGTAAAGGAGTGTTATAGGAGGGCTACTAGGGCAGCACTGGGTGTGGGGGTTGTGCTAGTGGCAGGCAGCGCATTTTTCGCCTGGTTCATTAAGGAGAAGAGCTTGGAGGATAGGAAGACGCCAAGTAATGAGGCGGAGGAGGTTGGGGAGTGAGACCATGCTTCGGAATTACGTCCGATTTGATATGTGGTCTTGGCTCTTGTTGGAACTCGTGCAGGTCAATACTGCTAGGTAAGGGAAAGACGTACGAGGGTATCCAGGCTATGTGGACAGGTGCGGAGCCGGCCCAACTATACGCGGTGTGCGGAGACGGTGTTGTACTACGGTAGTGCTTGTAATTTATGACAACATAGCATGAGGGTCTAAGAAGAGAGTGTAAGAATAAACAGACCATTTAGGGTAAAGAACAGGTTGTCATCTCGTCGTATGTGTGCTTCCTGCTGAGTTACCAACTGACTGCATCTGGGAACACGAAGACCGTTGGCTTGTACGCGACTGCAACACCTACCCCGAGCTCTACTACACCGTGCTTTTGACATCGTCATTTTTTCTATGCACAGCTAATGTTTTGTGCCCTGGTAGACGGCGTGGCGGTACTAGTCGCACGCTAGTCACGGTCGAGAACCAACGATCTCCAACCAGCCACACATTCACTCTCCAAAAGATCACACGATGGCCCGCGAGACAGCGCCCCCTCGATCTGCGGAGCTCTGCTATTCTACCCGAGCAGCGCCTCCCATGGATATTGCTTCTGCACTGCTTCTGCGCTGCTTGAGCTACGATGACGTGGTGCCGAGGTCTCGACACCGCATTCTCCATCTTACTCCAATGAAGCAACGATATGACATACATGGTACAGTCACTATGGACAATCGCTGCTTGACCGCTTCCGCCAGGATTTATGAGACTAGGAGAGTCCTGTCATCTAGATTTGTGGATGTCTCCTACTAGGGTATGTGGACCCTTTGGGTATCAGACTGTCCTTCATACCCGAATTCGGTGCGTTAAGCATACCCGCCTCGCCCAGAGAAGCAATACAACACATCCGCCGCGCGGGCTGCATGCAACTAATACCCACGATTCTTCCCGACGGCGCTACATCTGACAATGACGTCAAGCTCTATGCGGGCGCGTTCCTGGCGCGGCCCGTAACCGTCGATACTCCAATCAGAAAATCACAGGGGCACCAATGGCACCTTGCCAGCTGTACAAGCCATCATCAAGCATGAGGCGATTCACGAGAGTAGGGCTCGTGTGGGGAGGAGCCATCGTATCGGCGCTTATGAAGACTTTGCGGGTGAGCCTGGGGCGGTGCTACTCAAGCTCGGTGCCTAGAGTAGGGCTCGATAGCTTCATTCCTTCAAGCTATCTAGCCCATTCCTCTTTTCTTACGAGTCATTTCGATCCTATATCTGGGGATAGGTACCACAAAAAGCGACATCACAATTCAAAATGGGCGTCGTTGTAAGCATTCGGTCCGTTCTGGAGCGAACGATGTGGTTGTGCTAACGCTCCCAGAATCCTCCAGCTGATCCTGTAAATGTTGTGCAAGCGCTCGTATGCACCCTTCTGGATGTTTTCGAGGCCACGAGAGACCTATACCGTACTTTAACGACTAAGGAGCAGAGGGAATATGAGCAAAATCTGCGGGCTAAAGGATACCCTGTCTCGAGGAGGGTTGAGTACGTAAATGATGAACGACTGGGCAGCGATGAAGCTTTTGTCACGGATAAAGCGGCAGTTACAAGGCAGTTTGATATTGGATATCAGGCAGTAGGTGCTGAATTTGCCATGGGTGATGGTATGCACTTCTCTTCTATGCGCTTACACAAACTGGGCTCTCTGTTGCACCAAGCATCACTGTGCTTTTATCAACACTCCTCGAACATAAATTCATATCCAGTCCTGTCTGCTAATGATACATACTAGTTACTATACATGCGGCCCTGCAGTCACAGATTATTACCCTCCAAAGCGTCCTGGTGACTACGTTCCTCTACGGACCGACATCGAACGATCCTGTTGCACATCAACTGGCCAATATAAATGCAGCATCAAGAGTAGCTGCTGCAACAGCGATTGAGATCTTGGCCACATACCAAGATCGTCTCCTAGATGAACGGCCGCCTACCCCACGGTCGCTCCACTCTTTCACGGCGCGTTTAAGCCCGTCACATGCGCCATCACATGCACCAAGCCATGCACCGTCCCACCATTCTTCTTATACCCCATCCCGCGCCACATCCCACGTGAGATCTCGCGCGCAATCTCAGTCTCAAGCGCCGTCTCGTGCTCTGTTGCCTGCTCCTAGTGGCGCAGGTAGCTCGACGTCTACAGCACTCATGAAGTACCAGGAGCCACCATCCCGGAATACCCAGTTGAGAAGTAGCAGCCCGGTCAACACTACGGTCCTCGAATGGCGAAGCAATCTTCAGCCGGATAATATCAACGCAGGGAATACGTCGATCACAGGGTCAGGCTCTTACGCTACAGAGCCAGCAGCTAACCACTTATACTGCGCATATGCCTACGACCTCCAGCGCTCTCCAACACAACCTCTATCCAATAATATCCTATATGAGCGCGACCCATCCTGCCCGCATTGTCAAGGTGCGCTTCACCTCTCGCCCGGCAAAGCGTGGGAAATATGCAAATGGGCCGGCGATACTGAGCGTACTTTCCAAGTTCAAAACCGCTTTGTCGTCAAGTGCCACCGCAACGGGCCCGATGGTCAATACTGCTGTGTTATTTGTTCAAAGTACGCAGAGTCGGACACTATCTGTGGCGACGTCAAGGCGCTCATCAAGCATCTTTCTGATGACCACGAAGTCCGCGAGCTCAAGCACGAAGAAGACATTGTCGAGGTCATCGAGAAGCCGGACCACAGGCGTGATAGCGGCATTAGCAGGCATGGCTCTATGAGGGGAAGCCGTAGGAGTGCTAGTGTTGCATCTGGGAGGAGACGAAGGAGTTTGGGTGGGGGGTATGAGAGGGAAATTGATGTTTTTGACATGAGATCTAGTAGGCGGTAGTCCCAAGTTGCTGCAGTCGTGCGTTGCATTTTGATATATGGTAGGTACGGTTGGACGCGATTGCATGTTGAGTGCAAGGTATATATGTTGTTTTCCTACCTCCATTGGCAATAGAATAGAGTTGTACAACAAGTGAGCTTGTATACAAATAAATCCCATCCACCACCTTGCATAACACAATCCCAACATTCGATACGTACTACTACTGCACGCCCGTCATGCAGATGCAAAACGCAAATGTGAATGAAAGCCCCCCGCCCCGCTCCACAAGCAAACGACATCAGCCCCAAACAGGACAATGCAAAGGCTTCTACAATCCACACCCTTCCCGCAAACTTACTCTAAACAGGCAGACCAGGCACTAATAGGATGTTGAGGTGACCCGGCGGTGAGGTTGACAAAAAAACAGGTTGGAGAAAATTAGTTAAGCTTAAGGTGGATAGAGCGAATTGATGCACGTGGGTAGTTCAAATAGGATTCAGGTGCAGAATGCAGGTGCGGATGAAGCTGGAAGAGGAGTTGTGGAACGAGGGATGGGATGGGAGAGGACGGGAGGATGGAGACCATTATCTATTTTGGGACTAGTTGGGTGATGAAAGCTGAGTGGTTTCGGGGTTGCCGAATCGAGGAGGAGGAGCTCGGTAGGTTGAGATTGAGAGAGGTTGGTGTGATGGCGTGTATGTGGATTATGAGCTAGGGGTGGGATTGGATCGCTTTCGATTCAATCTATTTTGCTAAGAGTTTTTGTTGGTGAAGAAGATGGTGTGACAGGGGTTTTGTGCTACAATATGTGTGGATAAGATACTTCCAAGGTTCTTCGTATGTGTATCAACTGTAACCCCATCTTGTCTCATGCACAACAAGTTGCGTTTACTTCAATTACATGCGGCATACTCATGATATATGTAACCTCACGAAGCTGTGTTAGGGTGGAGTAAAAAGAGTACAGCCTGGCACCATCTGTATGCCAAATTAGCCCCAATGATAGAATGTAAGCATATGTCAATATATTTCCTGTTCTGATCCCAAATGCACAGGTATTTGAAGCATAGATATCATGCCCACTACTCAAGACGTCTTGTGTGGTCGTCTATGTTTGTATCTGTTGCGCTGAAGCGCTGGATGGCAATGACTAAGCAACAGCACCAAGGCCGATGCTCGGACTTTGGACACAGGGATTGCTTCATTCATCCCCTCAACAGGCACCAACCCCCTCAACTGTCGAACGTTCGGATAAGCACTATTGTCTTCATGTCTCCATGATGTAACAGCGACTTCGGGGCAGTCCGCTCTGAGCTCTCTTGCCACAGGCAGCATTTATCTCTAGCTAATCCCGCGCCTAACTCCGCCGTAGCTACGACTATATACATCCGCGCTTCTTGTTTTTCGCTGCTCAATTGAATACGTCTGTGACACACACCCATTTTACAGATTCATACGCGATACCCCCGATACACGGAATGTCTGGACCATACCTTCACGGCCACCATGCCTCGGTTCTCCGCTCCCACAGCTGGCGCACCGTCGAGAACTCCTGCCCTCACCTCCTACCTTATCTCAGCAACCCTTCGCTAAAGATCCTCGACGTCGGCTGTGGCCCTGGTACCATCAGCGTTGACCTTGCCGCGCGCGTCCCACAGGGCTTTGTCTACGCCATCGATCCCTCCCCCGAAGTAATTGAGAAAGCACAAACACACGCAGAAGAAAAAGGCGTTACAAACGTGCGATTCGAAGTCGGCGATATATTTGAATGGAACAAGCTTGAGGGTGTGGAAGAGGCGGGATTTGATGTTGTGCATGCACACCAAGTGCTACAGCATCTACAAGACCCACTGGGCGCGATGAAGGCGATGAAGCGTTTAGCTAAACCTGGCGGCCTTCTTGCAATCCGAGACTGCAACTACAGTGCAATGGACTGGTACCCGGAACATCCGGTGATGCAAAAGTGGAAGGATCTATACATCAAGATTGCGTTCGGGCTGAAGGCACACCCGAATATTGGCAAGCGGCTGCATGCAGTGGCTATGGAGGCTGGTTTCCCAAGAAGCGATATTGAGACTAGTGTAGCTGCTTGGACCTTTAGTACACCAGAAGAGAGAGAGTTTTGGTGTGGGCTCTGGGCTGAGAGGACAGTCAAGAGCGATTACAAGCAGAGGGCCTTGGATAGTGGATACGCGACGGAGCAGGATTTGGAGGAGATTGCTGCGACGTGGAGAGAAATGGAGAAGAAGGAGGATGGCTGGTTCGCTGTTATCAACGGACAAATCATCTGCCATGTCAAGTAGGGCTGTAGGTCATGGAATGCCTACCAAAACCCACCGTTGGTCTCGTTCCAGCCAGCCTGTTTCTCTTACACCGTCTCTTGACTTCGTGACCCGCGTCTCGCACAATCTCCCTGCTCGCCCCCGCACATGCGATGATACATGTGGACCACGTCTCCCACGCTTCCGACCTACCTCCAATAGCAAGTGTCGACGCTTTTACCGCCGTACTAGTCATCTGACAGTACTAGGACTAGCGTCTCAAGCTTACCATAGCTGCCTACCCTGCACAAGCTCCGTATATCAACCCCACCTTACCCCTCCAATAACTCAGCTATCGGCATTTACCATCACTTCACGACCGCAAAACACTACTCACAAATCTCCTCCAAAGAGATCAACAACTTTACCGCAATAATGGAGTCTACCATCGTTCTTGTCAACTTCAACCACAGCAGCTGCCCCAAGTGCAGCGCCACTATCAGCGGTGATGCTAAGACGTGTGGCTCTTGCGGCAACGTAAGTTATCAGTCACTTGATAAGATACATGTGAGGTATCGCCAGAATGAGACTAACGTTTGTCGCAGTCTTGCCCAGTCTAAATAAGGATTCACACCATTTGCATGGTTTGACGTAAGGGGGTGAGGCTGAGTGAGTGAGGACAATACCCTGGGGATGGAATATGGCTCTCGAGACCCCCGTTTAATACTTCAACCGGCTTGACGCACCATTGTCCATCGTCTTAGTAGAGTTCTCCAGCATATATGCAAGGTCTTTATGTGCTAGCACATTGAATAGTTATAGCATGTATACTTGCCGTGATGGCAGACCTCTGATGTTTCGCAACCGGGAAGATTGAGCGGGGAAAGGTAGGTAAGCACACGTCAGTGAGCCGCAATAACGCCGTTCTCTTTTCATGCGACGCCCATAAATGTAACCTCGTTGCTAATTCTTGAGTTGCAATCTTGCTCATGTACGCTTTACGCCAATCTTTTTAGATGGGTATATTCTGATCATCTGGTAGAGGGTTCCCCTGCTTATTGAATCTTAAGGCATACAAAACCTCTCAGTTATAAACACCTCAATTACCATTATGGAGGTTGTCAGTAACAACCTTGCTTGTCAGAACTCCAAAGGAGAGTCTCAGATTGAGAAGCCCGACTGGTTCGACGAAAACCCAGCAATAGACGCCATCCACCCTGAGTTCCAACGGCTCCTCCAAACTTACAGCGGGATCCCGGCGGATGAACTCCTCGACCACGTTATCAAAGTCCGTGAAGAGGCGTGGGCGGTACACCCATTCCCATGCATCGGCCGATTCCTCTTCCTGCATAACAACTTCAAAGGCCTTGAAGAGGAATATAATGAAGCGATTCAACGTCTTTGCAAAGGCCAAAAGCTACTAGACATGGCTTGTTGTGTCGGTCAGACAATTCGGTACCTGGTGAACGGTGGAGCACCATCGGAACAAATATATGGCTGCGACCTTCATCCGGAATATGTTGAAATCGGATACAAACTGTTCAGAGATCGCGACAAGCTCAAGAGCAGGTTCCTTACCGCAGACATCTTCGATTCAAACTCGCCTTTGAGAGATATTAAGGGTCAGATGGATATGGTCTTTGCTGGAGATTTCTTCCACCTGTGGGGCTATGAAAAACAGTTCGAGGTCTGCAAGCGTGTTGTTGCCTTGTTGCGCCCCCAGTCCGGTTCAATGATCTTAGGCCGTCAAGTTGGAGCCACAGAATCTTGTGAGAAACAAGGCCCCGCTGGTGTTGGCATCATGTTCCGGCACAACGAAGAGAGCTTCAAGAAAATGTGGAAGGATATTGGCGACGAACTCGGCATCAGCTTTACGGTGAAAGTAGTGCTCCAACCACTTTCCACTGCCAAACTGGTTTTTGATAATAATGGCGTCAAGCGTCTCTCGTTCGCCATTCATCGTAATTAGCAGTACCCGGCGTTACACCAAATATGTGCTGCTCTCAAACAATCGACAGACGACCCCAGCTTTCGGCAGAGTGGACACCTGTATATCCAACTTAGCATATGCAGAGATCGTCTGATACCTCGAAACTGCCTCATGCCCGCATAAAACCCAACAAAGGCATCGCAGGCATTCTTCAAAGATTTCCGGGGTACATAAGTTATTGTTGCTATTTTTGTCATAGTCGCATCTGCACATCGATTTTGCCGGAGACCGGGATATGTAGGGATAATGTTTCTGACAACGGCAGACACAACCGTCATATACTATGTGGATATTTCGATATTTCAGCGCCAATTTCCGATTTATGTTTAATTGGTTGTCCCAGTACCTGCCCATTGTATCGGTTCAGCCACAAGGGATGAAGCGGAATGTTTTGGTGGGGATGCGCTCGTCAAATGAGATCTACCGCCGGGAGGCGCCCATGTAACTCGTGTTCAATATACTATGCGCGACAGTAGTGTATGTGTTCTAGCCCAGTGTACTCAGCGCCAGAATAAAGAGGCTCTCGAAGCGCCAGTATTCATATATTTTCCAAATGAAATGCACGATGCACATACAGGTCAGCCGCCTTCTCTACTGCAGGAGTATGGGACGAGAATGTATAAATAGGGAATATCCGCAGTATTGAACTCACATTCAATGTTTATTCCAGTGCCATTGTTTGAAACTCTTCCCTGAAAAAAAAAGACAGAATGAGACTTTCAATCGTTTGCGCTGCGGCTCTTGCTACGAGCATAGAGGCAGCTGCTCTGGAGCGGAGGCAAGATGGATATCCAGATGGTACAGGACTGAAACCTTCCCGATATACCATAACGCGAAGAACTAACATCATAGTCAGTGGAGGACTGCGGTCTTGGAGCATTTATAGGACACACGTCAGAGGCATTGCTCTTCTGCAGCAACATCCTGAAATCTGGAACAGCCACAGCCACGGTCATCAATAGCTACACTACTACCACAACGACCACCAAGAAGACTACCATCACTGTCAGACCAACTCCTACGCCTACACCAACGCCTACGCCTACGCCTACGCCTACGCCTACGCCTACGCCTACACCAACCCCAAAG
>Ga0265797_10002142_pt1 | contig 33729 bp, 37 predicted proteins | sample P2T30metagenome_FD_192433 | JGI IMG/M metagenome (GOLD analysis project Ga0265797, IMG submission 192433) | Plant litter microbial communities from East Loma Ridge, Irvine, California - P2 T30 | ecosystem: Environmental > Terrestrial > Plant litter > Unclassified | place: USA: California...
ATCCAGGACAAGGGCTTGCTGCCGCAGATTCAGAAGTTGGAGTTGATATACAGAGGGTTTGGCGCAGGCAGGGAGGCAGTCACAAAGGCGATATTGGGTGCTGAGGGAAAGAGGATACGGCCGCTGATTGTAAAGCTGGCAGATTCGACGAGGTTGAAGTTTGGTGGTACAAGGAGCAAGAAGCCGAGGAGACTGGGTTAGAGACTGCTTGTCGAGCACGTGGGGATGGAAATCAGACGAAGTGTACGATGATAGTGGGGTTCACCAGGCGTCATGGGTAGAGGCAATGAGCACTTGGGCATGCATCACAAGAGCAGTGTATAGTGGCCAGGGCATATCAGACCAATTCAAGAGTCATGTCAGATTTTTCGGCAGTGGTGCCCTTTCAGCGGGTGGAATAGTCCGACCACTAGAATCCGTTTCCGCGATGTTGACAAGCCTGGGTGCAAGATTTCCAGCCTCATACCTAATAGGCCCTCTTGCGCTTCCTTGATCACCACGACTACTTCCAGCAGAATAGCCCGCGTTTTCCCAGCCCCTTGCTTCCTCAGTTGTCCGATGGCGTTCTCGTTCTCGATCATGACGTAGCATCGACGCTCCTTCGTCTTCGAACTCTTCGTCAAGCAACTCTCCATCAGCAGTATCATAATCCGGTGGCGCTATCCATTCCCGTGGTACAACGCATGGTAGAGCGACGCCGATGCTAGCGGCACGATTCAGATAGCTTGGAGCTGGGCGACCCGTGAGCCTCTCGCAGAGGTAGGACGTGAAGTGGTTGCAGTTCTTCGTGAGGAGGTTGTACGATGTTCCTTGGAACTCGTGTGAGGCCTGTAACATGTTAGCTAGTTTCCCGAATACAAACGTCCTGGCATACCTCTTGTATGATAGCCTCTAGTTCTTCCTCAGGTCGGAAAGAGAAGCCATGTAGAATCGCCTGCTTGAACGTGCCGCCCGGGGGTTCTTGCCCAGGCTTCGTCCAGTACACGCCTGTCAGGTCCCGCCGGTCATGTCCGCCATATGCATATTCCCTGTCGCCAATAACAACACCTGTGTGAAGGAGCGAGCTGCCGATTGCCCACAGTACGGTTGCGACCTTGCCGGGCGGTAACAGGTCATAGACGTGTATAGAGACCTCGGTTCTCTGCAGCGACAGCGTGGTCCTATGTTGGCTGGAACTTTTGCGCGACGGTTTTGGACGGGTAGAGGATGACATTGTCTATGGTTGGAGTGATGTATGTACAATCGAGTGTGGTATGTATTGGGGTAGGTCTCTACGTCGGTACCGAATAAGAAGGGTGGGGTATCATAGACGCTGTGAAGGGACGATGTGTGGTGCGAGGTAGTGGTACAATGACGGAGGGCGGAGGTCAGTGAATGGGGCCAGCCCTGGGAGTAATATGCGGAGGGACAGGTGTGGGGGAGGAGATGGAGATGGAGGTCGTTGTAGCCATGACCGCCGGTTTGGCGCTCTCGAGAGCTGGAGACGCGGCTTCGGCGCTTGCTGCTTCGAGCAAGCGCTGCACGGACACCGCCCTAGCCACATAAACTTAAGAAAATTCGATTGGACTCGCTGCACCGTCAATTAACCCAGGAAACGCAGGAGAGCGGCTGCTAGGTAGCTCTCCCACCCCTCTATTTCATCACGCCCCCCACCAGGCCTCTCACCTTTTCTTTCTCTTCTCTGATACCCACTTTTTACAACCCGGCAGCAAGCACTGCCTGCTTTTTCCCAGCCTCTTTGCACTCTTCATCTTCCCCCACCAAATTTTTCCTTTCCTTCACTGCAGCTCGCACCTACGCGTCCGCGCCCAAGAAGAAAAAGATGCCTCCCAAGAAGCAGGTCAAGGAGGAGAAGCTCCCGCTCGGCAGGCCGGGAAACAACCTGAAGACTGGTATCGTGAGTGAGAGCCCTCCCTAGCTGGTCTTGTCGCGTTCTCACATTAACAGTGATTGCCAGGTTGGCCTAGCGAACGTCGGCAAGTCGACGCTCTTCCAAGCCATCACCAAGTGCTCTCTTGGTAACCCCGCCAACTTCCCATATGCCACCATCGACCCAGAAGAGTCGCGCGTCATTGTCCCAGATGAGCGCTTCGACTGGCTAGTGGAGCACTACAAGCCCAAGTCGGTCGTACCTGCCCACTTGACCATCTACGATATTGCTGGTCTCACGCGCGGTGCTTCCACTGGTGCTGGTCTCGGTAACGCCTTCTTGTCGCACATCCGCGCCGTCGATGCCATCTTCCAGGTCGTCCGATGCTTCGACGATGCCGAGATTATTCACGTTGAGGGTGACGTCGACCCCATCCGTGACTTGGACATCATCGCCGAGGAGCTGCGCCTGAAGGACATTGAGTTCACCGAGAAGGCACACGCCGCGCTTGTCAAGGAGACAAGGAGAGGCGGTCAGAGTCTGGAGATGAAGAAGCTCAAGGAGGAGCAAGCCACAGTTGAGAAGGTCCTCGAGATGCTCAAGGACGGCAAGGATGTCCGGAAGGGCAACTGGTCGCCCAAAGAGGTATGTACATCTCACTTCCTTTCCCTGCACACCCTGTTACAAGATGACAAAGAGCGATTGCTCTATAATCCCAGCTCTCTGATGGCCCATTAACGCTGGGCTATTCTGAAGTGAAGTCCTTCTCTGATTAACAACACCCCAACCTCGTTACCTACATGGAATACCTGTCGCAAGCTCGTACTAACAGTTTGCTAGGTCGAGCACATCAACCCTCTCTTCCTCCTCTCCGCCAAGCCCGTCGTCACTCTTGTCAACCTGAGCGAGAAGGACTACATCCGCCAGAAGAACAAGCATCTCCCCAAGATCGCCGAATGGGTCAAGACCAACGCCCCCGGTGACCCAATCATTCCTATCTCCGTACAGCTCGAGGAGCGCATCGCCGTCATGTCTGACGAGGAGGCCGCCGAAGAGCTCAAGAACCTCGGTACCAAGTCGGCGCTGCCCAAGGCCATCCAGGTCATGCGCAAGGCCCTTCAACTTGGTAGCTTCTTCACAACCGGTACCGATGAAGTCCGACAATGGACAATAAGGACTGGCACCAAGGCGCCACAAGCTGCTGGTGTCATTCACGGTGACTTCGAGAAGACCTTCATTCAGGCAATCGTATACAACTACGCGACATTGAGGGAAGAGGGTGACGAAGCCACTTGCAAGGCAAAGGGCAAGATCATGACCAAGGGCAAGGACTACGTTGTCGAGGATGGTGATATCCTCCTCATCAAGGCTGGTGCCGCGAAGGCATAGACAGCTTGATGAGTCTTGGTTATGTGTGTATGTGTTTATGATCTACATGCGCATCTTATGATGAGCCATATGAAAAGCAGCTAGACTGCCCTGAATGAATGAGAATAAACATGACCACGAACAAATCAACTTTTCCCCATACTGTGATGTGTGACTACTCTTCTATTCTAACATGTTACGCAAAGCTGGAAGACTATTCAGTAGAAGCCTTCACTCAGGTCCTTCTCACCCCTCTGCCAGTCTGCCTACTTCGCCTTCCCCTTCGTCTCGACAAGCATCCAGCTATTCCCACAGACACAGTGCTTGCTCAACCCCAACAAGTACTGAGAGTGCGCAGGAGTATAACCCGGCAACCCCGGCACAACATCCTCCATACAAGCACCACACCTCGTACACTGCTTGAGCAAATTCTTCTTCCTCCTGCCCTCACCATTCGCCCCCGCACTTTGAATACTATCACTCCTGCTGCGATTCCCGCCACCCGTCGCCGACCCCACAGGATGCGTCCACGTGCCCGTGCCCCGAATAATCATCTTCTGACACACATCCACCACATGAGTATCGTGCCAGTACCTGGCTCGCTTTGAGTCCGTGAACCCTAACCATGTGGTATCGAAGAACATGAGTCTACCCACGTCGAGTTTGTCCGCGAGACAAACTTGCTGCGTCGTGCTTTTCCAGAGGTAATCTGTCACAAGGCGTTTAGCGACAGGGAAGAGAATGTCTGGGATTTTTCCGAGGAGAAGCTCGCGCTCGATGCTGTTGCGTTGCATGTCCGTTAAGTTGCGCTGCTTGTAGATGCCGCGGACGTAGCTCTGCGTCTCGCTGAGCAGCTGTTCGTAGTAGCGGTAATCGAACGGGAGTTCTGTTATAGCAGCATAAAGAGGAGCGTATAGTTTCTTCGCTTCAGGTGTTTGCGGCGGTGCATTTGGGTTCCCGGCTGCGGAATTGGGCAGCGTGACGTAGGCTGCTGCGCTGCGCGAGAGCCACGCAATAGGTTGGAACCAGAGTTTCATCATGGCGCGGGGGAAGGCGGACAGGATGAGGAGGAGCGCGGGTTTGTTGAGCTCACGGATTTTGGCCTCAAGGACGGGACGCGTGAGGTCTGCTGGGGGTATGTCGGATAGGGCGCGGCCGAGGGCGAAGAGATCATCTAGGATGTAGGCCATGAAGTGCATTGTCCATCTGCAGGTTCCGATCATTTGGGGGACGGCTTCGGGTCGGAGGTTGCTCTTCGATGGGTCGCCGTGGAGGCGGACGATGGTGGTCAGGGTTTGCGTGACAAATCTGATGTTGATGAGTTGCCAGGCCATCTTGCTGCTCAGAGAACGGTCGATGTTGCCTTGGAGGCCGAGGATGTTCATGGCCGAGAGCGTCTTTACGAAGAAGGGGCTGCGGCCGAGGAGAAGGAAGTGATTGCTTGATGTGTCGTCTACGCCACAGTCAATGTTGACTTGGAGTCCTTCGAAGAGCAGATTGATGAAATCGTGCTTGCGCTTGTCGCTGAGGGAGCTGACAAGAGCGAAGATGTCGTCGCTGGAATAGTATTGGTTTGCTGCAGACGAAGACTGTAGAATGAGTGCTGCGAGAGCGGCGGCATGGCGGGGATCATCATCGTCTGATGAGAGAGTGCCGTGGGAGTACTCCATAGAGCGCAGCTTTGGGCTACCATCCAGTTGCATACATACCGCTAAGCAGTGGTTGGGTGATAGGGCGACGTGGAGCGAGGGTTCGGCGTGCTGGAAGACGAAACCAGCTTGTAATAGCGAGTTCACAGTGTCAGTATTGCCATCTGGCATGACTATCTCCATGGTCGATCGCTTCCTGAACTCGATAGCCCCATCACTGTACGTGAATGCCAGGAGCATGCTGTACCATATCGGGTAGAACCCTAATGCAACAGCATGCAATGAGAAGTCAGGCTGTCTCTTTAGAAGGAACGTGTTCTGTGCAGATACCGAGCTCACGCTCTTCTTCTTTGATGTCACCTGATCGAGGCTGGAATGGAGCTGACTGTGCTGCTCTTGATGCACCTGCCATTTGACGATAATGCTGTACCGTGTTTCTTGCGGGTTCAGATCATACGAGATCGGATTCGGTGGCTTGCAAAATATGGCTTGAATGGTGGGCACCGAGCCGTCATCTTGCTCGGGCGTAACGGGAAGGAAGTTGAGATGTGTTAGTTGAGCGGCAGCCGCACCTCTTGATGCTGTGCCGTCGCCCAGGTCGTCATTCGCAAGCTCAACGGGGTTGCAGTCATCTTCCAAAGCGATCAATGAAACTTGGATGGTTGGCTTCTCGAATGGACCGGCGTTCTGGCTACGCTTGTCGGTTGGTACATTCCAGATTGTCTCAATTCGATATAAATGCAACCGCCTCTTGACGTCGTAGGCAGCCAGTAGGAGGGTGTTATCTAGAAGATGTTAACTTAATAACATCATAGCGTACAGAGGACCGTACCGTTGTTCGACGTAAAGGCTGCGTGTGTGAAGGACTCCTTCGTTGAGATCATAGGCCCTAATTGAGCGGAGACTTCTTGCCAACTGTTGTCAATTTGCTGGAAGCGAAGCTTGAGCTCGCCATGTCTCTTCAGATATATGAAGCATGCTTTGCCTTCTACAGGATGGTGCGCATTGTTGAACATGTGCTGTTTGATATTCCACTTCCATTTGCCTTTTTCTTGCGAAGCTGACCAAGCAATGAGATTCTGGATGGACATTAGAAACAGGCTTACAAACATCCAAAACACATTACCTTTTGCGCATATGGTAGGATCGCAAGCCAATGCATGCCTACCACCCCATCTACTTCGGACTCTGGATGAGCCACTTCCGCTCTGGTGAAATGCATGCGGTCCAAGGCCATGGCGCACGAGAAGACCATCACTCGACCTGCTTCGTCCATGACAGCGAGATCGTTGCCCAGATGACTCCATGAAAGATGGGTCAAACGAAAGATTTCGCGGCCCTGTGGAAATTCGAGAGGGACGTTTCTTCCGAGATCCCATTTGCCAGATTCAGGATCTCGCGAAAAAATCTTCAGGTGGACAGAGTAGCCGTCTGGACTTATGTAGGCAACACAGCCATTCTTGGACCACGATATCTTTCTATTACCTGTTAGTGCAGCTGGCAGACTTACCCAAGACTCACTTACTGGCAGCAACCGCTAGACGCTAGCTCATCGATTCGCCCGTCGAGCCCTTTCACTGGCGGCGTCGTATTGATAGACTGTATATTGACATGTTCTGAGTCTCCAAAGAGATCGTCCACATCCATGTTATAACTTGCGCCGTCCATTGTGGTGAGATAGCTGCGCTCGGCGACAGGTCGGCTGAGAGGTGAGATCAGTCGAGAAGACAAGAGGTGGGAAACAACCCCGCCAAGAAAGTCGCACTAGACAAACACGAACAGATGACGAGCGAATCGTCGGGTATCACAGAGAATACAAGGAAATGAGGCACGAAATTCAAGACAAAGACGGACGTGGAGAGGGTCGAGGGTTGATGAGGCTGCGCCCCGGTTGTCTGGGATCAGTTGCGGCAGTAAGCGATGCAGCTAACGATGACTAGCGCGGTTCCATCTGGTGTGCTGTTCGTGAGAGCTTCGCGCACAATCGTCATCCCGGGCAGTCAACCTTCCCAGAATGCTGATGAAGGTCATTGCAAGAGCTCAGAATATAGTGCAATAAGCTCAGGATGCTCATGCGACTTCGGGATTCCGACGGTCAAATAAGCGCATTGCGCCGATCTCTATGAACCTGGGAGGGGTTGCATGCGCTGTGGCTGTCACGAAGAACATGGCATCGTGCCGTCCAGTGGGAAGCATGACGAGCGAGGACTTGCTTCAGAGCTCGCTGTCGTACTCTATGTACACGGCTTAACATGCTTCTTCCACGCCTACTACTTCAATGATGCTGCCGTTCAGATAGTGCCATGTTCGGCCCAGCACAGACATGCCGCAAACGTAAACAGGTCGAGTGTTTAGGTTCTGTTCTTGGCAGACCTACCCGGCGCCCATGGTTGTCCAGGTCAACGAGCGCTCGCCCGTCATCGCATCCACCGCCAACCTCTGCACCCTTCCCACCCCCCTTCACCACCGCCCACAAACGCGTCTATTCCAGACGCGCGCCTGCCTGCCCTTTCTTTATCGCGCCTTCACGAAGCGTCACAATGATCTAGCGTACCTTCCCGATCTGACGGTTCTCGAAGGGGACCAAAACGGCAGCAGCGGCAGCACGGCAGCGACGACCGACAGCCCCCAACCTACGCCCTCCGCACAATCACGATCTCTACACACTCTCCGTACGCGGCATATCTCGAACCAATACCCAGAAATTAATGCGGAATTCCACCGTCTTGTTCAAGCTACAAAGAATCTAGTGGTACTAGACGCGCCGGGTCCCTGAAAGCCGTCAGGCGCCTTGCGTTCGACATTGAACCTCCCTCGCGACACACGGCTGTCACTGCCTGTTGCTGTCCACCCCACAATCCCCACGGCGCTCCTTCACCATGGCTTACAACGCGCTAAACAACGAGCCCAGCTCGCCCTTGACCGAGATTTCGGATTCCGATCTCTCTATTCTTTCTCGGTCGCCCACTCCACCGCCTGAGCTTAACAAATCCTTCGCTCAACGTCGCGCCTACATGTCCCCATCCTCCTCGCGACGCTCATCCGCCAAGACGTCACCCGCGCCCGAAGACATGCCTTCTCCTCCCTCCAGCAACGACGACAACCCGCGTCCAGTAAAGAGGAGGAAGACGGCAGAGCCCAAGGAGCGCACGGCAGAATACCTTGACCTCTCCAGGTCCGACGTCGAACAAGACGAGCTACCACAGCTGCAGCGCTTGCTGAGCGTTTTGCACAAGAAGCGCAAGATTGTGGTTATAGCAGGTGCAGGCATTTCGGTTTCGGCTGGCATTCCCGACTTCCGATCAGCTACTGGCCTCTTCAACACGCTCAAGAAGGAGCACAAGCTCAAGTCCTCCGGCAAGGACCTCTTCGACGCGTCTGTTTACCAGGATGACACGTCCACGTCCACCTTCCACGACATGGTGCGCACACTGTCTCAGCACACCAAATCTGCGCAGCCCACCGCCTTCCACCATCTTCTCGCGACCCTAGCCCAAGAAGGGCGCCTCATGCGGCTTTACACCCAGAACGTCGACGGCATAGACACTTCATTACCCCCTCTAAGCACAACGGTGCCTTTGCCCAAGAAAGGACCTTGGCCCAAGACTGTTCAAGTACATGGCGGTTTGGATTACATGGTGTGCTCCAAGTGTCAGAAGGTGGAGCCTTTCGACGCCGAGCAGTTCAACGGGCCTAGTCCACCGCCCTGCCCAAGCTGTGTGGAGAACGACGAGATCCGCCAAGTCGCAGACAAGCGCAGCCACGGCATTGGCCGCCTGCGTCCTCGTATGGTCCTCTACAACGAACATAATCCTGATGATGAGTCGATCGGCTCTTGTGCATCCTATGACATGCGCATGAGGCCAGACGCTGTTATCGTGGCTGGCACCACGTTGAAGGTCCCCGGTGTGCGGCGCATCGCCCGCGAGATGTGCAATATCGTTCGCGACCGGAAGGATGGAGTCACGGTCTGGCTGAACAACGACCCGGAGCCGATGGGTAAAGATCTCGAGGACAAGTGGGACCTAGTAGTCAAAGGTCCTTGCGATGAAGTCGCACGCCATGCCAACATGCGACGATGGGACGATCCCATGGACTATAAGACCGTCACAGAGGAGGATCTCAACAAGGTCAGGGAGAAGCAAAGAGCAGAGGTCATCATCGGAACTCCTCGAAAACCTGGTGTCCTACGCAATGCAGGCCAGCTCACACCTGGACAGAGCCCCCGCATACTGCCACTATCGTTTAACAAAGCGGAACCAGACACCCCGTCCAAGAAAGGCACAAAGAGGAAGGCAGACGCGAAGGCAGATGGGCAAATGGATCTGTTCGGCAAGCCCGCAACCAAAGCACCCGCAAAGAAGCCGAAAGCACAGCCAAAGAAGGCAACAGCAGCAAGCAAGAGCAAGGCGGGCAAGAAGGAGCCGAAGAAAGAGGCTCCCGCTATCAACAATGTCTTCAAGGCTACCAAGGGCGGCGCCAAACCTACAGGCAAGCCTCTGGCCAAAGCATCCGATCCGGCCCTTACCATTATCGAGTCAAAGTTCAACGAGCAGACTCGGCTCAATCCGAAAGAGAATGCCAGTGACACGATTCACATCGAGAAGCGACGGACTCCTTCGACCCCTAGGAAGCCAGCACGACTGACCAAGATAAAGTCAGACTTTGTGTTCCAGCCTGTTTCGAGTGCAGATAGCCGCAACAACCACTCACCGAAGCGACCACCAATAGAAAGCTTCACACCTACAAAGGACCGTACGCCCAGTGCTCAAATTCAGGAGGAGATGGCATACGCGCATGCGACGTCGTCTACAAGCGATTCTCGTCCTTCATCCTCGGGCAGCGCACAGCGGCACATCATTGAAAGCCCAACCGGCCCGGTACCCAAAAACATGAATCACCTTCTCTGCTAGCGAACTGCATTTCTCGGCGTTGGCGGGCTTTCTTTTCCAGACAGACGCCGTATCTATCTGCGCGGTGCATTGCATGAGAGGCGTTTGCGGTTTTACAAGTGTACAGTTGAGGTGTTAGTTGTACCAGTACTTTTCTCATTGTTGGACATGCATATCTTACCTTTTGGCTGCATGATACCCAGATGAACCCCTGGTAGAGGCAGATCGGACGCTTTGGCGTCTGTTTTCGACGCAGTGTAGTGGTTCCGATGATAGTTGAAGGCTTAGGCCTTTGTTGATATTCGTGACAAATGCGAGATATTTACTATTACCTGGTGTTGAGACAATCTATTGATGTTTGCGACAACAGGAACTTGAACGAACTATCAGTGTATAACTGCACCCTTTCTCCCTTATACCTGCAAATGAACCTCTGTGCCCTAGAATTGCGCCTCCCTTGCGCGCCTTCTTAAGACTGGCGCCTTGGCGCTTGATTCGGCCTGTGCACGTTGGCTGACGACCATTTCTCGACCTTTCATTGTTCAAGCATCTGCACCCTTGTGAGACAAAGGTTTACACTTTGTTCGAGACGGCATCGTTCCGCAGTCACCAGTCCTGCAACAAACTCATTCAATTGGGATAGCTTCGGTCGGCACCTCAAGTTTGTCAACCTCTCTACGCGCTGACGTGTCTTGAGAGATCTCAAATCCTACCCTTGCAGGACATTGGAGTAACAAAGAGCTGGAACTATCGGTCATGGCCTCACCACTTACCGTGCGAAACTTGACGCCTGTCACCCTTTCGATTCAGCGTGTGGAGCGGTTTGAGGACCCAAATACACTACAGTCGAAAGCAAGCGGGTACTTCCTCGGTGCTCAAAGCACCCCATCCGCGGCGCCTACTTCACCTGAACTCAGCAACCATGCACAAAGCTTCAACGGTCAAGATCTTGAGACTGTCTTGCAGCCGTTCGAGTCGTATACTTTAACATTTGCAAACTCGAAGCAGTCCAACGCATCTACACTATCAAACCCAACCCTGCGTCTCATCATCCAGACTTCCAATGGTGAACGCCATCGCATTGATACGCACCCGTCATATACTCAAAAGTCAACACAGTCGTTCACCCCGCTGTCCGCAGATTCTTCAACAACCTACAAAGCCCTCTTTCACCCATCGAAACCAGTTCCCCATCTCTCGATTCATGTGAATCACATTCCAAACTACTCTGCATGGATGGGCTCATTACCAGATGATCTACCTCTATCAGCTATAAGCATCCCCGGATCGCACAACGCACATACGCACTATCGAGCCCTCCCATCTGTTCGATGTCAGGTCCACGATATCAAGGTACAGCTAGAAAATGGGATCAGGTTCTTGGACATACGTGTACAGCCAACACACGCGACGGATGCATCAAAGAAAGACCTTTACCTTGTACACGGCGCATTCCCTGTGAGTCTGACAGGACCGAAGTACCTTGAGCCCATCCTGAAGATATGCTACGACTTTCTCTTAGCCAACCCAAGCGAGACGGTATTGGTGAGTTTGAAGCGAGAAGGTGTGGGAAGCGCGACGGACGAACATCTTGCCCGCATCCTAGAGGAGCACTACATCACCCCCAATGCACGCCATTGGTACACGGAGAACGCGATACCGTATTTGGGAGCTGTAAGAAGCAAGCTGGTTCTGGTACGGAGGTACAATGTAGCCCGGACTGTGGCTTCATCTTCGAGTTCAGATTGCAAGAATGGCGGACTAGACGCAACAGCCTGGCCGCACAACGCAACTCACGCCGTCTTCCCATCGCACTCGTCCGCACCAACGTTCTGTCTCCAAGACTTCTGCGAGGTTCTAATACCAGATATCATCCCAACAAAGATACAGCATTGTAACGACCATCTTGTGCGTTCTGCTGCCGCCGTTCACCCAATCCCGGGCATCACGACCGATGTCACGAACCCAGTACCGCCAGGACCACTGTACCTAAATTTTCTCTCCGGAAGCAACTTTTGGAAGAAATCTTGCTGGCCTGGGGCTATCGCCAAAATTGTCAACAGGGGCATGGAGGAGTGGCTTTGTGAGGGGCATCACTTGGAAGCGCCAAACACGACGCCTCGCCACCCGGAGGTCGCAGATGAGAGCGCCGAGGGTGTAGTGAGGAGGGCGAAAGGCGGTGATGGAAGTACGGGTGTTGTTGTGATGGACAATGTGGGAGAGTATGGGGATTGGGAGTTGGTCAAGTTGATCGTGGGTATGAATATGGGAGTGTTGGCGAAGATGAAGGCACTGGGAGAGACTTGATGAAAGACCGATTCGATATAAGATCACAAACAATGTACATTTGAGATCTCAAATCCTGGTCGCACTTACACCCCACCTGTTGGCTCGTGAGTGCCATGTGCAAGTGATTGACGGGGGACGTCTGTGCATCTCCGAGATGCCGACGGAACATTTTGGCGATGCGCATCATGCATCTGGCATACCATAGCCCACGACGTGCGTACCATGCATTGCTCGGCTCTAGCAGATACGGCTGTCAACAAGACAATCCGACGATAGTCGCTCTTCAACGCCAATCCTAAGTGCGACAATTGTGGTGGGCCGGCGCATCTAACAATGTCCCTCCTCCGACCAACATGCGCATCGCTCGCGCGGCGACTCTGCACTGCACAACCGTTATCAGAGCCAACCCTCAAGTCGCCTTTATTAGCTCTCATACAGCGACATCGATCCTCGCGCCCGCGATGTCGTGCCTTCGTCTCCACGCCCCGCTATCGAGCAAGAGTTATAGACACCCCGCAGAACCCGAGCATCCCCCAATCACGCAAGCGCACAGTCAGGATAGGTCCTCTACCCGAAGGGCCAGTCAGTGAACCAACGATACATCGAATATTTGGGCGAAAGCTATCGGGTCACGACGGCAACAATGTTCTGCGGATATTACACCACCGGCGGACAGCAGGCTCGCTTGCCGATTACGGTGTGGACAATCTCGGGAAGCAATATACACACGTGAGCAGGGATACGGCATTGAAGGGCCTGGAGTGGTTACGAGAAAAGTACCCAATAGATGAGGCGCGTGCGGCGGAGGAATGGGCAGAGAAGGAGGCAAACCGTATAGCCTACGAGCTGTGGCTGGCCGACCCAGAGACCGAGTCCAAATACAAGGACCCCGCTCGCGCTTTCCGAGAACAAATGGAGAAGGAAGAGGCAGAGAGGATACAACAGGAAGCGGACAATCGGAAGATTGGCATACTGCATGCAGGCAAGAGTCAATTTGAGCTCAACATCGAGGAGAAGAGGAGACAACGATTAGAGGAGATTACACGGAAAGCAGAAGAGAAGGAACAACAAGAAAGGGAGATGGAGGAGAAACTTGCGACTGGAGAGTATGTGCGTACGCCGACTGGCACGCAACTCATGAAGCCCGGTCAAACAGCCTACGTCGACGTCTTCGGTCGCGAGCAAGTCAGCCGAAGGAAAGAGGAAATGGAGAAATACAGCAAGGCAGCTGTAATAACGGATGCAAAGACGGAAGAAGAGTTACTCGCACAAACCACCCTTGTAAGCACCCTCTCTCCTTTGCCTTCAGCTCGACACATCACTAACACCATCGCAGGCGCAACGTCTCTACCCCATGTCCGCCTTCGTCTTCCTCACAGTCCTAATCTGCTACGGTTTCGCCCACTACTACCTCCCGCCCTCGCCCTCCTACCGCCTCCTCCCCGACCTCAGCCCCACAACCGCCACCATCGGCGCGCTGCTGGCCATAAACGTCGGTATAGCAGTAGCATGGCGAGTGATGCCCCTCTGGCCCATCCTAACCCGCTACTTCATGCACGTCCCTGGCTACCCGCGCGCCGTCCAAAGTGTCCTCAACGTCTTCAGCCACGTCCAGTACGAGCATCTCCTCGCCAACATGATGATGCTGTGTCTCGTCGGTCCCGCATGCTGCGACCTCGTTGGCCGCGGCACTTTCATGGGCACATACATCTCCGCCGGCGCCGTGGGTACTTTGTTCTCTCTGTACTGGGCTAATCTCGGTCGTGGAAATATTACGGCGCATTCTGTTGGTGCTTCAGCTGCTATTTGGGGTATCTCCGTTCTCTACTGCCTCCTCACCGATCAAGAGAAGATTAAAATCCCTTTTGTAAAAGACCAGGAGGTGGCGTTTTGGCCTAAGATGCTGTTGGGTGCTTTCATCGTGCTTGAGATTTTCCAATCGTTCAAGAAGGGGACGTCGACTGCGGATCATGCTAGTCATTATGGTGGCATGTTTGTGGGGTTTGTGACGGCGGGGTATATGCATGCGAATGGGTGGAAGGATAGGCCGCGGTTTGTGGATAGAGAGGGGGGCAATGCGGAGCAGGGGGTTCAGGAGAGGGCGGGCGTGGATGGGAAGACGGTGGACGTTGGTGCGGTTGTCAAAGAGGGGGTTAGGGAGGTTAAGGAGAGTTTGACGGGCGGTGGGAAGTAGGTTTCGTCATTGGCGTGTAGAGTTGAAGAGTGGTATTGTATCATATGTTTGTACAAAAGAACGAGTTATGGTTGCTGGTTCTGCTACGAATTGAGACAGATCTGGGGCTGTGAAGGAAGGGACAGAAGTTGTTGGTGTAGATGGCCAGGACTGACCTAGCCGTGGATGAGGATAAGATGACGAAGAGAAGGAATCTGGAGACTACAGACGCACAACCACCATGGAGGTGCTAACACCAAGGGATTCAGTTCAAGGAGCATGCGACAACGTTAAGCTTTCACGGCCCTATCTTACTCCATTATATCTCAGTGAAAGCAACTTCAGCGCAGCTACCAGTGAAGTAACAGCACCAGCGGACGATGCCATCGCAACACCACGCCTAACGTCACACAGCGCTCATACACTTCTGTCTTCCATTGTTCATTCTCTTCCCAGCTTGTCAAACCTATGGACAAACAACGTGCCGACTCAACTTCAAACCAACGCTGAGTGACCTTCATCCTTCCCTACTCAAATCAAATCATTCAATCCAGGCAGTCGGAAATATGTCGCTTCTATTCCATCTCCCAAAGTCCATGTCAGGCTGTATTCCCAGGATCACACACCGCTTCTGGCTATCTGATCCACTCCTCCGTACTCCACTCAAACGGCCAAACCCCCCTCCCCCAACACCAACCCCACCACCTCCGTTCCCCTCCCCACCAGGCACACCCATAATCAACAGGTCTTCGTCTCCAAACCCACGTCCACAACAACATCACAAAGTCCAGCATGCGCCCAGTTCTCGCAGCTGGTGCACTGGCTCTTGCTGCTGGTGGTACGGCAGTTGCACAGACAGATGTGCTTTGTGTATCGAGAGCAAGGGAGGGGCAAGTGTGGTTTGAGAAGAATAAAGATAGTTTTGCGTTGATGGCGGCGGACAAGAGGGTTGTACTGGAGAAGGGGGAGGATGGGAGGTGGAGGGCGAAGGTAGATCCTGGGGAGGGGAAGTGATCACTCATTAATGATGGGTATCGACTAGGGATGCCGGGGCAGAATAGCTCATCCTAGCTCTTGAATATGTATTGAAGCACACATAAGCTACGTTTTGGTATCATCATCCTTCACAACACTGTCCGTCGCTCCAGCACCAGGCGTCTCCCCTACACCAGCCATCTCCTCCCCAGCCCTAGCATCCACCTTCATCCTTATAAACTCCTTCTTCATACTCTCAAACTCCTTGAACCCCTGAAAATACTTCCTCCTAAAATCATTCAACTCACTAGCCCTAGTCCCCTTCTCATACTCCCTCCTAACCGCCTCCGCCGCCCCCTCAGGCACCTCCTCCTCCCTGCGCCGCCGATACGTCAGCAGTCTACGTGACCACTTGTTAAACGCCTGGACGCAAACCGACGTCAGTTCGAGACAAGGATGGCTCGGGATGATGAGCTCGATGTCTTCGTCATTCGCCGTGGGCATCCACATGCTGATTCGGCCGTCGGGGACTAGTGTTGCGACTGCAAAGGCTAGTATGTCATCGAGCAGTGCGGTGAAGGAGTAGGGCCGCTTCGGGGGTATGTACCCGGGCTCTTTGAATTGGTCTTGGTGCGATTGGCGTTCTATGTCTAGCAGCGCTTGCCGGGATCCTAGCACTTTGAGGCCTTCGCGGATGCCGTAGGGTGGGTCGCATACGATGCCGTCGAGGTAGCCTGTCGTGCGGTCTTTGCTGGGTGGCGGTATCCTCAGTGGGGTGTTGGTGAGGTCGGAGACGAAGGCGCCTAGGTAGCTTGACTCTAGATCGTACTGCTTAAAGTTGCCGACGACATCGTACTTCCCCGTCTGTCCCCTTCTTGCGCTGCCTCCTAGGCCGCGGATAGTGCGGCCGTCAATGTCACTCCCAAACACCACTGCTCCGAAGTGAGCGCATGCTATCGGGAAGCCGCCCGTGCCCATGAAAGGGTCGTAAAACAACTTCCCCGGTGCCACGTGTGCGATGTTAGCCGTCAGCAGCGTGAGCTCGGCGTCCATCGATGTAGTGCTGATGTAATGTCTCTTCTTAAGATCAAACGTCTTCTTGGCTTCGTTCCGACACGAGTCGGCGATGAAGCGACCAAAGTAAATGTACTTCGGCTTCTTAACATTAAGATCGTAGTCTTCAAAGACACGGAACGCGACATCTGGGTTTCGCATCCGCGGTGGTCCCTTGAAGGCCATGTAGGAGAAGCTGTCGATGATGTCGCGCTGCTCATCGTTTGATCTACTGCCGCGATAGCCTTCTATGGTAAAGCGGAAAGATGCGTTAATGTACTGCGGCCACCAGGATGTGGTCAGACTGCGAACGGAGTCGTGAAGGGCGTCGTATGTTGATCCCTGGCCCCATAGCTCGTAGATGCCCTGTGCGAGGATGCTCCGTGCGATGGCTTTTCGTGCCGCAGCCTCTGACGGCAGATCGACAATGCAGTAGGGTGACTTTGATCGTCAGAAATGTATGCTTTTGTAAGGCGTGACGCGACACTGAGATTGCTTTTTCGGGATCTGAACCAGAACAACACTGCGAGAGACGCGACTGTTGAAGTTGAGACTGGAAGACTGCTCGGTGAAACGAAAGGTACTTACATCTTCTTCATACTTGACAAAATGTAAAGGCACTCCCGCAATATCGGCTAGCGCTTGCAGTTCGACTTTCCGAAAACTCTCATGCGCTTGCGCAAGCCTGACGAGATACTGAGGCATGTTGTTGTTTGATTAGAGAGATTCGAGGCTAGCAGAACCCTTCCGTGTAATACGCGTCTCAGTCAGGTATCGGCATGGCAGGCGACGATCACCGCGTCGACGCTTTTATCAGTGGTAGTCCCTTTGCGTCGGAGTCACGGACCAGCAAAATGGGGCACGAAAAATGGTGGGTCAGGGTCCTCATTCTTCATTGGCTGCCGACGACGTCGCTTAAAGTTTAAACTACATCTTTCTCCCAACCTCGCCTCGCATGCATCCATCCCGATTCCGATCTTCAAGTCGACTACAAGATGCAGGGCAAGACTAGTCTACCACACTGTCTCTACGCTTCCGCTCGATGAATTCCACGTCCGCTTGCGCTTCTGTCATGTTGCACACCAGGTTCTCCACTAGCTCTTCTTTTGTCGTGAAGCCTTCGATCCACCAATCCCGGAACTTCATCAACTCACCCACCCATGCGTCCCAGAGATAATACCCGCCGTCGTTGTCCCGTAGTATGAATTCGTCGCCTTTGGTTTCCTTGACCACTGGACAAAGACCTTCAATGTTGTAGTCTTTTGCAACATTCGCCTCCCGCTTCGGGTCGAAACACGCAGACAAGTACAGTTTCTTTGGATCGTTTGTCCATGATAACCGGAGGGTTGTGTCGTATTCGTCGTTGAGTTGGACGTATGGTATGCCTTCTTCGTCTTGTGTCTTTCCCTCGTTTGTTGTGTTGGGAACAAGCCGTAGCTTTTCTAAAATGGTTGCGAACATTTGCATGTCGGTGTCGCAGCGATGTTATGGTGGCACAGTGAGACCGGAGTCACTGTTAAGGAAGTGCTTTGGTTGCGCAATCTTGAAAGTGGACTTGTGGTATGTGTAGAAGACCCTGACTGTTCATGACTTGCGGATTTAATAGGGATGCATGTGTTGAACTGACGTAGACTAGACATCCACGGTGTAGACATGCCTATTTACTTTTTTCTTGTACCAGATATCGCGATACTTACGTGTCAGCGCAAAGACGGGTGATCACGGCGCTATGTGTGATAACTGCACGATAGTCACAATACGATTGTTTTACCCAATCGTAGCGCTCCCACAATACTATTTCGGATATGTTTACCAAAGTACAATCCACTTGTCAGCAGATGCGATCTCGGGTACGTAGCCGTGTACCGAAACCACACTGTCAGGTGCCGCGGGGCCGGTCGGGTGAAGAGAAGGATCGTCATCACGGTCATGTTCCAAATGGATCGGGTTAACTTCCAGGTATGTTACAACGCATGCAAAGAACTCCACTGTTTCTGCTCCATATGTCATGGCTTAGTGACCGCAACTTGGCCTATAGAGCTTGCTAACACCACTTATATGTTGAGGAGATATTGCTGGCCGTTGTCATCCTCGTTAATCACAGTTCGAGGGTCTATGTCGTTGGAATGTGAGCCCAAGATAGCCACTCCGCAACCGAAGCGCATTTCTACGGCGAGATCACTGGGGTGGGATGGCCAAAAGCGAAGACCGCGCACATTGAGTCGAGTCGAGACTTTGGTTCCTGACCCGCTGAAGTGAGGTACTGCATCCCCCCTTGGCCTGACACGAGGCTAAATCTCGAGGACTTTGGTACGTGTGGTAGACCACTGCGGAGTTCACTGGTACTTTTTCGGAGACTTGATGTCAGAGTCGTTCGAGACTTGATACGTGTCAGTTGATGAGTAGCAAAACATTGTAGTACGACGCACTATCCCGTGTTCTAGGCGATCATGATCAATGTAGTTCCCACATGATGGGGAAGGTTTGATGTCACAAGAGCCAAAGCCAGCCTGACAAGGCGTCTTACCTAAAATTGATAAGCAGTGGCTTCAAGCATCGCGCCGAGTGTGTGTCTTGTAGTACTTACCATACTGAGGCTCGGGATCTTTACAATGTACATCTTCTGTGCCACACCAGCCGTAGAAAGAGCAACAGAATTTCAAGCCACATGAAGTCTGTCCATCGGCTGAATCAATGCCACACATTGCTTTCGCATCGCAGTTGGAGATACACTTCTCGCCACAATTGTTCGATTTGAAACCACATTTACCTATAATTTGAGCGACGGGATTAGTTGTGACTCGAGCAAGAATGAGAAATGGACTCTAAATACTATCAGAGTTGCCTAGAAAGGACGTTCATGTTAGCACAGTTCTTGGACATATGACAATGGGCATACGTAAAGCAGGAGCTGTTAAGACAAAGGTTTCCTGGTCCGCACTGAACAGGGCCTTCGACTGCCTGTCTCTTTGCGAGTGCGCCACGTTGGTGCATTTGATGATGAGATGAGCGACGCCATGTCGAAGCTGGGTCTGTCTCGTTGAGTAATCTTGTCCCATTGACCGAGCCTGTAGAGGTTCTTCGGGTGCCAATGGTTCGACATCGTGAGCACTGGCAGCAAGCGAACAGAGCCTCGACGTCGCATCTCCGCCCTGTAGTCCTTGGGCTCTCAGCGCAATTGCTTGGGGCTGGCAGTCAAATTCTGCGTCGACTTCAATGGAGCCTCCTATGCGTTGCTTCGGCAATGCTGCCCATCGCATCGCAGCATAGGCGCCTGCAAACTCGCTGAGACGACTCGATGGACCAGTTTCATCCCGCTATTTGGCTGCTTTAGTGCTACGACTGATTGTAGCGGCAGGGACCACATGGCCGTGCAAGCTGCCGCTTAAATGTCATTCCAGCGAATCACGGCCTGTCGCTCAGCACACCGTTAGCGCCACGATTCAGGGCATCGACTTAGGCAGGAAAGGGAACGGTCGCTGTTGTCGCTAACTCTGCTTGGTCTTGGTGAGCTGCTACGGCCTGTTTTTCCTTTCCCAAAACAAATCTAGGGTTTCTCCATTATCGCCTTCAACGAAAAGAACCACGTGAATACTATATTCTTCCTGGTCGATTTGGTTGATCATAGCCCTATCGAAAAAGACTCGACTTCCTTCTGGGATGTTGCCGCTTCGAAGGAAATGACTGAACTCGTGGTCTTCTCCAGATCCATCTGCCCAGTCCCTGTCATCATCATCAGGGACGACTTCCACCGCTTTGACACCGTCGCCCAAGTCCACCGGGTTCATGTACAGTTCGTCTTCGCATTGCATAATCTCTTCCTTATTGACATTGAGGTATGAGTGGACTTGCGAGACGAAATCATGTAAGGATATAGAAGAGCCATCCTCCTTGTCGATGATCAGCGGCTCTGGGGCAGCGTATCGGTCTTCCTCCTCTTGCTCGTCCATGTTGCGTTTCTCCTCGCAGACGTCGATGTAGACCGAGATTTTGGTGAACGGGGGACTTGCCAAGGACTCTGAGGCGATGCTGGCGCCCATGAAGGGCGTGAGAGCATTTCCAGGATCTTTGACTTGGATGTCGTTCAACGAGCCGAAAACGTCCCAACGGAGTCGTTCCAACAGGTCATCTCGGAGTCGGTCAAGGTAATCCACCACCGGCGGATCAGGCGTATCCTCGCGGTCTACCTCGTTAGGCAGGCTAGGCTTCATTACGAAGAGAAATAAAAAAGTAGATGGGGCGGAAAATTGCAGTTGGGGGTCAAGAGACTGAATGGTTCTCGGTGCGAGCGTGGGTGGTGGTCCGAGCGCTAACTGTGCTACCGGGTAACTTACCGGCCCGCACCCACTTTTTCCTACACCTATGTTGTGTTCTAGGCGATTACGATTAACGTAGCTGTGTGCCGGTGTGATGGGTGTAGTTCAGGAAGCAAGTTAGTGATGCAATTGGTGGTTCAGTCTAGACGATACTGATAGACGAACGACGAAAAGCATGGGCGATTAGTTGCGCCTACCCATCAGCATGGACAAAGACAACGTTGGACACGAAACAAGGCTTCTGAAAGGAGAATTGGATATGGAACTCTATCATAGTTGACAAAATGAGAATGCAGACGCCAGAACGCTCATCGCTGATGCAGAGCAATGCAGTCGTCACATGAAGATAACCCCCTCACCAGTCTGACAGGTATTCCCCCTTCTCTCACACGCCGGCCTAAACTTTGTAGTATGTCGCGTGCGCTTGTACGGCACTATCCTCACGTCCACAGCCACTTGCGGCAATTCTTCGCGCCACAAAGACAAGGAAGCGCCCCCTCACCCGGCTCATCCATCTCCTCCCCCTCTTCCTTATCGAGGTAGTCGAACGTCAATTCCTCACCCTTTGGAATGAACCTTCGTGCAAAGAACGCGATGTCATAAACTCTCGGATCGTGCTTGTTGTACGAGACAGTGTACTGCCGGCAGTTAGGGTCACATGAGTGGTTGATGAACTTTGTCGGTCCGCCCATGAACTCGCCGTCCACAACGTAGAGGTCTTCTTCTTTGAGGCCTTCCGACTCAGCGAACTTGTCAAGCGAGTAAAGATAGGATGCCTTTGCTTTTGAAGACGAGGTTTCGCGGCGGGTAGCTTCGGCATCTGTTATGACTTCACCGCGGTAAGTGTCGATGAACTGGCCCTCGTGCAGATCTTCTTTGCACCGGAGACCCCAGCCACGTCCGTCGTTCGCTTGGAAGATCTCAACTTCGACTTGTCGCCCAAACTGAACGTTCTTATTACGACACTTGGGGCCGCATTTGCACCTATCGTTGCACTCGTAGATGGGACGACGGGAGTTAAGATAGAAAGGTACGAGACAGCCGGTCTTCTCTCGTTTCGTGCCTTCAGCGAAGTAAGGGAATTTCTTGGGAAAGCCCATTGTTGAATCTCCGTTTTCGAGCGCAAGTTGGTATTCTCGCTTGCTTTCTTCATCCAGGCGGCTCTCATCCACTGCTGCGTACTCTAGACAGTCACATTTCCTTGTGTATTCGCATCCGATGTCACGACCCATTTGGGGTGAACAATTTTGGCAGCCTTGTTGTGTTTCGACTGATGCGCGGTAGACGCCTTGTTGCTCGTCTAGGACGTATTCGGAGATGTACCGGAAGCGCAGTGAGGGTGTGGCTTTGTCTACCACGTTGAACAGGTGAATAGGTTTGCCTGGTACTTTCGCTAGCCTCCGAACATACTCATTGCGGATGTACATAAGTGCTTTGTCGACACTAGAACGATGTGCAATGCGGTTCATCTCTGGTGTGGGCACGGTACGAATGTCAAGTTCCGGTATGTCGTGACCTGAGGCCTGCAATATGTCAGTGAAGCCCACAAGGGAACGTTTGTTACGAAGACGTACTTGTCTACAGAAGACATGACCATATTGATCAGCATCCAAAACTCCGTTGTATATGTCACTGGCTGGAGACGTGACTGTTGCTGCAGATGACACGGATGAAGATCGAGAGGCTGACGGCGTACGACTCTCTTGTAGTCGTCGATCGAATGGTGAAGAGCGGCGTTCGTACGATGAAACCCCATCAGGACTCTTTCTTTTCCTCGAAGGTTTGATGTCTGAAGGTAGCGGTAGGTTCCTAGATAGGTTAGTAACATACCAAAAGCTAGTACTGAGATGCCGCTTACTTCTCTCTCACTTCGAGGTAGTCCTGGATCTGCTCTAGACATCGCACTAAGTCCTTAACTGAGTGCCAGCTGAGCGGAGGTTTCGAAGTCGACGTGTCCGACGTCCAGCGCACCAGATATTGCTCGTCCTAGACCCTGATATCAGCATCGCGCACGGACCACTCGGGGTGAAGGAGTACTAACACCGTTCTGAACGCGATTTGACACAATTGAATGCACCTAAAGATAGTTTTAGTATTAAAACGCGTGCGACCGAAGTTTAGAGAGTACTTACGCGGTCTACTAGGACACGGCGCCTCTCGTGTCCGTTAGCCGGGATTACGACCATAGATGGCATCCCTTGCGCTGCAACTGCATCGCGTTAGCCTTCTTTCTCGGCTTAGCCGGCATGCTCGAGATCTTTTGTAATGAAATCGAGCTGTATGTAAAGTATGCGTCGCGTTACGAGGTATCTAGGTAGGCTGCGAGCGTAGGACAAACATACCTAGAAGACAGCGGAGTCCAAACTAGCTAAAGAATTTAGACCCTAGCAATATTGCTATGTAGAAGAGCTTACTAACGTAGATAGTTCACGTTAGATGTTTTTCTGTTACGCTGTTAGGAAAGTGAAGTTAGGCACCTAGCTGCTAGAGCTAGTTCGTGACTGTAACTAAGAGCAGACAACGCTTAGTAAGCATGCGCACAGACTATATAGCTAACACGTCTTACTTAATCTGTACTAGCATATTTAAGAGCTCTTAATCTAGCTAACTAGCGTTCTATTACCTAGGTACTACTTTTTATAGATCTACTATTCTTTCTAACTATTCTAAGAGCCTTGCAAAAGCTTCGTGCAGAGACAATGCTTAGATGTTGCCTTACGTGCAACGCGTCGAAGTTAGCCTAAGGTTGTAGCAGTAGATTTAGTCGTAACGCGCTTCAGAACGCAAATCTCAAAATTAGCACAGAGAGCCTCTTCGAGCGTAATTCTAGCAACAGGGACGCGCAAGACAATAAGTTGTCGTGCCTGAAATGCGCGTGTTCGCCCAGTCCTCCAACATGCGCTAATTTGCATGTGGCGCGGCCATGGTGCCCGCCTTATCGCTATCTTAGCGGCATCCATGAGCCCTCCAAAAAAAGTTCGGCCCGCATGTCAGGCCTCAGAGCAAAGACATCGTTGCGACGTATCACGACACATCACAGCACATCATGGCATCAGACGCGCAAAACAACCCTTTCATAAGGAACCTTGCTTCCAGCGGTACGAAATCACTACGTTGAGGAGACACTCAGACGGAACGCTGACTTTTGCGACAGACAAGAAAGTTCGCGACAATGCACTCGATTCACTCAAGACATACCTCGGCGCGCAATCAGAGATATCAGAACTAGACCTGTTGAAGCTATGGAAGGGCTTATTCTACTGTACGCGCTCCTTGTGCTTCGGCTTAGAACACCTCCCCAAGGCACTTCGCAAACCATCCTGCAAAGGCTAACAAGAACTTTTAGGCCTATGGATGCAAGACAAACCCGCTCTTCAGCAAGGCCTATCGCGCGACCTCGCCTCGCTAGTCTCAGCTCTTCGAACCCCCGTCGTACTCCCCTTCATCCGCGCCTTCTTCCTCACCATGTCTCGCGAATGGACCCGCATCGAAGCCCTCCGACTAGACAAGTACCTCTACCTCATCCGCCAATACGTAAACGCGTCCTTCACCTTCCTCAGCCGACATAAGTGGAAGAAGAGCCTGGTGGAACAATGGAACGCGGTTGTGGAGGAGACCCCGCTGGAGTGCGAGAACATGAGGATCCCCAATGGACTGAGATACCATGTCATGGATGTTTGGGTCGATGAGATGGAGAAGGTTGAGGGAGAGGCGTGGGAGAAGGAGGATAAGAAGGAGACGGTGGAGACATTAGTGTTGCCTATCGAGAGGATGGCCAAGGAGGGCAAGTTGAAGACGCTGAGGAATGCCGCGAAAGAGGTTTTGGCTGATGATAGGTTAAGAGCTTGGAGGGGGCAGGAAGTGGAGATGACAGAGGAGGCTAAGGATGACGAAGATTCCGAGGCGGAGTGGGGAGGCTTCGCAGACTAAGCACTATACCATCTGAAGGTCTGAGAGACACATTGCATATGATTTCAGCGAGGCGTTTAAGGAAGATTTGTCCTGCACATAGGGCATGGAAAAGTATTATAATTCGGAAAGCAATCTACAAGACACCGAACTTCAAAAGAGCATTGCAAGGAATTTGATCCAGTTCCGTGGATTATCTCAGCTTCCCCATCGTCTCAGTCTTCCCGGGTATTAATAGCACCGTCTAGATCAAATCAGCGTACACCTTCGCCCATTCCGCACACAATACTTACATCCGTCACTCCTCCTCGCACCACCGTCACCCGTCTTCTCCTCCGTATACCGACCGAGCAAATCCGGCCTCACAAAAAGCACGTACAACCTCCACAAAAGCGGCGGCACCAAACACGCCACACTGACCGCAGCGACCTTCTTACTGAGTGCCGCACCCGGCCCCCCTCCCTCCAACAAATCCAACACGATCATTGGGATCAAAGCCGCCTCTCCGAGCCCCAAGAGCATATACGTAGGTCGTCGGCTCTCGATCCCATTGCGCGTATTGGTTGCGCCGGCGAGTAAAGCGGATGTTAAGCCGCCTACGATCAGGCCTCCGCACAGACGAGCAAACAGGACCGAAGTAGGATTGATATCGCGGGAGGGGTTGTTGAGGAGCAGGGAGAGCGTCCAGCGCGTGTTTGTTATCAGCGGGATGGTGAAGAGATTGGCGAAGGCTTCGAGGAGAAAGGCTTTGCGGATCGTGGAGCCGTTTTGAGATGGGTCGGGTGTGATGGTTGGGTTTGCGGCTGGTGATTTTGTTGTCGGCATTTTGATGGTTCAGAAAGTTGTTTGCATAGGGCGCATGGGAGGTATTGGGCGTAGATATGGATTAGGTATTTGTTTACATGTATCCGGACATGTCGATGTCGTAGTCCAGGTTCCAGTCTACTTGACTTGGCGTGACTAGTGCGGACGTCATGATTTCGTTACCCAAAAAGAAAGACCAAGGGAGCGCAATCGCCATTGTGATCATGCGGTCATGACAAAAGCCTAGCTGATCTTGGATCAGGTGGATGCATCGACCTCTCCTGACTCGCTCCGTATGTATACGCATGCAGGGCGCGTTGCATCCTGGTTAGTCGCGTCTCTAGTCAGGAACGCGTCCATGATCTTTCGAGGCCGAAACCTGACATGCAGTGATGCATCATGTGTGTCTATGCACCTGCGCTCTATTCATCTCGTTGGCTTAGTGAGTTTGCGGCTTGTGACGTGTGGTCTCCTGCTGAAGATGCGCGAGCTGGACGCTGTCAGCACTCAACCATCGACGCATCGTTCAGATGCGTGAAAATGATTGCCAATGATCAATTTCAGGCATCTAGTCATAGCGCTGGCGCAGTAGTGATATTTATGAAGCTCAAATGAAAGATGGGTTATGATGTCAGACGAGGGCTAACGGACCGACCAACCATAGCAGACCTCAGCTTTCTTGGACCGCCGGCTACTGACCGCCAAATACTTCCGGCAGTAATCTTTCGTCACCCACCACACAATTGAACGCAACTTTTGGGCCCATCATGGGTCGTCGACCCAACCAGTTGATTCTCGAGTACTTCGAGCGCGGACCGAAGCTGGAAGATGCAAGCAACCGCTACCAGCACACGTGCAAGTCGTGCGGCGAAAAGGTGAGTGACCCCGCTCCGCAAAAAAGTTGACGGTGTAGAGTGAGCAATAATAGCTTACACATCGCAGTTTCCCAAAGGCCGCATAGACAGTCTCACGAATCATCTCGTCAAGAAATGTCCCGCTTTACCGCTTCAAGACCGCCAGCGCGCGCTGCTGCAGATGCACGAGCTGCCACTCCCCGACAATATGACGCAGACGGCCACCACCAACGCACCCGGACCGAGCCAGATGCAGCATGGCCAGAAGATGAACCTTCCTTTTGCGCCGTCGAAGCAGCTGTCTGCGCTTGAGACGCTGGCGGAGGTGTCGCGACAACATCTGGACCTCTCTGGGAAGCGCATGGCAGAGAAGCAGCCGTCGCAAGCGCACAACCATGGCAACCACAACCATAACAACAATGCGAGCCATGCAGGGCTTTTGGAAGAGTTCCTGATACAGGATGATCGGCCCGATGGCTCTGATATGGGCGGCCTCTCACACGGGATGGACATGTCGCATGCGCCAGCAATGCCCTCCATGTACCAGTTCAATGGATCATTACATCACTCTCCAACTGCATCACCACACATGGGTCATATGCCTCTGTCAAGCTCTGGATCGATGTCGCACATGGTTCCGTCTCTCGTCATGGCAGCATCAGCAGCGAATGACCTCATGCCGCTGTCAAACGGTATGCCTATGGAGTCGGACATGAATCTCTCAGCACATGGTATGCAGGGTATGTCAGACGGCAAGTTCTTCCATCCCCAAGGACGAGGACATTGGCCGAACATACAGCCCAACTCACTGGACCCGATGCTACAAGACCATGGCAAGGAGCAGATGCACGCGAACGACCAGTTAAATAAGGGAATGAGCCATCAACGACCACTTGCAATGAGCCCAGGCAACCAGACCCACTTCACCACCGACTTCAGCATGAACCAGAAGCCGGCCAAGCCCAAGGTCAGGGGACGTTTCACAGACTCCAGACGGAAAGAAGTACAGGAGGTGCGCAAGCGAGGCGCGTGCATTCGGTGTCGCATGCTCAAAAAGCCATGTTCGGGCGACAACCCATGCAACACCTGCCAAAACGTCGAGAGTGCGCGATTATGGAAGCAGCCATGTATCAGGACAAGGATTGCAGAAGAGTTCGGTCTTTACTCTGCAGGTCTTCATAGCGTGTTAGCATTCCATGCAACGAATCAAGCCAAGGGCCAGATACGGCTCGATCAGACTCCAGGGCGCATAGAAGCAACCCACTTCCCTCATTCCGGTATCTTTGCTACTTTCACGCCGTTGAAGTGTCAGCAGACGCAGACAGCGCAAAACGCGGACATCGATCCTGCGATCTTCGCTGGACTAGCTACTCCGGATCTCGAACTCATAGACAGTGATGACGATGTCAGTGGGAAGCTAGACCACTATATCAAAAAGATGGGTGGCCACTTTGCCGATACCGAAGACTCGAACTTCATGAGGATGACTGTACAGACCGCCAAGAGCGTTGCATCGTCAAGCGCAGATGGACTAATATCAAAGGCCCTAGAACTCTGGAATCTCACGCGCGTGCTCACGTCCCGGAACTTTGAATGGTTTCTCTTTTCAAATCCCTCGCTCGCGCCTACCATCACGCCATCTACATTGGCACCAGGAGATATGGAGGACGCCATTCGCACGCCCATCACGCCCCTCGAGCACGAATCTTCCTACAGCCTTATCACTACACAGCTCATGGGCGCGACAGAGAAGCGAGCCGCGTGTCTAGCACGCATCGTAATGAATGACCTGGAACGACGCCTCCTCCAGCGTCAACAAGCCAATCCCTTCGAAACCTTCCTCGTCGCCGTCATCCTCCTCGCCTGTGTAGAGCGCATGTGCTGGCTGTTCCGCTCCTGGGAAATGCCATCCACCAACCTACCCGCCCCAGAAGCCGACGACGCATTCAAGCACCCACCCAGTGCTGACAACGATCTAGCCACAGCTCTACAATCTACTTCATCACCGCCAGCCTCTCACCTAGACCTCCCTCCCCACCAAGCGCCCCGTAATCCTAGATGGCCGCTCGACAAGTCCCCCTCGCTGCTCTCTCAGCAAGGCGAGAAGTTCAGCGATATCCTCAACATGCTTCTTAAGATGCGCGGCGTCCCTCCTAAACCCACGCCCCGCAGTCCGGATGGCGTGCTCACTGTTTGGAGCGAAGACACGACTGATAAAGTAAGGGAGTGGTATGATGGCATTGCTGTGACATTGCAGATGCTAGATCAGAAGGCGAATGCGCGCTTTGTAGGCGAGGATCCCAAGGAATGGGAGTTGAAATTTGTTGGCAAGATTATTAGGGGGGACTAAATGATTGTGTATGTGGGGGTTTCAGCCTCCCTTGTTGTGGGTTCATGTACTGGAAGAGATGAATTGTGTTGTCATGATGGATTGGAGGAAAGCTTTGTTGTGGGTGGATGCATGTGTGTGGGAGGACGACTGATTACGAATTGATACCAAACACGTTATGAGACATGTAGTTTGACATGGCGTCGTGAGTCGCGTTCGCGCGCTTTGAACGAAGAGACGTTGCTACCACGTAAATCCTGACAGAAATGTGGTGATCATGTCTGCTACGACAGATGGACTGTGCCATCGTGTCCGCACTTCAGATTTGGGGGGTATGCAACTGCTCCTGTAGTATGCCTCAACACCATATCAGCGCACCACGCACGCTCTGTCTAGTCTAAAAACCCAAAAGATGCCTGTATATACAACCCCTCCCACTCAGCTCTTGAGCGCCTCCAACCGTCCCCGCATCTGTGCCAACATCTCCGCCTGATCCTCCTCCTCCTCCTCTTCCGCCTGCGGCGCAGCCGGCAACTCCTCCTCCTTGGCCTTACTCGGCGGCAACCGATCCTTCAGCACCTCACTCAACACCTTATCCACCTCCTCCTCAGCCTCATCCGCCTCACCCTCCAGCATCTCATTCTCGCCCAGCGTATCATCCAGCATCTCCTCAATAATCCCCGCCTTCATAAGCTCAGAGCTAAGTTCGCGCATCGTGCCCGTCAGCTCGGGTAACCTGACGAGGCTATTCACGTCCTTCATGATGCCCGTGCTCGCCTTGATACTCCCTTCTATTTTCCGTACCGAAAACGCTTCGTTGACTTGCATCTGCACGCTGTTGAGCTGCGCTTTGGACGTCATGAGGCGGTTGTTTTGCTTGCGGACGCGGATTAGCTCGCGGGCGAAGATGCGGACGTCTTGGTTGGCTTGCTTGGCCATGGATGGGTTGCGGGCGGCGCGTTTGGAGGATTGCTGGATGAGGGTTTTGGTTTTTTGTTCCGTGGCTTTGAGTTGTTGGATGTCGCGGTCGAGTTTGCGGACGTTTTGGCGGACGAGGGCGTTGCATTTGCGCTTCTGGGGGAGGGTTAGAGGGTAAGGATTGGAGGGGATGGGGGAGGGTAGGTACTTGTTCCTCGGGTGTGGGCTTCCACAGGAGACCTCTGATGGTCTCCATGGTGGGCGCTCAATGTGGTGTGCGCTGCGCGATTGAACTGCCTGACGCTTTTGGTAGGTGATGTATGTGCAAGTGGATGCGGATAACGCGGGTGTCGGTGAAGGTGTTCAGATAGCGCGTCTCGTCGACTTGTCTAATGTGGTTGCGGTGGCAGTGTGTTGGTACAATACGGCGCAGTGATTTGTGGTGGAATGCAGAAAGCAAGAGCTCATGTGCACGTGTAAGGGTCCCGAGGCGTTGTTCGGGTGCCTTGCAACCGCTCCAGGATCGAGCTCGGGCCCATTGTGACGTTGAGCTCTTTCGCGGGGCAGTCGCAACAACCCACTAGCCCCAAGCATCCAGTCCAGCATTACCTCGACGCAGCACTGGGAGAGACAGCAAGGCGCATCTAAGACACCTATCGAATCTGCCGCTGCATCTTCCTGCGAGTTGCTTTCCGTAATTGATCGTCCAAAACCGGGGCCCTCAACTCCAAGTTTCCATAGAGCTTCTATTGCTTTCCACGCTAGTCCCTCCACATACTGCATTTCTTCCACCTTCAATCTGCTTCGTCAACACAAACACTACACCACAACTACACACCACACTCCCCGTAAAACCACTCCCACATCCTGCACGACCCTCCGAACTCGATTGGAAACAACAACAGCCAACTTCCACCCTCAACATGTCCACTGTCACTCCCGAAGGTAAGCTGCAGCCTTGCCCGCTATGCAAGCTCTGAGATGTTATCGGAGCGCACCACATGGCTGCTCGCCCGCTCCCAGCCCTCGTTTCCACGTGCGCCTTGTACCGCCTTTCGCGACCGATATATACCATCTTCAGAGCCTGCAACCACTATACTCAACAAATGCTAACGCGCGACAGTCACCTGGGCGCAACGCTCGTCCGCCGACGACCCGGAGAAGAACTACGTATACCTCACCATCGTCGCCGCCGATGTACCCGAGTCAGACCTCAAGCTAGACCTTAAGGAGCAGTCACTCAGCTTCAAGGGTACCTCAACATCCAAGAAGTGCACATACGCCATCGACCTCGAGTTCTTCGCCGAGATCGACCCCAAGGAGTCCAAGATAAGCCACAGCGGTCGCGATGTCACAATGGTACTGCGCAAGAAGGAGATGAAGGAGGAGTTCTGGCCCCGCCTGCTCAAGGACACCAAGAAGATGCACTTCCTGAAGACCAACTTCGACAAGGTAGGCTGAGCGATATCGGAACATTCAAGAGCAGTACGCTAACTCATTACAGTGGGTCGACGAGGACGAGCAAGACGAGGCACCCGAGGACGAGTCTATGAACCAGATGAACCCAATGGCCGGCGGTGGCGGTGGCGACGGTGGCTTCGGCGGCATCGACTTCAGCAAGCTCGGCGCTGGCGGCGGCGGTATGCCCGGAATGGAGGGCATGGACATGGCCAGCATGATGCAGGGTATGGGCGGTGCCGGCGGAATGGGAGGCATGCCCGGTATGGGCGGCATGGGCGGAGACGACAGCGACGACGATGACGACGACATGCCCGAACTCGAGAACGACGACGAGAACAAGGCCAGCCAGGACAAGACCCCCGAGGCGGCCGCATCAGGCGACAAGCCCAAGATTGAGGAGGTGGCGTAGTTGCTCCATCTTCTTGCGACAAGCGTATGACTGCACGAGATTGAATGGGTGGGCATGGCGCGCATGACTGGTGACCGGCGTTTCTGCCTCAATCTCTTTTGAGGCAAGAGGGGTTGGAGTCTGATACCTTTGACTGAAAGATGGAGAAGAGAGGTTGCATCTATAGGTCGCTTGCGTATTTCCGAGTCCTATCCTAGCGTGCTGGTGCGCAGTGCGGGTTAATGATCACATCATGGAGTATATGACAAAAGAATACGAATCATGTTTCATGACTGGATCTAGGTTGCAAGATACATGGTCATCCGATGCAAAACTCCATCGCATTTATAATCTTTCTCATGTGTATAGTACACGCACCGGCCCGCCTACGAAACCGAACTGTACGGAGGTGAACCTAAGTCTGTCAGCAAAAGCCTGTATATCTCTCCCGGCATTGCTGCACCACACGTCAGCTTCGCAAATCATCAGCTTGACAGACCGGTGAAGCCCTTTGACAGCCATACGCCCTCACAGTCAGACTTGTTAAATATGTTCCATCGGTACTGTAGCCTGAAATATTCAACATGACCGCGCCACATTCAAGCAGCCCTCAGACCGTAAAGCATGACGGATATAATGCCCAGGTGAGCTCCTGTAGTCGCCAGCTTCAAGCTCACACACAATTGATATCAAGTTCTTGTTTTGACAGCATCCAGCCAAGAGTAACACTTCCAACAACCGCGTCTTTACGTCGGTACATCAAGCAAGATGATGTTCAAATTAGCATACATACTCACCCTTCTGAGTCCCTTCAGCCGTGCCGAGATACTAGAAAATCCATCCCCTGGAGATCTCGATATCCTTGTCCCTATCCCCGACCCCCTTCCAACAACGCCATTCCCCATGCGTAAGCAGCGAGAATCGTCCAACAAACCATCCCAAGGTCTAATCACATGCCAGCTCCACAAGACAGCTACACCTGCCAGCGTAACCACACCCGGAACAGACACCCCCAAGCAAAGCCAACTAACACAAATCGCAGGACTGTTTGGTCAACAACACCAAGAAGACGACCAGCCCCCGCCGGAAGTATACCAGCGCCACCGCGTTCGTGTCAAACTCCAGGGACCGCTGAAATGGCGAGCAGATATGGCGGGGCATTTTTACCGGCAGGTTTATGATGATTCTGGTATGTGTCTTTCCGATCTTGATAAATATGGGTTTACAGCTAACGATAGGGGTGTTAGCCCATGAATGGTATATACAGTGGTGGAGCTATAACCAGGGGCGAGCATATCGTGTTTTGACAGATGTTCATGGTGGGTTTGCTCCCCTTGTCACAATAACATGGCTGTTAGTGTATTGACATGATGATCCAGGTCGTAACTACACTGCATGGATCTAGTCCATCATCCGGTCTGTTCTACGAGTCTGAGACCCATCTCTTCAACGCACTCAACCTACTCAATTCCAAAATGATCTACTTCCCCCCCTGATTGAAATTCATACTATACCCCCCACTCTTCTCATCCTTCGTAAACTGGAAATTCTCCGTACTCAATCCAAACGGCTTGAGTATCCCATTGCCTAGCTGTTTCAGCTTACCCATCATATCCGCCATCTCCGTATTCTTCGCTTCGTCCAACTCACTTGGTAGCTTCCTCAATGCGGCTTGTACGGCCTTTTGATCGAGGCTCGAGAGCTGGTGGGGCGGTTTGGAAAGGGCTTGGTAGTCTTCTAGAGAGCCTTGGAGCGAGGCCCAGCCACCGACTTCGTGTCGGGCTTTTGCGCGGCGGAGGAGGGCTTTTGTGCGGAGTTTGTGGACGTCGTTTATGGTGTGATTTGTCCGCGTGAGAGCGTCGAGGTAGAGTTCGGTTGTGTCGTCGATTTCGGCGATTGCGCCGCCGCCGGTTGTTGCGTTCGCGCCATCGTTTTCTGGCTCTTTTTGCGCTGGTGGGTCTATCCGGTCTAGTGCTTCAAGTGCTTGGGTCGCAGATTCGACGGCTTGCTTCCATTCTGAGAGCTTGAGGTGGCAGGCTGCGATGTTGGAACGGAGGACGGCGATGTCGTATTCGAGGTAGGAGGGACAGATTGCTAGGGCTTTTTCGTAGCCTTGTATAGCGCCGTTGTATTCTCCGGATGTGAACGTTTTGTTCGCTGAAGCTTTCTCCGTGATGGATTCGTCGAGTAGCTTTTTCTCCTCGTCTGGGGGGAAGATCTCAGGTGTTGAGGTTTCGATTGCAGATGCTTCTGCTTTCGTCGCTGTTTCTTCCTGTGATGCCATTCTAGCTTAATTCTAAAGTAGAGCTGACGCGTAAAGTGTGTATAGGTTATGCGGATGTGTTTGGAGAAAAGGTCGATCTGTTTTCGAAGTGACGTCTGTGGTCGGGGGTCCGACTAGCGTGCCTCGGCCACGTGGGGTAAACATTCACCTAACCCCAACTTTCGACAAGCCTCAATTGAACCTGCATAACACCTTGA
>Ga0265797_10002143_pt1 | contig 33725 bp, 37 predicted proteins | sample P2T30metagenome_FD_192433 | JGI IMG/M metagenome (GOLD analysis project Ga0265797, IMG submission 192433) | Plant litter microbial communities from East Loma Ridge, Irvine, California - P2 T30 | ecosystem: Environmental > Terrestrial > Plant litter > Unclassified | place: USA: California...
CCCACATCGAGGATCGCGTCAAGGACGCCATTGAAAGGGTCAAAGTCTGGGTCGAATTCGAAGGATATCGGGCTTCCAGCATTGTTCTGCGCGACGTCGGCCTGAGAGGCCCAAAGGCCAGCCTCTAGATCCTGTGGTTCCTCTGGTATCTTATGACAGCTTGGTCCAGGTGCATCAAATGACGGCCTGTGAGTCAGGATATTTGGCGAGTCGGGGCAATGTCGCCAATCCATGGAAACAGTTGTGTCGGACGAGTCTAGTGGCGGGATACTCGTATTTTTGGAAGGAGAAGATACCGGCACTGCTTGCTCCGGTCTGTACGGGTCTGGTAGAAAAGGCGAGTCAATATCGATCATAGCATCAATCAAAGCGCACGAGGCTGCAACAGGATCGGGCGGCTCAGATGCTTCATAGTCGACCGCGCTTGCGCCTTCGTCCGCGCTTGCTTGAATTTTGTCATCCCCTGGAAAGTGAGGGTGAGGCTGGAAAGGATCGGTCATGGTTGTTGGTATGCATCCATTCCTAGTGTCCTGGAAAATCATCATAACTATACGACGAACATGTGGCTTGTAAAGCTGCCATGTGCAACAGGGTCGTCTGAGATGTCTTAAACAGCGAAGACATTGCACAGAAGAATGGACGATCTGATACCACTGTCAGAATCGTGCAATACGCTATATCCATACTCTGGTAAAGAGACAATTACGAGACAATGTGCTGTGAAACTGGAGGAGACCAAAGTTCAGCAAGCGCTTCACTAATACCTCAAGGTCTCAAAGCCTGCGAAGCTGAGCAAAGCAAGCGAAAAATATTGATGCTACAGAAAGAATTGATCCCACTTACACGACCTCGTGCGCTCTTGAAGGGGACACGCAGTCTCACCCAGAATCTCGCCACTTCACTCCTCCAACTCCATGTGCGGGTCAGAGTTGACAAGCTTAGACAGTATATCATACTCAAAGTGTACGTCCGTAGCAGCTTTGAGCAGCTGTTCCATCTTCGTCTCCATCTGCCCTGCCGACTCCGCCGTGCCCTCTGCATTGGCCTTGACTTCGGCAATGCTCTTGATAGCATCGGTCATCATAGGAATCGTTCCAGGAATGGCCTTCCGCGCTTCCACAATGCGCTGTCTCTCGCTGTCGGTAACGCCTTTGACATCTAGCCCAGCAAACTTGACAGCCCGTGTATAGACGCGTGTCTTGTTGATGTGTGCCATGCCGTCGATGGCGCGTGTGATGACCTTACAACTATATTCCAAGTCGTCGATCATTTCGCCGAGGATTTCTCTAAGCTTGTCGCCTGCTGCGTCAAAGGCTGCGACTCGTTCTGGCCACCAGACCGAGCGCGGAACGATTAGTTCAGAAGGAAATTTGCCCTCTCTGATTCTGTCGCTCAATACCAGCTTTTGAGTGTTTTGAAGAACACAAAGTTCCTGAAGATTCTCCACACCCCTCAACCGTATGTCGTATTGAGCTTTCTTGATTTTCTCAATAATGACATCGCGGTTCTGCCGAAGTCCTGCGCTGACCCAAGCGCCCAGCCTCTGCTCGCACTTTGCAGCTTCTGCATGGTCTCCGCGTCTTTTGGCCCTCTCAATGTCGCCTTTGTATTTGCGCCTGGCGTCCGCGTTTGCGATATGGGCGCTATAGCCTCGCTCTTTGACTAGGATATAGAGCATGTGATACTTCAGCTCGTCGTCGATATCCGGTATCGCATATCCCGACGAAGCGATTATAATGATGAGGAGATCCATCGGATCCTGACTTTTGAATTTGACAGCTTCTGGTCGATAAACGTGGATTGCATTCAGTAGGCGACGGCAGGTAATGTCGTGGGCGTCTGCGCTACAGCGCTTGATCAGTGCTTGGTCCAAGAAGTTGATCCGAGCGGTCATCGCTCTCATCAAAGACTCTCGTGCTTTAGCATCATCGACAAGGTTTTCTGAGACATGTGTGTTCCATTCTCGCAGGGTCGTATCCATCGATTCGCAAGTTTCAAGTATTGGTCGCTCGTGGAATTGTGGTGCTTTTCCAGGAGATGTGAGGCGCAGAGGTGCGAGTAGATCTTCGAACTTGGAAGGCCGCGGTCCATCGCCACGACGAATGCGCTCAAGAACAGCGGTATTGAGACCATCTGTGGGTATTTCGTCGTGTCGATGGAGATGCTTAAACTCTGGTTTCCAGTCGACATCGGCAAGCTCTTTTTCACACTCAAGTTCAAGCCATGCCGCAAACTCAGCAAGGTCTTCATCCACAGACAAAGCTTGTTCCTGCCCGTCGGCGTCTTCGACCAATTCGCTCGCTTCATCGCAACTTAATGCAAGATTTGACCAGGAGCTTTCGCTATCGGTCGTCTTGCTCAATTTGAAGCTCTGCTCCAATTCGCCCTGGCCATCACTTGAGTACCGAAGTTGCTGTATTATGCGAGATCTTTTGATCGTTACCGATCTGCGTGAAGGGATGCTCGTCGAGGTCATTATGCTGCTTTTCTCTTATGGTACCTATGGTATGTTACAGGACTGTATGTTGAGAGTTTTAAGTCGCGCCCTGCCCGCAGGCCCTCTGTAGTAATGCCACTCTGCCATCACTGTCTTCATCGTGAATATCTGATGTTGAGTGAAGATACGGATTCAAGAGAACGTGTGAAGCGAGCTCGTGGTTGTGGCCACAACGGTTACGGCTTGCTCCCTATCACATCAAGCTGCATGGTTGATGGAAGCATAATAAGTTAACGTTAGAGACCCGCTTGCTCCGCAGGCATTTTGCAGCTGCGGTACCTAGCTGTGTAAACTCGTGCATGGCTGACACGATCGTCACCAATGACGCCTTCACCTGCCAATCATTAGCGCTGCATCTCAATTCTCTCCATCTTTCGTACTTCTCTTGCGGCACGCCGGTTATCTTCACGTACCTTATCTTGAGCTCACACGAGCAAGCTCCCAGAGCGGTGGAACATGCGAGAAGTTTGATTGGCATTGAATCGTCGATGGCACCATACCCAATTAGGCGTACCGAGTGACGCACCGAGCCTATCAACACCGACTTTCACAGCATAGTCAAAGGTTAGGCGAGTACGCTCCGAAGCACCACGGCAGCGTAGCTGTACGGCAGATTGTTTGCAACCGCGGTGAAGGCCGCAGCGTGACAATGTCAGACCGTTGGGGAAGGAATTCAATGATCACATGTTCGACCAAGCCCCGCCGAGATCCGTCCCCAGGGCCCTGGCCTCGTGCTCCAAATTTAATCCCCGTCCATCGCGCCACTTATCCTGACTTCTCGCCCGCAACCAGACTCTTCACTTCTTTGGCCCCTTTCTGTGCACTGCGCTGCCCGTCCTCTCCAGCGCTGTTCGGATGTCGCTAATTCAGCATGTCACCCAGCAAGAAGGAACAGACCGTGAAGAGGCGCTCGTCGACTTATTCCTGCCTCCGATAGAGCGGTATACTAATCGGGAGCATGCTGCGGAACGTCGGCTTTCGTTTGAGAGCGCCATATCCAGCAGTGGGTTTCTGGGAGTCCCTGGCAAGAGCGTGAGGAGAGTCATTAGCTACGATGCGATCAAGAAACCTGAGGAGCCTGTCGCCGGCGAGGAGTACGGTGGCCTCACTCCGTATAAGGTGTCGACCACTAAACGTCTCGGTAAGTTTTTCCGAATGCGCTCAAGCTTACTTTCACACAAGCTAACACGATGAACAGCTCAAGTTATTGTAACGGTGCTTGCCTGCTGGTTTGCGAGTGGAATTGTGTTTGGCTTCGCTGCTTTAAAACCGATTCTAATCAAAGAAGGCGTTTTTCGAGATCTTTGCACGCCGGCAGAGGTAGACGCCAACATAGAAGTATGCTTCGAGGTATGCATTCTTTGATACGGCGGTCATCATCAAGGGCGACTGCTAACATCCTACAGCAAGACATACGACTGAATTTGTTTTTCTCGGTTGCTTCGACTACAGCTAATGTCTCCGCGCTTCCAGTAGGGACATTGCTAGATCGTTACGGCCCAAGGCTATGTCTCCTTCTCGGCTGCTTGTGCCTCGCTACAGGTAGCGTTCTCATGAGCCTCGCCTTCAAAATCGCCGAGTTCGACTCGTTCACCACCGCGAACTTCTTCCTTGCTCTAGGTGGCACATTTGTCTTCCTACCTTCCTTTCAGGTAGCTAATGCGTTCCCCAAGTACAGCGGTAGCATCGTTGCGCTTGTAACTGGCGCGTTTGATGCCTCTGCTGCTGTCTTTCTGTTCTACCGACTTGCTTATGAAGCCAGCGACAGGGGCTTCAAACCGCAAACTTTCTTCCTTGCATACCTTGCCGTGCCGTTACTGATCGCCGTCGCTCAACTCACCCTCTTACCCAGCGAGGCGTACAAAACAGCTCCACAGCTCGAGATGAAGGTTCAGCGTGCCGCAGACAACATGCGAGATGTTCATTCATCGGACGACGAACTACCTGACGACGAGATGTGGAAACGCAGGAAACTGCGCAGTGCTCGTCGGCGCCAGCGACAAAGCCAGCTCGAAGATCTGATCGGAGACGCAGAATGGCGCAAACGGCAAGAAGAAAAGGTGGAACAGCAACTAGAAGTCTCTGGTGTCTGGGGTGCTCTCCACAACAAGTCGGCGAAAGAGCAGATGCTTACCCCTTGGTTCATCCTTCTGACACTTCTCACGGTCATCCAGATGCTGAGAATGAATTATTTTATTGCCTCGATCCGGGAGCAGTACACTTACATGCTCGGCTCCGTCGACATGGCTTCCAAGATCAACGACTTTTTCGACTGGGCACTACCTCTCGGAGGTGTCATTAGCACACCGTTCCTCGGCGCATTGCTCGACAATGTCAGCACTCCTGGCGTCCTTCTGATTCTCGTCGCTGTCATCACCGCTATCGGCATCATCGGATCCATTCCCGCCCTGTGGGCCGGCTACGTCAACGTCATTCTCTTCGTCTTCCTGCGACCGCTCTACTACTCTGCCATGTCCGATTACGCCACCAAAGTCTTCGGCTTCGCAACATTCGGTCGCGTGTATGGTGCGATTGTCTGCTTCTCTGGGCTTGTCAACCTCTCGCAACCAGTTATCGATGCATTGACAAAAGTGCAATTCCACGGTAATCCGATTCCGGTAAATGCCTTCCTAGCCATTTCAGCTTTTGTGATCGGTACAGGATTGGTCACATTTGTCACGGTACAGGTCTACCGCGTGCGCAAGAGGATGGACCAAGAGGATGCAATGACTTTCACGAACACCGACGCTGGGAGCATCATGGAGAGTTTGCTGGAGGAAGACGAGGAACGCAATTACGGCAGCATCCAGCGAGGACGACCGTCGTGGGAAGCATGGAGGTCCGATGGCTACACGCGTCCAACGCCCGAGCGATAGGACTGACGCATCAAAGGCGTGTTAAGATGCGGCACTAGTTCGCAAGAGCTGAGAAAAAAAAATCGGCTTATATCTGTTCGGCGTTCATCTCAAATTTGTCGTTGCATTTCTGCGCTTATACTTACGCGTATACCAGTAATCCGTCATTTGAACCAGCGAGCGAGTCAAAATCATCCGTGTGACTAGCAGAATTACAGCATGTATGTAGAACTAGAATGCGTTTGTAGATTTAATCAACTGCTGATATACTGTACGTCAACTTGTTGAGCAAGCGCATGTTGGTGCGACAATCATTTCACAGCCATTGGAAGCCAATCGACAAACATCTAGTATAGACTGGCGTCAGGGACAATCATCGCGATGTTACCCAGGCGAGGAGTTTCCCATAGTGCTTTGAAGACATCGACAATGGACGTAAATTCTCAGCAACTTGCGCAAGCAGCATACCTCAAACAAGAATAGCTACTATTTCATGACAAATCATTGCGTATTGTTGCATTTATCACACCAACTCCTCCCCTGAGGCACTGCCATCGCCTTTGCTCTGAAGTTGAACAAGCCGGTCAAGCACTTCCCAAGAACGCCCTCTCAACATTCCTCCTCCTTTCCACACTAAACGCCTCAATCTTCACCGCACAAAGCACAACCTGCATCCTCCGCTCACCCTCATACTCCACAAGCTCGACTCGCAATCGCCAATGCGCACGCTTGACGATCCACTCGACTTCTGCTGCTTCCTCATCGGCCCGCAGCATACCATGATCGCCATCTGATCTAGCGCCGCCCCAAAACCACTCGCTGTCAAGTTGTGAGTGATGGAGCTCGTCGTTGTCTTTCGACTGAATACTGCGGCGTTGCACGTCGCTGGTGCGCCGTATGCCGATGCGGTTTGAGGTCTCGTCGATGGCTAGTTCGGCGGGTGCGCCATCGATCTCGAGTGCGCAGTCCGTATCAAGCCGGACGCGCACGCGGCGTTCACTCATGCCACTGTTGGCTGGACTGACGGGTTGCGCTGCAACACCGCTGCCAGTCTGTAGGTACATGAGTCCCAGCGGCTGGGTGGCGGGGAGACCCATTTTCGATGCTATTACCGAGAAGAGTGAGGTGATGCGCGCGAGGGTTGCGTTGTGGAAAATTGCTCTTAGGTTGAGGGTCGGGGCTGAGGTCGAGGTTTGGGGTGCGGAGTATGGTAGGTACAGTGTCGTCGATTCCTTTGCGGACACTTCGAGGACTAGAATGTTGTTTCGTGCATGGTCGTCCGTGTAGGGACGCGCGTAGGATACGAAGCCGGGTTTTGCTGCTGAGCTAACGCTCGTTAAAGAGGGCGCTGGGCTTGCTGCTTTGCTGACACTAGGGGAAGCGACATGTGTTGATTGTCCGCCAGATTGTGAGTCTGAATCGGAGTCCGCTGCTGATTTATCTGCTGAGAAAGAAACGCCAGATTGCCGAATGTCTTCGAGTCGAATTAGTATCTCCGACTGTTGGCGCTTGAGATTGAAAGAGATGTCGCAGGGGATGAGACGTTGCTCCAGTCCTTTGAGATGGAAGTACCGTGCGTCTCGCAGAAGTTGTGAGCGATGTTCGTCGTTCCTAATCTCAACTTCGTAGCCCTGAAGTATGCGTATCAGCTCGGCGAAGGTTTCACCATTCTTGTTTGGTGCCGACGGAGGCGAGATTGACGGCGGGCGAAGCAATGCATTGCGGTCAAGCCCTGGGAAGACTTCCGATGGGGTCGAGAAGAATTGTGCGAAGCCCAACGAGAAGTAGTTCGGACTGTCACCTGGGGAAGAGAACAGATCGCGTGGTATTTGGAAGGGCCGACCGCCAATTGCGATGAAGATGTCTGTCTTGTACAGCTGCTTCGTAAGTCTAGGCACTGGAGAAATATTAGCAATTACTATGGCGAATTGAACATTGCCTCGACCTACGTGAGTAGAACTGTGCATCTGCGAACAGCTTCACGAACTGCTCGCCATTTTTCGGTGTGATGTGATACCCCTGTAGATGCAGAGCTATGTCGCGAAACGTCTCTGGATCGCGATCGATGTATAGAGTCCTTACGTCGCCAGCGCGACCGCCATTATTGTGTAGCTGTTCGCCGAAGAAATGCGAAAAGTATGATGGGGCTCTAAAGGTCTCAGCTTGAATGTTCGTGCCAATTTCGTCGCATAACGATGCTTACCATCGGAGGATAGCGACGCTCCAGAGAGCCTGAACAGCTCAGAGCCTATCTGTATGGGAAACACCTTGCCGGCCGGCAGCATGTCTGGTCCACCTGTCGCCTCTTGCACTTTCCTGGGTCTCGAAACATCGATGACTCTGCCTTGTGGCCCAGTTCCCTTGCTCTGATCCTTCTTCTTTGCAAGCTCTGTGCTGTTTTGTGTTGTGGGTTCAGGATCTGCTTGCGCAGCGGCCGTATGCGCCGGAGGCGACTGGTGGATGTCTGCTGACTCCGTGACGACGGGCGAGGTCGCCGAAGTCGCCGAAGTCGCCGAAGATTGTCGCGACTTGTTCTGGCGCTTTGATTGGTTTTGCTGAGATTCAGTACCGCCAGCTGTGTTCTGCGATATCGCCGAACCTGGCTCAGATTCGGCTTTTCTCTTCAAGCTCGTCTGGACGACTGGTCTTGAAGGAGGCTTTGGGGGTGGGGAGAGCGGGTTCTGCGCGTTCGAAATGAGCGGCGTCGTGCCTTGAGACGGCTGCGGCGCCTGGTAAACCGTGTCTATTGCGATAGGCAGCGGTATGCTGAAGTCGTTTGTCGTAGCGGGATGCTGGTGCTCCTGGAGAAGTTCTCCCTGGGGTTCGAATTGGTTGGTGAACTCGGAGAAGTCGATCGAGTTCGTCCAGTCCCATCCCATTGGCGCTGACGGGCTGAAGCCGTAGCCAGGAAACTGTGGCTGCGGATGCTGCACGCCAAATGCTTGATATCTCAGAGAGGGGTCCTGGACATGCGCCTGCAGCGGGTTCTCGTTCGCGCCTGACGCGGTGGGATCGCGCTCAGCATCGTAGTGACCATAGGCTTGCTGTGCAAGGTGTTGGTCGCGGTTCTGGAAAGCAAAGTCGCGCGAGGAGCTAGCATGGGATCGGTCGGTCATTATCTGGCTGGGAATAACCACCCAAGTAGATCTTGGACGCCCACTACCTAGACACCAGGACAGATCTCGCAACACAATGGGGAAAAAGGTCTGGTGTTGCTGATTGAGCGCTGAGTAATGTTTTCCAAAGGCAGAGCTGGCGGGAAGATCTCCAGATGCGGATTAGACCAACATGCAGCCTTTCGTCGTGATGATGGCGTGCAGGTCTCGATGCCGGGGGATGCGTGGAAATGCGGACTGGGAGATGGCGTTGTGAAGTACTGATGTTGCGCTCATCTAGACGATGCTTGTCTATTAGACATTACCCTCACCGTAAGCATAGCTTCGGATTGACCGTGCGACGCTGGTTCGGACGAATCCGAGGGATTCGTGGTTGGTGTCTTGTTAGACTGCTCGAACCGCGCCGCTGTAGGGCTGTGAGGCTACTGCTGACATGCTGCCCAGATTCCGGCATGCCGTGCAGTGCCACGTTTCGGTACGTGCTTCTACCCGACGGGTAGCGCTGACGTTAGGAACGAGCGGGTACTGAAATTAGAATGGTGGAGATTTGGGTGGTAGAGGAAGACGGTGTGGGAAGAGCCAAGTGCAAAATCCGGAGTAGAGCGTCCGACATTTGCAACTCGGCCGAACACTCGCTTGAACAGCATCAAGTACTGCAAAGCGTCTCGCTCTAAGAATCGCGATCCATTGATGCATCATCCATTACTGTTGACTATTCAACCTGCGACCCAATTCATCCACTACCTAGGATCCTCCAATGCCCTTGAGGTCGGAGAATGCAACGTACTCCTCTCCGGCTGCCTCAGATACGCGCTTCGCAGCTCTCACAGATGCCTCTCGGTTCTGCATTCGCCTCATGTACGCGTACAGCTTGGGGTAGCTGGTTTCGCTGAGTGGTACCCGTTGAGTAGCAGCCTCCATTGCGAATTGCATCATGATATCCGCGCCCGTCAAGCTACTGCCAGCGAAGAACTCCCCCGAAGATTTCGAGATATAGTCCTCGAGGAACGTGCAGTGGTTCTTGAGCCCAGGATCTATGTAGCTGGTCTCCACTTTGCTACCAATGCCTCGGGTGATAGGTTTTAGAAAGAAAGGAACAGGCGCGTTCTTTATGTCTGTTTCGTCGCTTAGCAAAGAATAGCAAATACTTCCGGCTTAAACTTACTTCCAATGATCAGACTAACGATCATTAGGGTCATGAAGGACCCTTCCGCGTAGTCCATCAAAAACTGCGACCTGATTAGCTCGCGAATAACCGTTGTATTACAGTGTCAGCAACACCATCGCATTGACCGGGTAAGAGAACAGAGCCGCAGCGGAAATTAATGCATGAAACACATCTCAACGATACCGAGCCAATGGAACGACTTCCAGAACGAACATGAAGCCTGCGATCCGCCGTCCCAAGCGAGCTTATCTCACTTCCTTCGGCAAGCCAGACATATTGAAGAAAAAGGACCTACCTTATACCTCATGAACTCTTCACTCTCCGCGCCAAGCACACCCTCCTTGCCCTCAGGGTAGCGCTGCGGGATGAGATTCCGGCCAAAGTGCTCACAGACATACTCCACGATCGTCTCGGATTCAGCAATAATGATCTCCTTTTCAGATCCAGCAGGCGTTATCCCAATGATTGGCGATGCTCCGAGAGGGTGCACTGCTTTGAGATCATCGCCGGCCCTGAATTGTTCATTGCGCTTGAACACTTTGATCTCGTACTCCAGATTGAGCTCTTCTAGCAGCCATACTACGCGCTGCGCCCGCGACTTCTCGAGCCTGCGTGAATGTCGGTCAGTAAGTGTTCGGAGCTGTGCGAGCGGATGTTTGGAGACCCGCCCTATACACAGAATGTGAGGTCGTGGAGTGTCGGTGTGGTGTAACGAGACGGAGTGGCTGTGTAGAGCTTACCAATAGACGACTATCTTCGCACCTTGCTGCTTGTCATTGGTCGACATATTTGAGATGATGTTTGTGTGTTAAAGACGGATTGTTTGACGATGCAGATGCCTTCCTGCAGAGAATGATGAACGATCAAAGAACAGAGAGTGATAAAGCCGAGGCAGGGAGATCTTTTGGCCGTTGTCACAAGCTCCACTCTGCGGTGACGCTGCGCCGCGCGCTGTTAGTCTCGGGTACTGCCACGTCCGATCAAACCATGCATCAGATACATCCACGAGAGCCTCATAGTGCTTGTGGCTGCACATTATGTATATAGTTATGATGAGAACGAGTCGAGCAGAGCAGAATGAACGATGCCAGTGCGCTCCTCATAACCTCGTGTAATGCACATAGTAATAAAGTCAAACATCGAGCAACTTGTATATACTCAAACAAATATCATCTGTCTGACTATCGTTGGCCCACCACTGTGATAATGCTCCAGTGCAACATCTGGCAGTGAAGTGCTGTGAAGTCTCTCTTCTAAGGTTCCCTCAAAGAGCGGTGCCAAGACCGAGATTAATCCGACATCACGCATCAGCAGCAGCTACCTCCAGTCACCTCCACAGCAGCTACCTGCAACCCACCACACACGCCTCAAAGGCACCAAACACACCTCGCAGACCTTCAAAATGGCGGGCAACAACCATGGCAGTACGAATTACCTCACCCCAGATGCGTGCGACGCGCAATCGCTGACAGAAACTACAGTGCTCCACCAAGATCCCGCGATCATAAAATGGAACAGTACGTCTCGCACCACACGCTGCACACCCCACGCTTCCTGAACCCCCGAAAAGACATACTGGAAAGCCCGATGGAGCGGAGTGCAAAGAGAAAGACACGGCCGGGCTAATGCTCCAACAGACATGACCACCAACCGCCACAAGTACTTCCGCTGGACGCGACGAACAGCGTGGTTGTCATTCGCATACGTCATGCTGGTTCCGGCTATGTTGGGCACCGCGGGATACATGACAGATGTGAGTGCAAAGTAACAATGAGGAGGAGGGGAAGTGGAATGCTAATGAGGGATACAGGGCAAGTGGGATATGCGCGGCAAGAGAAGGGGGGACATGATCTCTGAGTTCTAGATGCGAGGTACTAGGGCATAGGGTTAGGGATGACTGTATATACTCTGGGGAGAGCGTCACATTGAGAACGCTGTCACGAGATTCTTTTGTTCGTCACTTTGAGGAGCATGTTCAGTGATGTGAATTCGAGTTGATGTTTACATGTTGTGAGTTAGAGTCTATGAACTCCTGCAGATGCTTGATGTGATGTAATACCGTGACGCCCCAAACTCCTGGCTAATCTCACATTTGAGCTTGACTATAGCACCCACCATGGATGATCATGCACCCTGGATCAGACGCCGTCGGAGCTGTTTGGAGACCGCTTAAGCCTTCTCTTCCTCTTCAGCAGCCTTCTTGCCCTCGTCCTCCACCTTCTTGGTCTCCTCCCCATCCTCCTTGCTCACCTTCGCAGCCTCCTGCTCCTCCTCCCACTCCTTCAGCCAGCCGATACGCTGATTATCAGGCGCAAGGTACAGTGCGCGAGTAGCAGCACGAGTCCAGAAGTCCATGGACGTATCGCCAATGTTGAGTTTGGGATCCTTGTAGACCTCCTTGAGAGCCGCGAAGAAGGCATCGCACTCCTTCTGGAGACCGAGAATGCGGAGGCAGCGTAGAATACGGCTGATCCGCAAATGGTTATGATCGGAGCGGTGGACCCAATTCTTGAAGCACACTTCCCAGTCGGAGCTGCGGACGATATGGTACTCAAGGGAAGCAACGTTGTTGGAGGGCGCACCTGGAGCCAAGGAGGGAGTAGCATCCTGGGTGGATCGAGCCTGATGCGCGACCTCGAAGCCATAGAAGCTCAGCATGCGCTTGAAGCTACGGCGCAGAGACTCGCGCAGCTCGCTACGGGAACGGAAGGCGTCCATGGTCTCGCGGTTGATGATAGGCGCCTCCCAGCTGAACGCAGAGCCCTCGGGAACCGGGAAGAGCATCTGGATGTAGTTGTGGCAGCTCTCTAGCTTGCTGTCGGGCCATGATAGGATCTGCTCTAGGGTACGGCCGTTTGCGTCTTTGGCATGCTCTTGAGGATCGTAGAAGCGGACGATGAGTGGAGCCATTGCTTTTAAGGCGGTGTCGTTGGACTTGACGTGTTTGGTTGAGGGTATCGTTGTTGGTGGGCTGGTGGAGGTTGCAGATGTTGTTGCTAGTTGAGGTTCTGGGGTTGAGGGTGAGGAGTTGTCCTGGTCGGTGGGGATTTTGCGTTTATGTAGTTTGAAGTAACTTCTTCGTTCGGCATGGACCTGCTTTTGCACCTCCCTGCTAAATGACCTATGTGACCTATCCATGAGTGAGTGCCGCGTCTGGGTGGCGAGAGCATTATTATGCGGACCTAGCAGCAAGTTCGCGATTTAGTAACAGTGTTTGTGTGAAAGTGAACGGTACCAGGCAGCAATGGCGGACTGGCCTTATCAGATCTGGTGAAAGTCGAGGCTCACTTCAACGGTCTTGATGTGCACTCAGGCTAGCTCTTGTGACCCTTGGATTGCTTTTGAACCGCAAGGAGTACAAGATGGTAGAAGTCGCAGTCCAGAAGCTTCTAACGATATCGTGTCTAGTCCCAGGCACGCGCCGTCGCACATGCACTACGCACAACGATCATCATTCAACCCTACGGTACACACTTCGCATCTTCGCTTTACCGGCTGTGAGAACCAAGCGAATCACCATGCATTGTGACCTGAAACGCAGCGTAGCTATGGACGTTGGTAGGTCTCTTGAGCCTCGTCCAACGCAGGATGACGTCAACAGCGGCTCAAACTGTTGAGTAACAGTGGCTCGGCTCGCTCACGTCCAGACCGTTACACCCCACCACCATGTCCGCAGGCTGCAGGAAAAGATCGAACAAACCTGCTCGGCAATGCCAACGCCAGGCGCTTTGGCGCTAGATAGCTGCGAATGTCTGACATAAATATGAACCAAGGTACTGCAAAGTCCTTTTGTGTAGTTTGAGCAAATTCAACACCAATTTAATACCAAATCTCTCACACATCTCCCTATCTTATCAGCAACACGTAGGCCAAATAACGTGACATAGCCACAAACTCTAAAGATGGGTTCTGAAGGTTTGCTTTCTCGAATCTTATATCAGTCCTTGACTAATATTTCCAGACCGTAAACCAACTCCGGAGAACCACACTCTTCTCCAAGGCTATGAGTGGAATTGTCCCGCTGATCAGAAGCACTACAAGCGTCTCGCTGCAGAGATCCCCAAACTCAAAGCTATCGGCTTCACCAACATCTGGCTCCCACCAGGCTGCAAAGCTGCAAACCCAAAGGGCGTAGGCTTCGACATCTACGATCTCTATGACCTGGGCGAGTTCGACCAGAAAGGCACCCGCGCCACTCGATGGGGCTCCAAAGAGGACCTCGTCGACTTAACCAAAGTCGCCAAAGAGCACGGAGTCGGCCTGTACTGGGACGCAGTGCTCAACCACAAGGCCGGAGCCGACAATATCGAGAAGTGCCGCGTCATCGAGGTCGATTCTGGTGACCGGACGAAGGAGGTCGGCGAGCCATACGAGATCGAAGGATGGCTCGGTTTCGACTTCCCGGGGCGCGGCGACAAGTACTCGGCCATGAAGTATCACTGGGAGCACTTCAGCGGGACGGACTACAACCAGGCCAACGAGAAGAAGGCTATCTACAAGATTGTGGGTGATAACAAGGGCTGGAGTAACTCGGTGGACGATGAGGGTGGGAATGCTGATTACATGATGTTTGCGGACATTGACTACCGCCACCCCGAGGTGCAAGAAGACGTCAAGAACTGGGGCGTTTGGATTACGAAGGAGCTTGGGCTCAAGGGATTCAGGCTCGATGCCGTGCAGCACTTTAGCGAGCGCTTTACGAATGAGTGGATTGATGTGGTGCGCGAGGAGTGTGGGAACGATATCTTCATGGTTGGGTAAGTACTTTGAAGCTACATCCCTCCATGCAAAACGGCTGACACGGTACTCAGTGAGTTCTGGTCTGGCGACCGGACTATTATGATGGACTGGCTGAAAGATCTGGATCATAAGGTAAGCATTGCACTCACGAGATGCGTGCGAGCCAAACGCTGACGCCTTTGCAGTTTTCGCTTTACGATTCACCTTTGTTGAATAACTTCGCCTCAATTTCCACCACGGAAGCAGGCGATCTGCGCAAAGTCTTCGACGGCTCGCTCGTACAAGCCGAGCCCGTCAACGCAGTCACTGTTGTCACAAACCACGACACGCAGCCTGGCCAGACCATGGAGACCAAGATCGAAGGCTTCTTCGTACCGCTCGCCTACAGCCTGATCCTCCTGCGCAAGGAGGGCTACCCCTGCCCATTCTTTGGCGACCTCTACGGTCTGTCAGAGCCTCACGAGACTCCAGCGTCTTGCGGCGGCAAGCTCGCTGATCTCGTTCTCGCACGCAAACTCTATGCGTACGGTGACCAGGAGGACTACTGGGACAACCCAAACCTGATCGGCTTCGTACGCCGCGCAACCTGGGACAAGCCAGCTGGTCTGGCATGCGTGATGAGCAACACCGGACCCGGTGAGCTCAAGATGGCTGTCGGCAAGGAACACGCAGGAGAGAAGTGGTCAGATGTGCTCGGTTGGGAAGAGGGTGAAGTTGAAATCGATTCAGACGGTTATGGATTATTCAAGTGCCCTGGTACTTCGGTCGCTGTTTGGGTACGCAGTGATGCTGAGGGACGGGACCAGTTCCCTACGAATTTCGATGCGGACATTTACAGCAAGGCATAGGGCTAGTATAGACGAGGTATATAGAGGATGACATGGTCGGCATAGATGGCACGATATGAATAGAATGCGGTTCATTAAGTTGAGCGATTTGGCCCCGTTGAGCACGCTTAAGTGCTTCGTGACGTGAGTGGTCGAGGTTCGGGGAAGTTCGGGAACACGGAACACGGAATACGCCAAGACAAGGTTTTTCCTCAATCAACATCTATCGCAGCTGATTCCTGACCTCCATCCCCACCACGACTCTCCCCTCACCGTTCTTCGTTGCTACCACACACCAGCGAAATGGCCACCTCTGCTCCCCCCACCAGCACCGGCTCGTCGAAGCTCGACGCCGCAAAGGCCAAGCTCGGCGCTGCAGCGACACCTGCACCCACCGGTCTTGATCTGTACTCGCGCTTCGCCTTCGCTGGTGCGGTCTGCTGTTCCATCACCCACGGCGGCCTCACACCCGTCGATGTGTACGTTCTCCCGGGTTGTTCGCTGCTTTATCAGCCGCCAATGGCGCTGTGCGAGTCCTGCGCGGCAGCCGTGATAAGGATACCAGAACGCCAAGCTAATTATTCCCCAGCGTCAAGACGAGGATGCAGCTCGACCCGGTCACTTACAACAATGGCATGATCGGTGGCTTCAGGAAGGTCATCGCCAACGAGGGTGCCGGCGCTCTCCTCACTGGTTTCGGCCCTACCGCCGCTGGATACTTCCTCCAGGGCGCTTTCAAGTTTGGAGGATACGAGCTGTTCAAGCAGCAGGCAATCAACATTCTCGGTATCGAGTCTGCCTCGCAAAACCGCACTGTCGTCTACCTCGCATCTGCTGCTACCGCCGAGTTCTTCGCTGATATCGCCCTCTGCCCGCTCGAGGCCACCCGTATCCGTCTCGTGTCTGACCCTACTTTCTCCAATGGTCTGATCGGCGGCTTCAGCAAGATTCTCAAGACTGAGGGTGTTGGTGCTTTCTACTCTGGTTTCGGACCCATTCTGTTCAAGCAGTACGTAACTTTACTTTTCTGCAAAGCTTGTATGCAGTACTGACACGCCATCAGGGTTCCCTACACCATGGCCAAGTTCGCCGTCTTCGAGAAGGTCAACGAGGCCGTCTACACCGTGGTCGACAAGAGCCAGACCTCCAACGGCATGCAGACCGTCTACAACTTGGGCTCCGGTGTCATCGCCGGTTTCGCTGCCGCTATCATCTCGCAACCCGCAGACACCATGCTCTCCAAGATCAACAAGACCAAGGGCCTGCCCGGAGAAGGTACCACCAGCCGTCTGATCAAGATCGCCAAGGAGCTCGGTCTCAAGGGCAGCTTCTCCGGTCTCGGTGCTCGTCTCTTCATGGTTGGTACTCTGACCGCTGGTCAGTTCGCCATCTACGGAGACATCAAGAAGGCCCTAGGAGCCACCGGTGGTGTGGAGATCTCCAAGACCCAGTAAACGGGCTGCTTGGCGTGGTGGATGATACCAGGACAGCCACGACTGTAATACATGAAAAGTCTGTCCTTTTGCATACTGGCTGGGTTTGGTAAATGATATATTCTTGAGTCTTCCTTTTTTGCGCGTCTTGTGTGCCTTTATCTTGCAGCTATTCGATCTAGATTTCCCCACTCCTGTTTGCTGCTGGGAAGAGAGAGCGGCGATGTACATCTGTAACAGTACGACAGACACAGTTAGGAGATTTTGCTGCACAATAGACGGAGCTCATAATGTCACGGAAAATGTTGTTGCAAAAGTGTGATTTGATTGTGCTAAAACTTCGAGGCAGGTGTAGAGGCAGCCAGATGCGGGAGTATGTTTTGAGACATTTGGCATCAATTACAAAATCTAGGCCTCCACTCAACTCCATCTCATAGGACTACAGGGAAGTAGGAATCAACAACGAGTGCCTCGCAACCTCTAGACCAACGCCTCCCAAAACGCCGTACAATGTCCCCACCCCCAGCACGTTCGCTCAACAGACGCACATACTACACAGTACGATTATCACGATATAGTACACTACCTTCTACCATTTCCGACATCAAGGTCCTCAGGCGTGAACGCGATGAAGTCTTCACTACCAGGCACGCGTATCGAAATCAGCAGGCGTAAAGGCAATAAAGTCATCTCCGCCTGGCACGCGCACGAATGGAGCGGATGCGAATGCTTACAGAGTCTTTGAAGGCACGCTGCTAGCTGCACCGTCCTTGGGTACTGTGGCTGCATCTTTTATAGGAAGAGTGGGCTGGGTGTACTGAGACGGCATGTTGTGCTGTGCTGAGTGGTTTGGCTGTGGGAGATTGGGTGAGTGTGGGTAAGGGGATGAAGGAGACGTGCTTTGGGGGTTGACGTGTTAAGACGGAAGATCTACGAGGAGATTTTGTCTGACCTGTAGAGGGAGGAATGAGGAGGAATTAATAAAAGGATGGGTCATTGGGGCACAGTGTGCGGTTGGGTGCATTATGAAATGAAAGATACGGTGGATAATGCTCGGTGAGTGTTGGACTGCCTCAGTAAACTTTGGGGTGGGCTGACACTGTGTAGTTTTTGGAGATCCTCACTGAACCCATGTCTACTTCAGACAGTACTCAACAACTCCACAGAGGCATCATGCTGCTTACTCGTGGAGTAACATTGTGGCTCTTGGGACATTGTTCCTACACGATGTCAACACAAACAGAGTCTACAGTTGAGATATGGTCGGTCCTAGGAACCCGATAAGCGCCAGCACATATCCATCTCATTGTGCATTCTGGTCTCTACAGTGAACAATGTACACTTCACCTCGCACTGTGCACCGACATAGTCCAGCCATCTCATGGCATATAAGTCCACATCGTTCACATCCTACCAAGAAATCACCCGCCCCGAGCCTCCAGCCCTGACTGGAAGCTTGTAACATCTCAAGGGTCTCCCACACAGCACACAGCTTCCCGGTGAGTCCATCTTCGCAGTACACTCACACCATGGCGTCGAAGACCGGTTTCCGAATCATCAACGTTGGCCGCGCCGAAGCCCCTTGTGACCTAGGACCACGTGACCTGACCCATGTGCTGCCAGTCACTATCCCCCTCCCCACCCACTTGCGCAATCGTCCTGATGGCACCGCTCGCTTTCAGGAGCGCTTCTCGCAAGAGATGAACCGGCAAGAGATTGAACACGTCCAGGATGATTCGCAGTGTCTGCCTTTCTCCTTCAACTTCAGCGGTCGTAGCCGCGGATGCATGGCACCCGTCACCAGCTTCTTCAAGCAGGTTTTCGCTCCCACTCCAGCTCAGCCTGAGATGGAGATGCGGGAAATGCCACATACCGTTGTCACTGTTCAGCCTGGTCGCGAGCCAGCCATGGGTCTTAACCTCAATAAGCCGCTGCCACCAATGCCCCCCTCTTCGCCTCTGCCCAACCGCCCAGCGGCGCATGCTAATGTCCTTGGCCATCATCCAGGTGATTTAGCGGACGAGTATTATGGCCCAGGGTCGCTGATCCACCCGTTTAACTCTTCGTTTGTTATAGGCGATGGCGAGGATGAGGAGGACGATTCGTCCGTACTTGGCTCGCTGACTTCTTCTATTGTAGCCATTGGTAACAGCTCTGAGCTCGATACTGCCGACTCTTCAATCCAGGAAGTTCGCTTCGTACAGCGTCGGGCTTCCTTGTTCTCCGACTCAAGCAACGAGAGCGAGACAGTCGACCAGTCTCCCGTGGACATTCCTCAGGTTCATTATGCGACTCGCCGAGCTTCGTTGTGTTCCCTCGATGAAGATGACGCTGACAGCTTTCCAGAAGTTGGTGCGCTTATGCGAGTCTCACACGGTAACAATCTCGTTCGGCCAGCTCATCCCGCGCCATCGCTCTTCACGGACTGGCATGGTAACTTCACGGGTGACCATCCAACTCAGCGCCGACAGTCCCTGCCTGTCTTGTCACTCCACGGCCCTCACATTCCTGTAGTCCGTCGTTAATCAAGCATCTTCAGCAACGCGGCAGCTTCAGGGGTTCGCTACATAACGCGTCGTAGCTCGTTCATCTCTGTATCAAGCGATGAGGACACAGCAGCTCCTCAGGTCCGCTACAAAACGCGCCGTAGCTCGTTCATCTCTGCAGCAAGCAACGAGGATGAGGATGAAGCTGACTACCACATAGCGGCTAACATCAACAACAACCGTCCCAGCTCCCCTCGCCTTTGGTGCCGCTGGTCGCGAATTACGGATGAATGGCATCAGCCTCCGGCACATGAGCCACAACGTATCTCGCCCGTCTGGTCCTCTTCCCCCGCGCCGTCAAGCACGGGTAGTCAAGCAATCTTCACTGACGACGAGGAGGACGTAAACCCTACAGGTGAGTCCACCATTTCATACAGGTTTTATGACGAGCCATGCGATCACTCGGTCTTTGCGGCCTTCAGTGGCAATTACTCGGACGCGATTGCAGCTGGCAATCTTGTCCTGTATGGTGATTCTCCTCTGGCTCCGTCAGCTTCTAGCGCTGATCTTTCGGCGCGGTCGTATGAGTCGCTCATGGGCATGTGTTATGGGTCGTCATCGCTGGCTCATCGCAGTAGCTTTTCGGCTCCGGTATTGTCGCGTATGGCGCATGTCTCGCCAATCTTGCGGGCACCGACGATGTAAAACATGTCTTTACATCCTGGCGGCAACCTTGTCAGTACCCCTGGTTTAAGCTTTTCGGCGTTCTGATATGAATTCCTGGCTTTCCGTCACGAATCTCATATTCCCAGTCATTAGCCACACATCCAATAACAATCTCAATCAGACTCACTACAATCCTCCTACTCCTCCGTCTACCGTCTCCAACCATCTCACCTCTCAAATACACTCCAACCTCTCCAAAGCAGCAATCCCAACCCTGTTCCTCATGCTCAATCCACGCACCACTCTGCTTATACGCCCACAGCGCGGGGCTCGCCGGATCAGTCGTGACTTACATGTCCTCGTTTAAACCATCATTCTTAATCGCATCGCAGAACATACCAGCCGGTCCGCCGCTGTCGTGAGTAAGATCGACGATGATTTGACGGACGGGGATATTTGGCGCGAATGTAACGACGAACGTGTTACCGTCGAGTAATTTGAAGCCTTCAGGAACGTCAAGGACAGAGACGTTGAATTGTTGTTTGAGGTGTGGTTTGGCGGCATCGCAGTATTCCGGGTCTTGCGCGTATATTTGTGGTGCAATGCCGCCTTGTCTACGGGCGAGAACGTCGCGAATAGTGACTGCTGCGAGATGCTGTGTGTAAGACCGTCGAAGGTGCCAGTGATCCGAGTCGATTCAAAGCAGCCCAGACCAAAGCAGATGGTCTTGTTAATGAGAGTAGTCTCCGCGCCGACGTGATGCTCTAGGAAAGTGGTCAATTTGTGATGCAGGGCAGACGCTTCCCACTCTTCTTTCATCTGGTTCGCCAGAACGCACAGCTCGTATTCTACAAAGCAGTCACTCTTGTTAGGCTCCTCACATCGCGTCATGAAGCCGAAAGGAATGAGATGATTAGTACCGAGATCATTGATGTAGGTAGGTCGTTCCGAGATCTTGAAGGTTTCTGTAACGCCAACAGCGCTGCCAGAGTACTTTCTTGCCAGTTCTTTCTACTAGGGCGTCTCCTCGGGGCACAAGTATGCTCCTGTCAATGCCGTATATGTCTGAGGCAAAGACTTCATCATATTTGGTGGGTTCTGGGGGGTCGTGCTTTTCAACGTTTTTGCTCCTGTTGGCGTGATAAGCAGCGTATGTTGCATAGAAAAGTTCGCGACGAAAGATGGGTCCGTGTAGAATTCGCGCGTCAAGAAAAGGCTGGAGATTCACCATGTTTGCGGGATGTCTCCAATCGGTGTCTTCGAAGCTGTTCTCTGTATCTTTGCGAGTGCTCTGCGATTCGGCGCGCGTGACCTTGGGATCGTCGTTCAAAGCGGCAGCGGAATTCATCTCGCCAAGTGATAAATAGCACGCCGGTATGATGCTCCACATTTACTATTTTAACCTGAGGCGAAGTGGAAAGTAGTTCGCGATCCTGTAATGTCAGGGACAAAGCTTGAGCGTTTCGCGATCGTGGCGGTGCAGCTGTCAAATGAATGTCCTTTGTCACCACCATACGCGCCATCCTTTGACAACACACCGCATCTAGCCAGCATATGGCATGATTGCATAAATTTCCATGGCTTTTCCCAATATGCTGCCATTATCAAATCAAGTCAAATCGCAGTCAGCCTCAACGAGCCAAGATACGACGCGCCTCGCATGGCCCCAAAGCTAAAGTAATCGACCGTCCGTGCCGTTCCCCAGCCACACGTTCATACAGGACAGGACATGGATCCTTCCAACACCACGCGCGATAGGCAACCAGCAACGCTTACTCCGCCGCAACTGCGCGGCGGAGGCGCCTGCATTTTGATAAACCGTAGTTTCCTTGATCTGATCGAGACGACTAACCTGCCTGTCTGCCTCCGGTGGACATCGATACTGACTTACTTTGTACACCTGTCAACAGCCGCAGCTTCTTGTGATACTGCGCACAGCATCTTGTAGGACTGGGACGCGTACGCACTTTCTGGATTACGACTTAGCTGTGATATTACCTTAACTTTTTGGTAAAGGAGTTTACATCTGAGACCAGATTGGACGGCACGTCATGGAGGTATGTATATGTGAGAGGGAGTTGAAAGCATCACTGACAGGTTTACGACAGACCATTACACCACACCAACCCTACCACGACTCACCCCAATCCCCACGTAGCACCACACCCACACCCTCGCCAACACCACATACCTCCCCCTCCTCCACAGACTCATCAACAACCATAAAGCCGCTGCCACCACTCCCCGTCTCGTCTCCGCCATATACAGACGAAGAGCCGTACCGAGACGAGCCTCGAGCATACCGCGATGAGCCCACATCAGCGCAGGCACCAACATACCACATCAACCTCAATCATCAACACTACGCAAATACCCATAATCCAATCACAACACTCTCAGACGACACCGACACCGACACCGACAATATACCCCTAGCCCACTTCCTGCGCAACCCCTACCCATCCGACGCCCCGCCCTCATACAGCGTCGCAGTGCGCCAAACGCACTGGAATCGGGACACGCTGGTACAATATATACCCGACCAACACACTTCCGCGGGACGGCAGAGACAAGTGCTCATCTCCATCGATCCCGAAAGCGGCGAAGTGCTGCACAGGACAGACGATGTGAGGCACGGGGTGGAGAAGGTGGTGGCTATGTTTGTTGTGGCGCTCGTGTTGTTGGTGCTTAGTGGGGTTCTGGCGTGGTTGGCGTTTGGGGGCTTGGGATGAGTTGGGTTTGTGGGGGTGGTGGGCAGGTTTGGAGCGGATGGTTTGCATTTTGTCTGGGCTGGATAGGATAGGATTAGGCATCACGATGGTTGGTTTGGGCAGCATGTCCGAGGTTGGATAGTGGATCAACATGCCACATAAATATGAAGCAGAAATACGAATTATACCGAAGAATGGCAATCACACCACACCTCATATAGGCCTGCCCCTGCACCTTTCCAGGAATAAAAGTTTTTCATTTGGCAAAGTACGTGCGTGTGGGGGGGTATGCTTCGGCACTACAAAAATTCAACAAAGTAACCAAAGATCGTAAGACATAGTGCTCTCTCTCGGCCAAAATATTTGCTATCATATATCCCTCCTCATCATCATGGCGCGCCATATTTCCTCATCACCCTCCGTCGCCCACCTTCACGCAACAACCACAATTTTACACACACACACACACACACCCATCGAGAGCCATCTACCTAAACCTCGCCGTGCAGCGACCCATGACCTCGCCCTGGCAGACGAGCTCGGCGTTGAACTCGGACCCGTCGAGCGTGAGGTAGATGTCGAAGTAGACGCGGTAAAAAGTGCCTTGCGGTGTATCCATGCGTTCGAAATCCTTTTCGAGGTTTTTGCGCGAGAGATCTGATGTGAGGGTGACGACTTCCTTGATACCTGGTGTGCTGTTAGCAGCTGATTTCCATGATTTGAGTTATGCAGAACTTACGAGGGTCCTTGGTGTATTCCGGGCAAACGTCGTCGTCGCAGGCGTACAGAATGTCCTCGTACATGAGCGTTGCGCCGGGCGCGACTTGTCGGAAGAAGGAGACCTTGACTGGCTCGCCGATCTTGACACGCTGGCCCTTTTGCACGAAGATCTGGCGGGTGTACTTGCATCGGTCTTTTCCGTCAAGAGATGGGACGCGGTATTGTTCTGGGTGGTGGCCTTCCTTGAAGGGTTGCAGGGTAGCCATGAGGTAGTGGCGACGCGCAACACGGTGTGTAACGATTCGCTCTGTGATACCGGCGGTGACGGCACCCTTGACGATGGCGGCGACCGAGTCCATGGGTCGGACGACCTTGGACTGGAACTGGGGTGGGACGTGAAGCTTGATCTGCTGGAAGAGGTATTCTGAGGCACCGAAACCACCAACAACGAGGACGTTCTATAATTGTCAGCATCAATCAATACAGGATTGGGAAACTTGACTTACCTGTAATGCTCTGTTTTGTGCTTGGATGGCGATGATCTGATTCCTCACTAGCTCCAAAATCCTGTTCACCACAGGCTCAAAGCACTGTAGAATCTCCTCGTTTGTGAACGTCATGTAGCCTTCCTCGATGCCGGCCTCTGGGAATTCAGCCTCGATACCGACATCAACAGCCCATTTTTGTCCATTGTTGCGGAAATCGGCTTTTATCCTGTTCTCAAAGTCCATGATGCATTTGGCGTACACCTTTCCTGCTGTCTTTGATCCATCCGGTAATTTCATTTTCCTGATCTTGGCACGTAGAATGTTGCTGAAGTTTCGATTCAGCGCAGTAGAACCGCAAGAGTCACCGGAGCCTGCTGTGCACTCCGCCACTGAGAAAGGTTGCTCCTCCTCGACCTCGTAAGCGATGAGATCGACAGTACCACCACCGCAATCGACAATGAGCACGGCGTCGTGAATCTTGAGGTTGAGGAGACCAGTCTTGGAACAGAACATGGCGGCGGCCTCGGGTTCGGTGATGAGCGTCAACCGGTTGTCATTCTCGTCTCGCAGGAAACCAGCCTGAATAGCTGCAGCACGCGTCGCAGCCTTTCCGGCATCATTCCAGATAGCGGGTACGGTCAAGTAGTATCGAATGTTGCGCTCTTCTCGGTTGAACACCTCCCCCAGCGTCTTCTGTAATTGGTTTCGCATCGCTTGCCGCAGGTGGAAGAGGTAATCGGCGGCCACATCGATCTCAGACTTGCCCGGTGGTAGAGGCGGCAGGTTGATGGGATCGATGTATGTGTTTCCGGAGAGCATGAGCTGGAGCTTGAACCATTCCACCTTTTGCACACCAGGCTTGGGGTAGCCAGTGGGTGCCAATGCGTCAGCAATGTCAGGGCCCCATCCTACCACTTTCTGGTACTGATCGTAGTAGAGCACGGTGGGGATCTGTGTTTGTTAGACATGTGTTACTCGGTCAGAGATTTGTAGGCGCACCTTTTGCTTCGTTTGGTTTCCAGCGCCAGGCCATTCGGTGATGATGTCTTCCTTTGCTTCGGTGTTGGTGGCGAAGGCGAATGCGACGCCAGAGAAGGTGGTGCCCTGGGTCTACGTTAGCAGCTGTCTCGCAAGTCCTGCTTGAGGAGCACACTCACGAAGTCGATTCCGACGATAAGCTGGGCCTTACTTCGGGCTTCACCTGGAGCCTCTACTGCGCCCGGCCTGTACGCGCCTGCTGGCGGCGGTCCCTGATTGATTGGCGGCGGTGCGCCATACCCTCCACCTGGCTGACCGTACTGGCCGGGTGCTTGTGGAGGATATCCCGGCGGTCCAGGCGGTCCACCCTGAGGTGGATAGCCTGGATGCTGGTTGGGGTTGGGTGGATATGAGCCCGTGTTGATTGGGGGCAGCGGAGAGGCAGGGCGTCCGCCAGCGTGCTGGGGGTTTGGAGGGGCGCCGAGGTTGCCCTGCTGCGCAAACGTGTACGAGGGCGGGCGGCCCAGGTTGTTCTGGCCGGGATTCATTGGGAGCGACGCGCTGCTCGAATTGGAGGCCTGCGGGCTGAGGCTCGTGGGTCGCTGCTGACCAGTGGGGGTAGTGGTGCCGTGCGGTGATTGTGTCCCTGCTGAGCTCTTTCTCTTCGAACCGACGAGGTTCTTGAATCGAGCGTTCATGGAATTCATAGGAGGGAGAGGAGAGAGAGGGAGCGGTTATGGGTGGGGTTGTTGTCAGGTTGAGCTGCGGCTGATTCGGCGCCCAGCAGCGACAAGGCTGAAGCTCGCCAACAGCAGCAGTCAGAGGCGCAGTCCCGGCGGACTATGGGATTGGGCGCAGCGGCACGAGGAGTATCTGGCGGCCTATGCGAGACTCGAATACGTGTAATCGCAGTCCCCTACAACTACTGTCCTACTCATCCGGGCGCTTCTGAGGGCCAGCTCGCGCAGCAGTACTGTACGCTGGAGGGGTAGATGCGCGCAAACTAGGGGCCCTGAGCGATTGGGTGGCCGACGTCGTGTCTCGGTCCCTGGCCTGTAATTACAGAAGATCACGATGACTTTCCTACTTCACTAGAAACAGCTCCTTCCCCAGCCAATCTGACCGCCTCCGCAGTGAAGAGCATACAAACAGTACCGCTTAGTCAACCCCGCACTACGGCCAGCACACCGCAAGCTCACAACCCTGCGCAAACCGGTGAACCAGATTCGATGTCGTCCAGAACGCCAGTCCGTCATCCACGAGCACATCTCGCCACGAAGGAGCATGCACTGCACTGCACACCGTATCTCTCCACCAGTTCTGCAGGACTGAAGCCGCACCATTCTCTGCGTGCCAGCAGACGATGCAGGAATTGTTTGTGTATGCTCAACAACCTTCCTCCAGGACTGAGCTGCAGCGGCATGCGTTTGCACCGTCTGACGAGCTTGGTTGCTCACCACTATATGCATGGGGCAGCACTCCCCGGACGGCCTTTTAGTAAGCGAACGACATGCCGACCACCGGCTTGCGGCTCTTTTTTTTTGCACCTTCTTTGACGATCTGCCTGCGTGCCCATCTTGCGAGGAAGCGGTTGAATCCACGCCTGTAAATCGATGTCGACCAAGAAAGCGTCTTGCAGCGTACAGGACGGATGAGATGACACCTGCATCCGCGTCCTGAAAGACCAGAACACCGTCACGGTAGGTATCTTGTCATCACTCTGACGATCTCGATACAAACTCCGTCGAAAGCGCCGCGAAACTGAACGTCGATAATGAAGTCGCGGTACGGACCATCTTTGGCACTCAATGACTAGGGGCACCTCACCGTGACTCTGTAAATTAACAATTTGTTTCAAGTCTCGTACTTCAAGTTGATGAGAAGGACGTCGCATCGTGAACAAGGCAAGGAAAACACTCAAACATCATCTGTGGCTAACAGTAGATGCAGAAAAAGATGATGCAGGAAAAGTTCTAGAAGTCCGGTTCCGCGAGCGAACCGCACCCAATCTCAGGGACCGGCCAAGATTCACAACCACATGAAACCAGAGATTACCGACCGGGTAGGTCACGATCGCATTCACTTGACTGGATTTACGACGTAATTGTACCATGGTACATGTATGCAAAGCTATCTCGGGTCACCGCACCTTCCTTTAACACACACACACACACACACACGCACACACACTTCACCACCAACAATATTCAACGTCGAAAGTGGACATCACGATCAACCAACGCACCTTCCGTTCGCTGTTCTAGAAGAAGAATCTACGTGCGGTCCACACGTGCCGGCAGGCACCACACTCGACCTCAACAATCACTCTCACTCAGCAGCGCACCGAGCTTCAAACACCATCGTCAACCACTCACTATCATCAACCACATAACATCGCCATCGCACTCTCTCTATCACCAACACAGCTACACAAATCACCACGCACTCGCTGCAACCACAACCGCATACCTCCAACAATGTCCCCCACAGACACAGACACCACCCCCAACCCCAACCCACCCCCCTACACCACCGCCCCACCCCCTCCCCAAGATAACCCCTGGAACCCACCAACCCCCACCACCGAACTCTACCGGCACTTCAAATCCTTCTGCGCGCTCGAAAACGCCGCGCGCACCTCCCGCGGCGAAACACCCTTCTGCAACACCTCCGGCCGCGAACGCGCATTCGAAAAGCTCCTGCGCCTGAGCAACGGTACGGAGAAAAGGGAGTGGCGCGTGGATTGTAGGCCTGAGCATGATGCGTGGGGCGCGCAGAAGAGTTGGTATGAGGTTAATGGGTGGACGGGGGAGGAGGGGAAGGTTAGTGGTGAGGAGGGGGAGTGGGTGGATGTGGATGGCGAGGGGAAGAGGAAGGATAGTAAGGATGTTAATGGGGGGTGGAGGAAGTTGGTGGGGAGGTTTGCGGGGAAGGATGGGAGGGGAGGGGGGAGTGGGGATGTGGGGATGAGGGGGGGTGCTGGGGGTGAGGGGCATCTGGATGGGAGTGGGAGGGAGGGGGAGAGGGAGAATTCGTGTGCGCATATTGAGGATGTGAGTTTGATGGATGGGTGAGTGTTGGGGCGCGAGGGGAGATAGACTATGGGCTATCACATCGCATTCGTACTAGGCAATTGTGTACTTCAGTGCACAGCTCATTCGCTCCAAGAAAACGAGTGCATGTAATGCTCAAGTGAGACAACAGGCAGACGTATACAAAGGGCCTCATGACTTCCATGTCAACATCCAAGACCCACCAAATGTCAAAATAAGCAACTCAAAGATTGAACAATATATGTATTATCGCCCCACACGCCTTCCAGCGCACTTTCCCCCGACTTTTCCGAAACTATTCCAACCGCCGAAAAGAAAACCCTCTGGTAACCCCAGCTCTTGGGATCTACAATGCAACCCTAGTAAAAGTACAATTTTAACACACCCCTGAATAACGACAATATCCCCAAACGCCAACGCTGATGTGCAAAAAAAAAGTCCCACTCACTTCCAACCAGCCTTCCTTTCAGCAGTAATGCGCCTCCATTTCTTCGCGAGCCGAACAATACGATTATACTTCACCCAAGGCGACGGAACAGCGAGCTTCCCCTATCGTCCCGCTGCAGCCGGAAGTCTGCGGTCGAACTCAGGCTTCTTCTCGTCCTTGTCCGTGTTCTTCTGGCGCATGAGCATCCAGGCCAGCGTCTTCTTCTCGCGCCCGTCGTTCTCGAGGACGTGCACCATGTCGCGGACCTGGATCCTAGCCCCGATTTCCGTGTTCTCGATGTCTGCGCCGAATGTGCGTTTCCTGCCTACGGGACCCTTTTCGGCGTTGGGCACGGCGGCAGATGTAGCGGCGCCGCTGCCACCGGGTGCGCCGACGGGAGCTGGTCGAGGTGTTGTTGCGCCTGAGGCGGCTCCTCCGCCTCCGCCACCCGTCATCCAGGAGTACTTTTTCTTTCTGCCGCCGAGGGCCATGCTGGCTGTCTCGTTGGCCTTGCGGTGCAGGACGTCTTCGGTCTGGTTCTGCTTTTTCAGCGCGTCTTTGTCCTTCTTCGTCATCTTTTCTGGTGGTGGTAGTGCTGAGACGGGCGCCTCTGCTGCGGCTGTGGCCGTGGCACCCTTGTCGCGCTTCTGTCTCTTCCATAGCCGCTCCTTCTCGAACCGCTCGTCCTCTGTGACTCGTCGCTTGAGAGCTGCTGCAATATGGTTGACGTGCTGGAATGTATGTTGCGGCGTGGGTGGTACTTCGGTGGGTGGAGTGGGCAGGCGCGCGGCGTTGGGCGGTTCTACTGCAGTTAGCATTTCACTCTCATCGAAAAGGAGGCTGTACGACGTACGCTTGTTCGCTGTGGCCGTGGGGCTGCCAGCGGTGTCTGTGGCTTCCCACGGCGTCTTCAAGATGTTCACGGGAGCGACCATCTTCGCTTGCGCGTCCTTGTCTACCACGGCGATGTCCACGAACTGTGGAGGAATAACGCCATGAGACGTGTGCTGACGGCCCTTGCACAAGGCATAAGCGTCCTCCACCAGCCCACGTATGCGCTCCTCCGCGGCCAAACTCAGCAGCGACAGGATCTCTACGAGTGGGGCGTTCTGGTTGAGCAAGCTGGCAGCCTCGAGGCCCACGATCTGCTCGCCGTTTGCAGCAGCTGCCGTTGTGCGCGTGCTGTCCCGAGGAGTCTTGTCTGGAATCTTGTCGAACAGTCCATCGACATTGACTTGAATGCCAGTGTCGTATGCCCGTTTGGCTGTGCGATGTCGGAGGACATTTGCGGCGAGGAATGGGTCGGTGAGGGGCTGCTGGGCCGACTCGTTCAAGATGCGGGCGACCTGCTCGTGCTTCCGCAGAAATTCAGCATTGTGCTGCCCCTGCGACATGCCCTGTGACAATGCTCCCGTACCCTGGAAAGCGCCGTGACCGCCCTGCTGGCTCCACTTGTCGAAGCTGTTGTTGGGCGTGACCGTCGAGCCCGTGGCCTGCGAGTTGAAGCTTGCGCCATAGCCTCGGGTGCCGTAGTTGCTCTGCAGCAGCATCTCTTCCTCAGCGCGCAGATCGACAATGTTCCCGCTCAGGACGTCGCTGAGGCCGTTGATGTCCGACTCTCGCCCGCTAGGCTTTTCGAGCTCGGCATCGTCATTGTTCTTGCTGGCGGGGACTTTCGGCGGCGGCATGGAGCTCGGCGGCGGCTGTTGCTGGTGCATGCCATTGGTGTGTAGGAAGGGCTGGGGTTGGTGGAACGGCGGAGGTTGCTGTGCGGCAGGCGACACGGGCACAGAGTACGGGCCGCCACCCTGGAACTGCGGAGAGGTGGCATACGGCGACTGCGGCTGCGACTGGCCGTAGGGAGACTGGCCAAAAGGCGAGTTGTACGGCGCAGGCGATGGCGGGTTCGGCGAGAGACGCTGGCGCTTTGCTGGAGGTGCGCCGCCGCCCATGTTCGGGGACATGCCCGTGGGCGACTGCTGGAATGACTGCGGCGAGAATGGGCGCTGCTGCTGCTGTTGCTGCTGCGGGTATTGGTTCAGGTTCTGCGTCTGAACGGGCGGCGGTGGGTGCTGGCCGTTTGTCTGCTGCGGATACTGCTGATGAGCCATGGTGGAGTAGCTTCCCCAGACGGGGAGAGCGGCTGGCGTAGGAGTTTTAGGCTCCTTCCTGTGAATTCGATTCGGCAGTTGCTCTGGGACGGTTCGGGAAGGCGCGGTGCGCGGGCGGTTGCGGTTGCGCGTGGATGTTTGTGTTGTCTCGGCTGGCGAGGAGAAAGGCTCCAGAGAGCGTAGAATGACGCCGCACAGACTCGGCCTTGGCAGTGCTAAGTCGCGCGCATTGTTCCGCGACGTGAACAAAGGGCGACTCGGCCTTCACTTCACCTTCTCTCACCACACCTTGCGCATATCAACCGAGTCGACGCGCCTCACGTGCTGCTGTCGTGACCACACTCACCTTACTAATGACAGCACGCTAAGGCTACTTTCACATTGATCGCTAGAACGCGTCGACCACATTCCTGCGCTTGCGCGCAACATCGAAACCTCCGTCCAACCAAGCACTACACTTCTTTGCGCCTCAGTAGAAAGAAACGAACACAATGGCGACCAAGCGAAAGATCGCCACGATGGCTGTAGACGAGGAAGACCCCGTCGACCCTTCCGATGAGCTTGTATTTCTGTGCTTGGGTGGAGGTAACGAGGTCGGCCGGTCATGCCACATTATACAGTACAAGGGCAAGACAGTCATGGTGCGTACGGGTATATCGAATGTGCAAAAACCGTAGACTGATCAGGAACAGCTCGACGCAGGACTGCACGCGGCCCACGAGGGTCTGGCTGCCATGCCCTTCTACGACGAGTTTGACCTCAGCACCGTCGACGTGCTGCTAATCTCACAGTATGTATATGCGTGCTCTGCTTTTTCTCGATATTTGTTGGAAGGATTGGCGCATCACTGCAGTCGGGAATCGCATGCGCTGGGACCTCATCCAACTCAACACCTTGTATATCAGAATCAATGGAATATTATTTGCATTCTACGACCCGACACGGTGATGTGCTTCTCCTTCGCACAATCTTCTGTACATCGTCCTCGCCCACCCACGCCGAATTACGTCCAACATCATCTACAACATGATTCGTACTGACTCCGACCAGTTTCCACGTCGACCATGCCGCCTCGCTGCCATACGTCCTCGCAAAGACCAACTTCAAAGGGCGAGTCTTCATGACACATGCCACCAAAGCCATCTACAAGTGGCTGATCCAGGACTCTGTTCGCGTCGGCAACATGTCAAGCTCCTCCGAGATGTCCAAGATCCAGATGTACAACGAAGCCGATCATCTGAACACCTTCCCTAGTATCGAGGCCATCGACTTCTACACCACACATACTGTTTCTGGCGTACGCATCACACCGTATCCCGCTGGTCACGTCTTAGGAGCCGCCATGTTTTTGATGGAGATCGCTGGCCTCAAAATCCTCTTCACAGGCGACTACTCCAGAGAAGATGACCGACATTTGGTGTCTGCCAGCGTACCACCAGGTGTCAAGGTAGATGTACTCATCACGGAGTCCACTTTTGGCATCTCGACCCACACACCACGGGTCGAGCGTGAGGCTCAGCTCATGAAGTCTGTGACGGATGTCCTCAATCGGGGCGGCCGTGCTTTACTTCCCGTCTTCGCCCTGGGTCGCGCTCAAGAGCTTCTGCTCATTCTCGACGAATACTGGAGTAAGCACCAACAATACCAAAAGATACCCATCTACTACAACTCCAGTCTTGCAAAACGATGTATGCAAGTCTACCAGACCTACCTCAGCGCCATGAATGATAACATCAAGCGGCTTTACGCGGAGCGCATGAACGCCGCGAATGCTGAAGATCGTCGAGGACCGTGGGACTTTCGCTTCGTGCGATCTCTGAAGAACAACGACCGACTTCAGGATTTGGGACCGTGCGTCATGCTGGCTTCTCCTGGTATGATGCAGTCGGGTACTTCGCGAGAGCTGCTTGAGCGGTGGGCACCTGATCCTCGGAATGGTGTAATCATAACAGGTTACTCTGTCGAAGGCACTATGGCGAAGTCCATCATGCATGAGCCGGATCAGATACCCGCAATCATGCGATCGTCGCAAGCGAGACGGCCGAATCAGAGGGACGACGAGAAGACCATGATACCACGGAGATGCACTATCCAGGAGTTCAGCTTTGCCGCACACGTTGACGGGAAAGAGAATATGGCCTTTGTGCAGGAGGTTGCCGCACCGGTCGTTGTAAGTCTCATGCATCCAGACACATTTTGCTGTAGCTAATCCTATCCAGATCCTCGTCCACGGCGAGAAAGGTAACATGACGCGTCTGAAGTCCAAACTTCTTTCCTTCAACTCCCAAAAATCCGTTCCTACCAAGATCTACTCGCCCGCAAACTGCGAAGAGCTCCGAATACCCTTCAAGACAGACAAAGTCGCCAAGGTCGTCGGCAAACTCGCCGCCATCGCACCACCCGTATCTCGATCACGGATTACAGCGGAAGGCGAAGTGGATGGAGCAGATGAGGACAAAGTCGAAATGATCAGCGGCGTGCTCGTCCAAAACGACTTCAAGATCTCACTCATGGCGCCGGAAGATCTCAAAGAGTATGCGGGCCTAACAACCACAACCATCCTCTGTCGCCAGCACATCACGCTCTCAGCCGCCGGCGTAGATCTCATACGCTGGGCACTCGAAGGTACGTTCGGCGCTGTCACGCAGACCAGTACCAAGGACGCAGAGATCGACGGCAAGGAGAGTAAGATGAATGGCCATGATATGGACGGTGACCCAGCAGACGAAGAAATCAGCCGCTCGCAAACAACGTTTACAGTCATGGACTGCGTAAACGTGCTCGTCAAGCCCGGCGGCCGCGTCGAAGTCGAGTGGGAAGGTAACGTGCTCAACGACGGCATTGCAGATGCTGTCCTCGCCGTGCTGTTTACAGTCGAAAGCTCGCCTGCGGCTGTGAAGCGTACGTCCTCACATTATCCCACCCTTAGTGCCTCATCACTAACACATATAACAGAATCCTCAAAACAACATTCCCACAGCCACACCACCGACACACCCAAGCCCCACGCAAACCTCACCCACAACTTCAAATCCCCGCACCCCCCCCGCCCCCCCCACCCAACCACCCGCCTCGCCCGCCTCTGCCTCTTCCTCGAAGCCCAATTCGGCGCTGATTCCGTCTCCCCCATCGCGCTTCCCCGGTACTCCACCACGCCCCCATTCAACCCCGACACCCCGCCCGCGTGTTCCGTCGCTGCCGCCGACGCCGTCGAAGCGAGTCAGGAATTTAGTCCCGAGGATAAAGCGGAGTTGAAGAGGTTGCATAACTTGGGTATTCCGGTCCCCGGCATTGAGGTGAAGTTTGATAGATTTGTGGCGAGGGTTTGGTTGGAGGATTTGGAGGTTGAGTGTGGGAGTAATGCGCTTAGGGCGAGGGTTAGGGCTGTTGTTGAGAGGGGGGTTGAGACTGTTAGTGGGTTGTGGTCTTAGGGTGGTGGCGGGGAGGGG
>Ga0265797_10002144_pt1 | contig 33712 bp, 33 predicted proteins | sample P2T30metagenome_FD_192433 | JGI IMG/M metagenome (GOLD analysis project Ga0265797, IMG submission 192433) | Plant litter microbial communities from East Loma Ridge, Irvine, California - P2 T30 | ecosystem: Environmental > Terrestrial > Plant litter > Unclassified | place: USA: California...
GAAGAAGTACCAGGAGGATCTCAACAAGGCGTTTGGCAGTCTGAGTGAGGGCGCTTTCAAGGCTCTGAGGAGACAATTGCCGATTACGAGGCAGAAGATTGAGTGGGAGAAGATCAGTGGATATAGGTTGGGCCAGGACATTGGTGGTGGAAGAAGGTGAGAGGGTTGTCCGATCGATTGATTAGCATAGCGGGTGGTCGAATGTTTGGACGATGAGCAAGAAGAGCGGTATCTTTGAGAAATAGAGGTTACTGAAAACGATGCATCCAACAATTTCCATGTCCATTACTGGTAGTCGCTTCACCTCTCTTCAAGGAAGGTAATATTTACTATCTTCAAGATCGGCTCCATTAATGACCCGCCTTATTCTTTGATCATTACTTCTCAGCCCCCACTTCGCAGAGACCACTTATCTATACAACAGAGCTTTTGAAATCCCTGTATTCCACGGATACCAAAGAACGGAGACAGTAGTCAAAATACACATACTTTGAAGAACGACTACGTCTCCTCGAAGAGAACAAACAGGACGGCTGCTTCTACCGAAACAGCACTTCCATGGTATGGCTTCAGCTGCTGGAGCAAAGAAGAGAGGAAATGTGGTACAAATCTATATAGTATACGCAGCTTTACTATCCAACCTGGACGAATGAAGGAGGGACGATCCGGTAGATGCTGGCCGATTGCGCAATGGGGTGCTACTTCCAGTGTCTACTCTTCTTCTTGTGCCATGGTAGGCGCCATTATTAGTGCGTCACTGACCATCTGGTTAACTTGATAGAAACACACCAGTTCATCGTAAAGGACTAGGTTCGAAGTTCATGGTATTGTATGACTATACCCGCAGAATCACTGCTATTACTATTTAAGAGGATCCCATTCGAGTTAACGATTTCTTATCAGTATGGTAGGTGTTGCTGACGTTGTGAGTGGCTCATCTGCTCTGCATTGTCACGATACCAGTGATTGAAATGAACAATACTCAGACATAGCATTGCACGTCACTGACACAAGTCAACAGGGAGGAGACATACTATGCGCTGCGCATCTTCGTATTATTCAAGAAAGACTTCTCCTTACACACCATGGCAGCATCCGCATATGTGAATGCCGAAAATGTCGCATCGTTACTTCTAGCCTATACACGAGAGAATCTTCCAATAGCACGGCACGTATCACAGCCATGGTCGAGATAAAGAAAGGAACCCGAAAAAAACATCGTATGGCGGATCGCCAGCTCTGAACGCCATGATTCCCGCAATAACGCCTCTGCACAAAAAACAAATATATTCCTAGCTCATGACGATCATTTCGTGATGAAGCCCAAGTAATCGGCAACAATAAGTGTCACCATGCTATTAATGAAGTTAGTACTTGGATCCACAGCACAGGGAGAGAGAAAACTTACGCATGCGGCGCGATGCGCACGTAGTACGTTCCAAAGCCACGGTAGAATCTTAGCAAACCCTCCTCCTTTGCAACCTTCTTGAAGCAATCAAACATGCCCTTGTAAGGCAATGTACCGTCAGGTCCCTTTGTCTGCTTCTGCAACCTCGTCTTCATGAAGTCAAATGGCAGAGACAGGAACGATGCGAAAAAACCCGCCACAGCTGACGCAGTAAGAGTCTGTGTGCGGGATGACAATGATGTGTTCTTGAGTTGCTGTTTCGCTTCCGAGAAGAAAGCCAATTGTCCAAAGTTCAGAGCCATAGCGCGGACGACGGTAGGGTAACTGCCTGCCCATAACCGTGCGACGCCTTCTTGCTTGCTGATGCGGACGAGGGCATCAATGACGGATGTGTAGTTTGCGCGTTGAGCAGCGGGTTTCATTCCATCGGATTGCATGCGGATGAGCGCAAGATCAGCAGGATTACCCACAATGGCTGCAAGACCACCTGCGGCTAGACCAGCACCTGCACGTTCTTTGAAGCCAATCGCTGTGCCGTTTTCTTTTGCACGTGCGCTGAGTTGCTTCATGAATGTGTCGAAGAAACCCAGGCGGGCGGTTGTGTAGACGGCTTGGCGAAGGATACCAGCGCTGAGTCCTGTGTAAAGATCTAGGACCTTGCCTTGTGCAATGATGTCTCTGAAGACTGTGACTGGGGTGGGCTTGGGTCCAGTTTTTACACCTTCTCCGGCGAGTTGTAGACGCACTTTTACCATGTCTACGGGCTGGATTACGGTTGTTGCGGTCATGCCTGCGATACCACCGTTTACGAATGGTAGTGCTGCGCGCATAAACGGTGTATGTAGGAAGTCTGCAGTAGCTTTCTTGGGGTTCTCAGCGGCTTTGGACATGGCGGAGGATGTGTCTTTTAGAACGGCTTCTGAAGATTGCTTTGCGTTTTCGAGGGCGCGAGCGGCGGGCATCTTAAGGGTTTGAGAGCTGGCGGCTGCTGTTGTTGACATTGCGTTGTCAGTGACAGCCAACAGTCTTGATAAGACGAATTATTTGAAGATGAAGAAAAAATGGACCAGAGGGGTATATCGCTGTCGCTATGCTGCACGAGAATAGAACAAATGTGAAGAAAGACTGGAACTGATGGAGTAAGAAAGTCCACAAAAGAGACTCCATGGCCGAATCTATATCCCAGCATCATGGCACTACGACATGGCGTCTGCGTAAGGTGCTGGCCTGGGCAGAGCCTCAGCCTGAGACGCAGTTCCCATGCGCCCTTCACCGCGGCCGTGGACGTCGCAAGCTAGCCGGCTATGACATAGATGTACAGCTTCCTCCGGCGCACAGGAAAGATTGGCATCGGACGTGTGAGCGCAGCCGAAAGCTCACGCACGTGCGATAACCCTTCTTTTTCCGATTGCACCCGCGCAAGTAAATTGTGGATGCTGAGAGACGGTGTAGGAGCATAGTTGGGTGCGTACCTCGTGCGCTGAAGTCTGTGCGGAGGATCCAGTCCGCGTCGGAGGAGTGGGGTGTGGGTCGCGGGTTTAGTGGGTATGGTGGTATGCGCTCGACTACCCGCTTTCTAGTATCAAACGACAATGCGACAGTACAGGTCAAGCTGATAGAGCAGAAGAACAAAGTTGTGAACAAGGCTGTGAGTGAAGATACTCGGAGGACAGGAGCAGCACGATGATCTGTTATTCTTAGTTGTCAACAAGGCCAGCCAGTCGACCGGTGCCATGAATTGAGGGGTGAGCTGCGTTTCCCCGCATCGAAGAGCTGCCCCAACGAGCCACTGAGGTGAACAGCTGCTCGTCCTACGAGGTGCCAATTGCTGATGGGCCAATCGGGCAGCACCGATTTCCTACACTCTGATGCCATCCTTACTTCACAGGTCTCCATGTTGAAGTTTAACGTGCACGGCGGAGCGGCACAAGCTGGGCGCATTGATTGTCGCGTGTCCAAGCCATCCGTTTTCCCATGTACCGTTGAGGCTCATGTCTTTGCCCATGGTACACCTCGGGAGATACACGATCTTCAGGCACAGAGAATCCCGTCTCTATTGCGCCACATGCGGAACCGCTTGCATGTGAGCGATGACGTTGGTCGTAACGGCCAGCCCTCGGCCAATCGAAAGATTGCAACTTCAACACCAGAGCGTTCTGTCATATGCCAATAAGTCTAACCATCAGCAAACCTGTGTGGCAGTACATCAAGATGCGCTGTCGCGATACCCTGGCACTAGATGCAGTGATCTCACTGTGCTTTTCCGGGTAAGATTTGGATTTCCGTAAACACAACGTGCGTCCGTGCGTCGTTCTTTGCCGATGTGCATGATATGCTCTATGCTTTTTACTCGTTGAGTGTTGATATACCGTCGTTTCGCAGATCGAAGTCAACCAAAGAGATCGTTTTGCTTTGGGCGAGACCCTGGGTTCTTTGGCGCTCAATGGGGCGGTGTTCAGATCTTGTGCTCAGGTGCGCGGCCAGAGTTGGACTCGGTGACCCGAAGGTATCCGCGGCCGAAGACATCGTGGGTGACGACAAGCTGTGAAGCACTTTGTTAACGGAAGAATATTAAAGCGGGTTCTGCCATTGCGTGGTATCAGATCTGTTGCCGAGGAAATGTCCGTGGACAAGTGGAAGGTCAGACATTTTTCGACACAGGGTCGGGGATGTGGAGGCGCACAGCCGGGTCTGAACGCTTGCAGAAGGAACGAAAGGCTTGCGAACGTATTGTTGAGAATTCATTGTGGTACAGAAGACTGGTACCCTCTTCGGGATTAAGTGCTATCCCGCATAAACCGCGCAGCTTGTCCGCTGTCTCAACATCTTCTGCTAGAATCGCTAGATGTTTGCATCTTTGGGTATCATTCAGCCCATCCGAAGCCCAAACGCCGAAACAACAGCACATAGACTAAGTTGACATCTCACTGTCACTCGGGTCCCCGAGATCCTCAATATTGCTTGATTGTGTTGGTTGTCGAGTTCTGGGAGCCTGTAGATTTGAGCTCGCATCAGGCATGTCATCGTCGCTACCGTCGATTTTCTGGATTTCCCGACGAGGAACCTTCACATCATCGTCTGAACTGTCACCTTCAAGTTCAGCTTGCTGCATGCGTTTGATCCTGCGTACGAGGATAGGGTCGGTGCGAACGTCGTTTGCGGTGAGCATCTGAGAAGCAATGTCAGCACAGGCACATAGCGGGAAGAGTAGCCGAACGAGTCGGAATAATATGTGGCGGCACTTACTTTGTCGCACCCATTGACGGGACATTCCACAGCTTTTTGGCCGTCCACTCTGTGAGGGCCCTTTCGGATCATATCGAGGATGGCATTCTTCTCGAATGTGTGAGGACACTTGTTACTCGAATATGGCTCCTTGAACTGCTGATACGTGATGGGACACCTCGTGCTGACTGTAGCCCTGTCGACTACAATGTCATCATCATCATCAAACTCTCCCCGTTGTGTGGTGTCCGTAATGCCAGGCGCTGGCGATCCGGACTCGGTGAACCATGTGTCTTCATGTCCCAATACGGGGCCGTCGTCGCCGAATTTCGCGTCGTGCACCGTACGCTTGAAGTCGCGGTAGTCGTTGTTACGGGCGTAGCGGCTTGTGTGCGAGCGCGCTGTGTAGGCGTCCTTTTCGCGCTGTATGCGCGCTGCAAACAGCTCGCTCGCACCGGTGAGGGCTACACGAGAACCGTCAAGAGGAGTAGGTCCAGGTGTTGGTCCATCATCCATCTCATCATCGTCCCTGTCTCGTGCGTGTGCCCGCTGACTCGCTGCTTGGGTCTGGGTTTGTCGCTGATTTTCGCGCTGCGTCATCTGAGTCTCATACTCTTCTGCCAGTCGCGCAGGCGCATTACTCCTCAACCATTCCAGGGCTTCCTCGATGCGCTGCGCTGCGATCTCCGAGTCGATGACTGCTCGCATGCTTTCCTCGAGCTTTATAGTCGCCTCGTCTACGTTCGCCTGCAGTTCTGCCATGACGCGCTCTTCATCTTCTTTGTCGTCCAGACTCTTGCCTGCGTCCCATTTCTTCTGTCGCCGGCTTATGTACTCAGCGTGTTCGCGCAGCATGTCATTGACACTGGCTGCAGCATTGGTGATGTGCTCGGTGGCTTGTTTGTTATGCCTTTTGATATCGTTCATATTACGCCCTTGTAGGCTGCGCAGTTCTCGTGTCGCTTCTGCATCGAGGGGGTGAGACGGCTTCTTGTACTCTGGCAGGAGGTCGGCATTGCGATTACTGCTGTTGGTACGGTTTGGAGTAGATGCCACGGACTGGCGACTGGCCGACGGTCTCGCTGTCGAGTGCCGAGTTCGAGACGACATTTCGTCTTCTCTGAGTGGTTTTGCTGCAAGTGCCGTGTTTTGGAGATGCGAAGGCACGAAACACGATGCGGGGAACGCGTCGTTGGAACACTTTGGTACTAGCGTGGTCGCCAGATCACATGTCAATCGCTCTAGGGTTGCTATCTACAGATGCCTGGATAACTGCAAATCGCCGGTATGCTAAGTAGTTGAAACACAAAAGGGACCCTTACAGATATATCTGATGCGATTTTGCGGGAAACGTACAAATTGCCTTACTAGAGAAGAGTTGCAGAAGCGAACGTGTACGGCGTACAAGCTCCGAAATCCTCCCACGCCTGTGAACATGTGAGGCAAACAATCACCTCTCATGACCCGCGACGATAACTCTGTGTTCTCACTCTCCCTACAATAAGCTACCAGCACCAAGAATATAACACGCTATTCTGGGTGTTCGATTGCAGGATGCAATTTCCTTTCTTGGTGGGACCGTCGTCCCCCACGCACTTTTGGGTCAAATTCCCGGCCATGCAGAGCCGGCATACCAAGTCAGCGCCCAGCCGGGCGCATGCCGTAACGTCGGAATAGTGGAGTCAGATCAGCTCATGGCCGCATATTCCAAGCCTTCTCCACGCTATTCCCGCCGTTTATCCATAGGCATGTGGTCAGATGAGAGGTCTCCAGGTTAGCGTGTAATCGAGGAGTAGTCTTACTGCCTGTCTCATTACTTTGCATTGGTCAGTTTTCAGGATGAATCGTGCAAGACAAAACGTGAAGAAGATGAGGTGTTTGCTTATTTGGAAGTATTGATATTTGGGCCGTATCGAAATCTACGGTCCACGTCTTAGCCTCTTCGACGCTGACCGATGCGTCTATTATCCAATTTTCCCGAAAAGTGTGTGGTATCATAATATGTTGAAGAAGAAATAATGACCCTCCGGATGCAAGTACTCCATAAGCTTGAGCGAACATCAATCGCTCCCTAATCGCTATCATAACCATAACGTTCATACGTGCCCCAGGAACGCCACCCCGCACGCTCTCCAAGATGCCGTCTTAGAGGTACAACATGTGCAGGGACGTTGCGATGGCCCTGAGTCACGAGACATCTGCCTCTAAGCTGCGCTGTCGTCTCCGGAGTCGACGCGTGCCTTGGCCAGCGTGGCCACGCTTGTGTTGCTTTCGATTCCTTCTCGCCATGCGTCTCAATCTTCACCTCATTACGCTCGTGATTGTAGTTGTAGTCTGTGGTGCCTTGTTGGACAGAGGAAGGCCCTTCTCGATATCGCGCATCTTGTTGGCGTTCTTGCTTGGGGGTGGCGAGTTAAGTCTGATGCCTGTTCTTCGGTTCTGGCGGTTCTGCTTGCCTGTGTCGGCAGTGGAGCGGCCAGTGAAGCGGCGAGAGGCACGACGAATGGATGCTCGAACGTCCCATTGGCGCTTCTTCGCGAGCCACCAGAGTACTCCTGAGGCAACTGATCTGATGTTAGTTCATGCATCTTCAATTCTGTACTGTGAGACATACTGGATCCAAGCACGACTACGACCGCGACCACAATGATCGCTGCGATAGCACCTCCGGAGAGCTCGAAAGCACCCTTCTGCGATCCCGCAGCACCAGCGTCACTTGGATCTTGCGGGTTGTCGTTGCCGCCATTGTAGCCGGGAGGGGGAAGCTCGCTTCCCGAAGACGAGTCCTGAGCAAGGGCGAGAAGCGGGAGGAGAAGGGAGAAGAGGAGAGGCCTGCTCATGGTGTTGGTATCTAGTGTTGAAATGCGGCGCAGACGGGACAAGTGATCGGATATCAGGTTGCACGAGGATGGCGTGAAGGACGTTCGATCAACTGGAGGAATACCAACAACTCGCTACCGGGACGGAGGGCATGTCTCTATATTTGCCTGCCCGCGTGCAAACATCTTTTACCCAAGCCAATACCTTCCCTATCGCTCGTCCAATACCCCGCCAGTCTCAGGGCTCCTGGGCGGTTACCATCGTGCGCTTGGACGGCAGACCAGGTTGGCTGCCGGAGAATACATCAGGCCATCTTCTTAATATAGCGGCATTGGCGTCGACTTTTGTCGGCTTGGGAGGATAAGCTGAGGGGATTGGCAGGGCGTGATGGGTAGTGGGCGCGTAACGTCGTGGATGAAGATCACCGTGCAGCGGAGCTAGGGCGGGCTGAAGTGTGATTGGATGGACCCTGGTAAGAAGCGCCCGGCTAGCATGTCGCCGCACGCTTGTGTTTCAGGGAGAGCATGCGAGAAGACGACTCTTCTTCGTCAACTGCAAGGCGTACTTGTGACAGCTACCGCTTATCGTAGTCGGTGTGGCCGTAGTACGTAGGTATTTCTGGCTCCTCATCTCCGGTACGCTTCACGTTAGCCACCAACCTTACGGCGCAATGCGAATCATACGATGCAAAAAAAGAACTCAGATGACAGGCAAAACGACCTTCCCCGCAAACACTGGCAATACAGGAACTAGTCTGGCGGATGCATGCTGTCACCCAAATCCACGACGGCTGTCAGTGTGATGCGTCGGTGGATGCAATTTCATTCGAGTTGTCGCGTTTCACGTCTGCCATCATGTGTCCGCTGCCACGCCAGGCATCGTCTAGAAATAGACGAGAGGACATCGACGGTAATTGGAGAGGATTTCAGCGACTCAGAGCAAAGCGTAGCAAGAGGTATTGAGCTATCCTTCGGTGAACAGGCTATAGCTGTGATCACTGCAATGTGAACGATATTCCGACACGACATGCTGAGAATACTGGACTTGGAAACTAGTGGCCGTTGCTTCATATACGACGGAAATCAAAGAGGAAGTAATGATCTGGACTTTGTGATGACAGAGTATGCCGCAGCAAGAGAGGTGGCCGAGTGTAATGAGGTGGGATGCGTGCAGTGAAGCTTCGACAATTGTTCCGCTTTCCGTAGGTATCGTTTCTCGTATCATCGCTCCTGCCATCATGTCTAGCTCGGGCGTTCTAGTCGGAAGTTATGTTGTGACTTGCCACAGCAAATGAAGGAAAGAACGACGATGAGAGCAGAGCTGCAAACTTCGCCACCCCTCACTCCTTCCAGAACACAACATATCGCTTCCATCTACATCGAACAGCTGACCTGCAGTGTTGTTTCTTGCCGTTCACTTACTCTGTCTGGTTTTCCACCCCATCTCACCTACTCGCATCCGCACCGCACCTGTCACTGAACAGCCACTTACCATGGCTGGGAAGGCTGGAAGAGGCGAGCAGCTGCCGAAGGAGCAGAACCCCTCAAGACTCAGAAATGAAGTACGCCCAGAATCAACTGACGATGAGCGGGATCCCAGGAGCACCGCCATTCAGGTTCCAAACAGCGATACGATTGTTCCCGAAACTCAGCCTGGCCACGCTGGAGATTTCCATTGTGGCGACCCTGTTGCCGACAATGAATCCGAGTTCAGTCTAAGTCCAAACTCCGTGGCCCTTCTGGAGCGCACTGCGGTGACGAAGAAGACGGAGACGACTCAATGCATTCCATTCTTTGGCAAGCTTCTTTCGAGGAATCCTATTGGAAGGAATGACAGCTCTGCATCAGCAGCTCCAAGCCCTAACCCATTCGCGATCTCATACTCACAGGCAAGGAAAGTTTCCAGCAAGCCACCTCCGAAGGAGGTTGCTACTGCCGCGCAGTCTATTCATCTCGGGTTGAGAACACTTGATATCCAAAAGCACAAAGGTCATGCATCTCAAGGTGAGTAAGCGTCCTACCCAAGGTCGATCCGACTAACATCGTCACTGCGATGGTAGAGCCTGCACACGTTCCACCACCGTGTCTTCCCGACAGCGCTCATCTTGGTGAGCCATGTACTATGAGCAACCAAAATATGGACGTCGTGGATCAAACGGCCACTAGAAGATCTCAGGAAGAGCCTACTTACACCCTGTAAGAGCTCCCAGCAAGCCGATAGAACTCCACTAATACGCTTAGGCCCCCGCAGGCGGATGCGATGTCTAGCATCCCTCCTTCAGCACAGCTTAACGCCAGGCCTGCTTCTGGAATGAATAGGGTCCCCGGTGTCAAGAAGGGTAGGAAGCATAGAAAGGAACAGCTCTCTCAGCAGCGTCTAGGCTCACGTCCCCGACCAAGAATCACACCAAGCCACGCTCGTCAAGCCGGAACGATTGGTGGATCAGCACCTGATACCTCCACCGACCCTCTATGTCTCTCCCAAATGAACGCGGATGGCGATGGAGTACATGCTTTCCGCGCTCCTGTCGACGATCCACAAAGGCATGCATATGCTCAAGAGTCCCAGTTACCGAATGAAGAACATGGGTGTATTGCTGACGACAAGGAGCCCTGCAATACTATACCAAGCCTCATGGATACGACCTTCCGAGACTTTCAAGATTCCTCTACTCAACGTCAGTTCCCTACAGCTTCCGTGCAGGGTCCCTCGACCTCGCCTGAGACACTTAATACAACCGAGCCAAAGCAACAACCGTTGACAACTTTTCACGATCAAGCTCGCAGTATCGGCCCTGATAAACGGGTTGCGTTCTCAGCCCAGACTTCTGGTCCCTATGCCTTGCCTAACAGTCACGAGCCAGTCGAAGCACCCGCTGTACCGACTCAGTCTCACCAGCCGAGCTTGTACGCAGACAACAATCGGGTCGCACCTCAGCCAAGGATTAACGAAGCTCATCCGCATGGCATCCCGAATCGAGACGGGCCTCTCCGTATGACCAAATCACGACGGAAGTTACGACCTAGCGGACCAACATCGTATGATACCCAAGGAAAAGCCATTTCTCCTAGTGTCGAGCACGCCATGGAGACCGTGAGAGTAGCGATACTTGCGAACAAGTATCGGATACAGCATGAGATCACGACGCTCACCCAGAAACATAAGGCTGAGCTTGCTGAGCTTCAATGCACGATCAACAATCAGATTCAGTCGATCGCAGATCATGACAGGAGGTATCAGGACCTGAGAAAAACTCTTAGTCAACTCACCAACACGGCCAAGACAAATCAAAGATTCGTCACGGGCCTTCAGCAGGACTCTGAAAATCTGCAAAAGTCCGCTACAAGCTTCCATAAAGAGTGCGGAAAGACATTGACTAAGAAGATCACCGAACTCGAGGACGAAAAGCGGTCATTACAGGAAGAAGTTGGGACAATGACTGACAAGCTCGCCGCAACCCAACGCAAGATGAGATCGACGCTCGATGACCTTTGGATACGATTTGTCGTATCGGAGTCTAAGAGGGAGGATCTGACAGAAAATTTGGCCAAGCAGGAAGCTGCACTAGAGGAAGAGCGCAAGAAGCGCAATGAATTCGGGAAGCAGCTTTTTTCTGATGTCCAAAGCATTCCGCGTCAAGTTGTCGACAGCTCCGTTGCTCTCACTAAAAAGATCGAATTGCTCCAGGTCACGCTTGATAACGCTACTGCTCACAGTAGCCAGAATGACCAAATCAAAGAGTGTTTAGAGGCCTTGCAACCCCTTCGGCTGACACCTGTCATGACAATGCAAGACATTGAGAGGATGAGTAATACACCGAATCTTGTGCACGAACGGTCAGTGACAGTGCTATATCTGCTACATGTCACCGTACTAATTTATTGCACAGCCTGGATTTAGGTCTCGATACTCTTTCAAAGACCGTAACGAGCAAAGCACTACCTGACGCAGAGCTTCAAGAATTCGTTAAAGAACAAAAAAACAGTCTCCAGACAGAAATGCTGAGATATGAGGAGGTCACAGCCGAGAACTGCAAGACGCATGAATCGAACGTCTGTCTCAAGTCGCGACTCGATGCGCAGCAACAACATTGCACCCGACTAGAAGAGCAGATCAAAGGTTACGAAAAGGTTGAAGTCGATCTCAAAGCCTCGTGCGAGCAACTAGAACGCGACCTGGGGGTACTGAAAGACGTTCCACCTATCGATACATCAGGGCTTGAGCAGGAAGCTCTTGATCTCCGTCAAAAGTTGCAGAAGGCGAGAGAAGATCTCACAGCGGTCAATACCAAGGTTAAGGAGATTGAGAAAGAAAGGGATACATACGAAGTAACCGTTTCCAAGCTCATCCTTGTTGCCATGGTTTTGACAATCAGCAGGGCTATTGTGAAGACGTCAAGATGCAGCTGCGCGAGTTGCAGCAGAGGCCAGCGGTAAACAGGTCGCCTTATCTCGCGACTTCACTAATTTTGTGAACAGCTCGAAGAACACGCTGCCGTTCGAGAGCAGATAGCAAAGGACTGTCAAAGTGAATTCTCGGAGAAAGAGCGCAGCTTCAAGAGAGAGATCCATCGACTTACGATCGATCACGACGAGAAAGAGAAAACAATTCAAGAGCTGAACGACAAGCTGAATGCTGCAGATACCCAACTAGATGAGCTGAGTAAAATCATTCAAACGCTCGAGTCAAAGTCGGCCGAAATAACGGACCTCCAAGCACAGCTCCAAAATACGACAGAAGAGTTGCACAGCAAGAAACGAGACTGCGCAGACTTGACCCGTCGCTCTCAAGAGAAGACGGAGAAGATGTCGGAGTTGCAAGGCCTATATAGCAACCTCCAGGCTGAAGTAACCCAGCATCAAACGACCATGCAAACCATGCGCCGGGACGCTGACAACGAGATCACAAAGATGCGACAAGACGCTAGTAACACGTTTCGACTATCTTCTAATCAGGTCTCGAACCTCCAGGAGGAAAAGAAAAGTCTGTCAACTCGACTTGAGCAAGCTCAGATGAATGAAGCAAAACTACAACATGAGGTCGCAGAACTACGAGCTGCAAAAGAAGCAGACATTTCTCGATTACAAGCGAAAGTAGATGAGAAGAGTCAGAAGCTAGTCGAACAGCATCGCATCGAAGTCGATGATTGGAGGCGCCGCATGAGCCAGAAAGATGCTGCCCTTGAGGAAATGGAAGCGAAAATGCGGCTCGCTGAAGACCAACATAAAACCAAAATCGCGACCGATCTTGAAAAGGCTGAGTCAAACATGCGCAAGCTTGAAGAGCAGTATCGAGATTCTCTTCGAGTGATACGCGAGCAAGGTAATCTCAATCAGCAGGTCGGCTCCCAAGTACATGCTGCCAGAGGAATCCTTGTAGAATCAGGTGAAACCACCCAGGCAGTGAAGGCTCGGAATAAAGTCAGCCGGCAAAACCATTCGATGCTCGAAGTCTCCGAGGAACAAGATTCTCATTCCAAGAAGCCGTTGTCAGTCTTCCACCCCATGTCTTCACAATCTCAGCTCGAAGACGATGATCTTTTTGCAACCCAGTTCAAAGAACAGGGCGGGATCGACGAAATTTCCAACGAATCAATCGATGTTCATCATGAGCCTCGAACTGCCACAGAAAGTCATGATGCTCAAAATTTGTCCATGACCCAGGATGCTTCCAAGGGAGATCTGTTACGAGCGCCACAGCAACAGCTCAAGCATCAGGTCTCAAGCTCCTCCGATCTCAGTAACATGTCTACTGACGAATTAACGGCGATGGAGAAGTCCCAACCCGTGTCGACTGGTATGCTTGCAGGCCGCGACTGTGATGGGTTCAACTCTGGCAACGCATCTCCTGAATTCTCCCAGACGCTGGAAGAGACTCAATGCGTACCGTCTATCGTGTCTCGGAATTATAATCGTGATCCTTTTCATCGTGGTACAGCCTTGGCCGATGTGGGAGTCGCGTTGGTAGCCGACAACGAGTCTGTGGCTGATTCACAATCATTTCGATCGTCTGGACGACCAAAATCGCAAGCTAACACAGCATCTCGGATGATGCCGCCTCACAGTAACAACTCTGATTACCCTCGACCGAGTGTTGAGGATTATGCGGTGGACCTTGGAGCATCAACTCGGCATACCATGTATGGCAGTGCTAATCTGAAGCTGAGCAGCAGCAACTCCCGGCCGTCCAAGCTGTCTTCATCAAAGCAAATCTATAGCCAGTGTGAATCGCGACGCTCCGCTCCGACTGGACTTCAACACAGTTCCTCGCAAAACATGAAGCAGGAACATACGAAGAAGCGAAAGAGTAGCATTGACCAGACAGAGAGAGATTCAGCCACCAAAAAGCAGCGCTCCAAATCTCAACCCCGTCCCTTAGACTCCTCACCTGGTCTTCTAAGCCAATCTTCATTTGTTGCAGTTACTCGTCCCAAAGCACAGAATATCATGCCATATTCCCAAGGCGGTGCTGCAACTTCATCTCAATCGAAAGCTCAGGTCCCCTCCTCCCGCCCCCGCGCTCGTATCTCTCGTCAAGCTCCGTCTTCTGGTGACGCATACTTCCCTCGTAGTCAATCTTCGTCCCACGTAGCCGCTAGTGGCCCGATCCGGCGTTCCTCGACCCGTCTCACAAGGGGCAAGGGTGAGTATGTTCTTGTTGTAGTAGTGTCTGAACGAAGCTAACGCGACCGGTATAGGTAAGAACAGCATCGCGTTCGGGAACGCCTGCAACGAGCGCTTTAACCAGGAGCTGGACCAGCCGCGGTGAGTAAGGCACCGTAGACATTTTGGATGGAGCGCGTGCGCGGGAAATTCGTGTATGTTTGAGGACTTCATGATACTCGACATTGATCTCGGTTCAAGTCGTTCGCTTATCGACCGGCGTTCGAGGTATGCAGGAACTACGTGACGTAATATGGTAGGGGTCTCCATGGACAGTGATTATAGAGGTAGCGAACTCTGCAGAGACTGGATTGTGTGGGGGATGCTGTCTTTTAGTGAACTGTATTCCATATTGTCAATATACCTACGTAGTAAACCCAATGCAAGTATCATGTAGTGGAACCTCTTCAAGCTTTGTACTTGCGTAGGAGTGCAGTTCTTCTTTGGAGAGCCTGTGTCGCCCGGAACGCGCTTCACCAAGCGATTGTGGGTGGTCGGTGCTGCTGTTCGAGTGATTTGGCGCTAAGGTTTGTGACGTTGACAGGCTGCTTGAAGCGCTCCTTTGCCACCCACACCACCAGCCCACATTCAACGATCTCTTTTTAGGAGGTTTCGAATACCCTTATAGCCATCTTCGCACCATAGACATCCTTTGTCTTCCATTCTGCGTTCCTTTTGAGCCATCGCGGCCCATTGACGACGACGGCGGTACGGAAGTCCCAAACTGCTCCTGGCTCTACCCTCCACAATGCCGCTCCGAAACCTGACTCAAGTCGGCGAGAAGCTGGCAAAAACTACAAAGACCAGCTCCGGCTTACGGCAATCTCATACGAAGTGGGGCTGCCCATATCCACGCCCTCGTGTTGACATTATAGCTGGTAAATTCTATCCTGTCCGAGTCGGTGACAACCACAACAGCCTCAGCAAAAGACCACAAATAGTTGAGCAAAAGTTGAGACTTCCTCCTCATCCTCAGTACTCGGTAGGCTGAGGGAAAGAGGACATGGCGCTTCTTTGTTCCTGGTTGTTAACCTCTGCCGCTTGCTTTCACGGCGACGGCGGCCATATCCCAGGACATGTAATTTTAGTATCTAACTGACACTAATATCTCGAGTTGACTGCGCACCGAGGTTGACGAGCGACTGTGCTTCGAGTACCGGCAGTATCGCCGGCAATACCTGTAGGGCAGGTTCGACCTTCGCTATGACAGCCGCACCAAGCGAGCGCACAACGACCCCTTTCTGTTTCAAGGATGGAGGACGCCACGAGTGCATTGTGAGTAGCTGCTTCTCCAGTTGTTGTCATACATTTATACGAAGGTCACGACCTTGACTGTGCTGACGTATTCTTCAGATTCGACATCTCAGCAAGAGGCCATAGATCCCGGCTCCGCCGCCCTGAGTAAGTTCTGAACGCCTTTGTCCCTTCCCAGTCTTCTTGTATCCTCCTGTAGGCGCAGGGTGTAGGAGTATCGATCGCCCATATCCTTCCTCGTACACCCGCGTGCCGAGATCAACAAAAGACCTGCACGACCGTTCCGTCCGTACTGTGCTTTCGTTCTCAACTACAACTCTCCGGAGAAGCTCTTGGGCAAGGAAGGGGCACTATCTTTCAAGTCGGCAGGTCGATGCACGATTGGTCCATGGCGAGCTAGCTCCTCCCCGCGAGTGCCGCATGTGGTTTGTCGTTCTCATACATATTTTCGCCTTGTTGAAGTACGTCTCATGGACGACTGTATCGTTCCTTGCATCTCCCCGTGTTCGATACATCGAGTCAGAAGTTTCCATCGACAGATTTTGCTGATAACAACGCAGTGTCTCCTGCAGTAGAGATTCAGCCGCCGTACGTATCTCTGTTGTATTCCTACTCCTCCCTATACACACTATCTCCGATGATGATATGTCATTACTCATTCCAATCACCGAATACTCGCTGTCGAAGCCTATCGCTGAGGGTCCTCTTCGTTCGTTTTCGATCAAACTGCAAAATACATGGTGCTGGCACCAATGAGTGTAGGCGGGCCGAGGCCAGAACTGCCAGACAGAACGCAAGCATGCAGTCGAGAAGCCTCACTGAGCACATGTAAAGCCACCGGCATCATCTGGGGGACCCTGGGAATTCTAGGCGCGTCTCGATCAGCTTCGTCTTGGTACGTCTTCTCGAATCCCTTCTTCTTCTTTGCTTTGGTGATGACGCCTTCATTGACTCGCTCGTGTTGAATACCCACGGAAGCAGCGCAACGCAAATCCTGACCTTCCTCCTTTTTCAGTAAACTTTGAGAATTCGATCCCGTTCCTGTATTACCATACTATAGGCTTTGGAAAATTCCAGCCCGGACCTTGTAGCCAGTATGAAGGACGTCAGTAAGTACTCTCGAAGTTCTCCCATCCACTCGCCGCAATGATGGCATCACAAATGCATCCCTGCTGATACGCCTCGATGCGACATATTCATTTTGTCCTTCTTCCGATGAAGCTAATGAGGTAAGTTCGTTGTTTCGGTAAATCGTCCTATCTTTGCCATGATGGCAAGCGTCGTGAGGCCGGCTCAATAAGGGTTATGAAGCTCTCGTCGTAAAGACCAACGACGGGCCGTCTGGTCAAGCCGGTCTTGCACCATGACAGCATCGGACTGTTAGGCGTCGAAGAACGCGTTCAGCAAAGCATAGACACTACAACAGTAATCTAGGGATAGCGTCTGAATGAGACCATCTTTTACAAGTAGTAACGTGTCGAGGAGGGGCTGGGAACGTGGAAGGCCTTTACGAAAACGGTTAGCTGAGGTTTGCCGTGCGGAACATCACAACTCGACCCATCAGATGTCTCGCCTGCTGCATCAACGGCTCAGGTTCAGTAAACTGGCGTTGTTGCAGATCAAGGGACCTTGCGAGGTCTTGACCTGTTTGGGCTTGCAGTCTGCTCACTGTCGGTCTGCTGCTGCTTGCTGCTTCGTCACGCGTCTGGCATGTTCGGCGGCAGTACTTTACCATACGGAGCTCGACGACCCTGCCATAGCATGCTAAGGGTACGTTTTGCGCCATCTCCTTGTATCTTCTGTATCTACTCGCGATTTGTGCTTGTGTTCACCTCCCATATTCTGCATGTGTATGCCTTCGTCCATCTCGACGTACTGCCGACAATGGCTAGGCTTGGCGAAATGACTGCGCATTGGGAAGAGAAGGATTCGTTCGAAGGGACCAGCCTATTGGAAGGCATACTGTAAACCTCTCACCCAGCTACAGTCATTGCCCAGAGTTTTATCTTTGCAGTATCGTCATGCTTTCTTACCATGCTACAACCAGTTCTGTCTGCGTCCTCCTTCGTCTCTTACTACGTATCATGCAGCCTGTGGGTCTCCGTCGCGACTATTGCTTGTCGTTGTACGTTTGGCGACTCTTCCACACGAATTTTGTAGAAGCTTGGGGCAGTAGCCGCCGGTCGTTGCGGTATCCTTGTGTTCGCTGAGGATATATATGCGGGGTACAAATCGTCCTTCGCCTTTGCGTTGAGGCCACACTCATCTTGTTCTCTACGCTATATGCGGACCTTCCACGGAAGCTGGTTTGTTTCGACCCTATGTTTCCCAAGTTGAATGTGGGAAGTTCGGACACGCATCTTGCCGCGAAGAATGGTGGGAAGCACCACCGCGCCGGTTTCTGGTACTTCATATGGACGACAAAACTGGCAACGGAATTGCTACTGCGGGTCTTCAGGCCTTGATATGCCTTGTCGGTATGGTTATTCGCTCACTATAGACTGGGAACGCCGCTGGGAGCTAGAAATGGCTCCCTTTGCCCCTCCGGGTGGCCGCCATTCTCCCCATGTCTCTCTTGTTCGGACATGCATATCTGGTGTTCTGGATGGCGTTGATCAAACCGTGTACTGTTGCGATGTCAATGTTTCGCGGCCGCCAGTGCCGGTGCACGGTCATCATAAGGAGACTTTCGCCGTTGCGGGGGAAGACGAGGTGGTGTGTCGTGACAGAAGGTCTGGGAGGTGTCAGCGTATGTAGGATGGAGTCACTGCGAGAGGTGAGCCATGAAACAGTTCACTTCTTCCTACCGCCATTGTGCGAACGCTGGAGACTTCAGGCTCGCCCAATTAATTTCCGGCGTTGTGCAGTCTCTCGGAAGCTGAGATGCCTGTTTGTTCCGCGGTCGCTTTCCTGTCACAGTTTCTGCCATATTTCAAGCTTTCTGTGCACCATTAGCAGAGCGCCTGCCGTGCCTTCAACGATATTCCATAAGAGTCGAGGGGGAAGATACGAGGCTATGAAGCTCTTCACACCTTGGCAGAACCGGTTGCCGATGATGCGGAGATACCGTGTCGTTCGCACAGTTGCGACATGCTCGACGCCGTCTGGTGTGTTCCGCGCAGCCGTTCAGGATTGAGACGCATTCAGGAGAGAAGCTCTTGATACTCTTGCTTCTTCGTTGTGATGGCGCCAGGCCGAAGCTCCAAGTTATCTCCCCGCTCCGCCCCGACTGGCTTCTTAATTGCAATTCTCTCAGCTTTGTTTTCGTACCTCCTAATATCGCCGGAATCGATTCGATGCCACGGAGGCCGTATCGGAGGGGAGTCTTCCTTAACGTCGGTCGAGGTGTGTCTATTGAGGAAGGTCTCTGCGGAAGTTCTGGGGTCACGACAAGCGCTACGGCGGTCGCCCTGGCAAATGTAAGTCAAAAGTGTTTTTAGATGCTCATACGTACCTGTAGATCGGAAATTTCCTACCGTCTACCATTGCCTCGAATCGTACTTTCCTGCCTCAGAACTGTTCAAGGTTGTCCACATACTTGCAGCGCAGCTGGTGCTGGTGCTGTCGATGTATGCAATACTCCGAAGCTTGAGCATACCTTCGGATCAGCCTTTCTCGTCTTCAGCAAATTTAGAAACCACCTCATGATGGCGAGGGTTTGGCAAGGGTCATGGTGTTGAGGGGCTGTCGCAGGTTGTCGTTAGCGTCAAAGTCAAATGAAGGTCAAAGTTATCAACACACAACGGCAAGATAGGGTTGCAAAGTCTCGCAAGGAGGATTCAATATCTTATATCTATCTAAAACCATCATTCTGGTCTTTGGATCTCTTCTCTTGGGGTCGCAGTATCTCAGTGGATGTTGCAGCAAGCTGCTCGCCGGCTATAAGCCCCTGTCTCGTCTCCTACAGTTGTGTAGGTATCGACGAACTCGTCGTCACCCCCGCTTCTGTCCAACTGTCTTATTATAAATCGAAGCTTCTGCACCACTGCCTCCCTTTCTCTTACTCTCCACACCCAAGACTGCCCCGCAATCACTTGTGTCATCTCCAACAAAGCTTCATCATTACTCACAGCGTTCGTATTACACTCTTTGGTTGTGATAAAAGTATCCCTCTTGGTCTCCCAACTATCCACCACTTTGGTTGTAGCAGCGCTGACTCTGACCTTTCCCTTCTACTTCTGCCTCGTCTGTAGCCATCTTCCACCGACCGGCATGAGCTCGAGCTCGAGTAGATCGTGAGTCCCGTCCCCTTCTTTCTCCATACTCCACTGACAATAACAACTTCGCCGGTGCTGCTATTGCGCCTTCAGCCAAGTGCCCCCCTCTAGGAGCTGAGTTTGTATTCATTACAACTACGGGTATCCTTTTCGCACACTTTGTATCCACCATATGAGTACCGACACCTCGCTCTGCTAACAATTAAGTTTTGGTCGCCGGGCGCCATGCACGACGCTCTCTTCGTCAGCAGTGGCGTTATCGTCAGGTCGATGCTACGACACCTGCCCACCAAGCGAGCAACCATTATGTTTGTTGATCGGGATGTCTTTCCCTTTGTCGCGATTCGAGACCTCAACCACTAATCTTGTTCTAGTTTTGCCTGCCCACTACCGCTCCCTCTCGCTCATAGTTCCCGTTCCCTACAACCCTCCCTCGTATCATGGCGGCAAATGCCGGACCACATGGAGCTTGCCACCATCACTTGGCGAGGTCACTTATACTTCCACGGCTCTGCAACATGACGAAGGATCTTCAGCGCGTATGTGTATCTGATCCTTCGTCGCTGGCTGACAATTTTGCAGGGTGGGATGGCAAAATCTGACTCTGGCTCCCCGCCTCCGCCTCCTGTTAACGTCTCTTCTCTTCAGAGAAGGATGGCTAAAAGAGCTCCAGTATGCACCTTGGTGCATGGTGTAACGGCATCGCCCTTGCTGTCGTCGCTGGTCTTCCAAGTGGTTTCCACGACTGGGCACAAGCGATTGACACTGCTCTGCGCACCTCTCTCGCCATTACTGCTTGTCGATCGCTCCTCTCGCCAGTAGGTTTCGACGAGGTCCAGTCCCACTACACCCTGATCATTGTATGCCCTACTGGTTTAACAAGGGCCAGCAAAAGGCCCTTACTGAGAGACAAGGCGACCTGTGCGCAGTAAGTCGCATAGTGTTGTGCTGTAAATCGCGGGGGTGGCTAGAGCGTCATCCGGACCACAAGTGATCGATGATAGTTGTCGGCCTGGAGTCTGACAGCTGGAATGCTATCCTGGGCGCAGTGAGTCGCGTAACGTTGCAGGATGGCGGAGGCAGCCGTAAGTACACTGAGTACCTCTTGGATCTGCCACCATACTAATGAACAACATAAGATCGAAGCCTTGTGGAGAATGGCCAGATTCAGATACGGGTTGAGGACCCGTTGCCACAGGATGAGAATGTTCTCGACTCTAAACCTATTCATGGCTTCACTGCTCAGACTATGGTACCTATGTTCAAAGAAAAGTTCCAGACTATCTTCGCAAAGGATTAGAGAGCTTGGAATCGAGCATAGTGATTCCCACATCGTCTTTCGCTGCGCCATCATCCGCTTTACCGCCCAAGACTCCCTCCTCTACCGGCAACCTCTACACTCCTCTAAGCTACGAACCGCATGCTGCTATGATTGTCACCTCCTGCGACTATGATGTCTGTGTGTCTTCTATCGGCAATGTCGAGACGTGTGGCTCTGGAATTCCGATCATCTAGAGCACCGTAGCTTTGCCAAATCAACAAGGAATAAACAGTTTCGTGGCATTATGGCCGCACGAAAGACATCCCGCCCATGGCCGGTGAGGAGCCTTCGGAGTTCACTCTGAGAAACCCTCAACTATGATAGAGACAGTGAGTCTTCCTTTCCAACTTCCCGTTAATTCCAGCTACTATATCTTCGCAGATCCTTAACTTCTACATGATCCCATGCGGTGTTCTTTGCTGGCGTGATGTGTGATGCTTTTATCCTGGATGCAGACCACGTTGCTTCTTCATTAATCCCAGTAAGTCGGATCTCTCAACCTTCCATCTTGAATGCTTGGACTGACTCTTCCACTCTCTTTCCCCCTGACAGCTCCAGGTCGACCCTTTGTGGGGTGGTGCGATGCTCTTCCGAGGTTACTTCCTCGCAGTAGCATCAAAGTCCATATCGCCAGCTTTTGAAGATCATCTCTCTCCCAAGCCCTTGATCCGACGCTAGTTGTCTTGAGTATCGCGTTCGAAAGTGGTGGCAGCAATCTTTTGAATCCTGCTTCATCTTGATCAGATGCTTACCCGGTCTTGCCCCTTCCGAGTTGGTACTCCACGATAAGTATTCTGACGACCCCAAAACAGCAGAGTGCTAATTCTGCGCAGTTTGCCCTTTTCAAATCGTTCACACAACTCCTGCCTTCAATCTTTCCGCAGTGCAATCGATGTGCATCGAGTCGGCGCGGAGTAAACGTGGTTGTTGACATGCGTCATGCTACGAAGCCGCGACTGCTTCATTCGCGAAGGCAAGAGCTGGAGACCAACAGGTTTCCCAACCCGACGATGACACCTCTCATGCTCCTCCAGGATTCTGATATTGATGTCGCATGCGACTATGGTAAGCCTCATCTACCCTCTCTTATTACAAGCACACCTGTTGACGTTGCTGCAGATGTCTTTTGGTCGCGCATGATCGCAGCAGCAAGCTCTATGAGCTTTCTTTCTATCGTCTTGCGTTTTTTTACTTACTCTCCATCCTCTTTGTCTAGTTTTTGGAGAATATCATCGCCGCAGGAGGGGTAACCCCAAAATCGGGGTATCTTCCCGACTTGGCCGGATCTCTGAACGCCCCAAGGACTTTTGCACAACGCGTCAGTTCCGCCCATGTACGCAAAGACGAAGGCGACAAGACCACGGATCACAGACGTAACGATGCCATTGCGATGCGAGATGATAGCAGGATCGCTCCTTCTCGTGTCGTGAGGTAGGTGATGGATAAGTCGCTACATCGAAGATTCGTCCGATGCCCATCTGCACAAGCCTTGCTAACATCGACCAGCCTTCTCATTATCTGCCAATCATCCCCCATCCAGTCTCCTTACTCGCCTGCTCCGTGTCGATTGCTAGCGCGTGTCACGCGCCGCCTGTTGCCTTGATCGCCACGCACGAGCCTAAAGAGCGGTGGCTCGACAAACATCACCACAACACGATACTGGCGATATATACCGCATTATCTGTCTTCTCTTCGCCTTCGGGCATTTGGTCAATTTGAAACGATACAGAGAAGATTAGCATGGCCCCTGCACTAAGGATGACACGCTCAATCAAAGAGAAGCTACCATTTTTTTGGCTTTCCTTTTTGCCTGTGCATCCAGGGGGATTCGAATACCCAAGGCGACGGCAGCACGGGCCTGCTGCTCGCCCTTTTTCCCGCTCTCTTTTTGCCTTCGACGCCGGCGACATGAGTGTGGCTATACGGTTTCCAGGCTCATCGGGTATTCATTCAAGCCCACGAGTGTCTTTATATTGCATCTGCTTATTGCCGCTAACATCAAAACGCCCTTCGAAGATTATCATTACAGCCTACTGTTGACATTGGCTCGACATCCTTACCGTCAGCTTGACATCAGTACCCCAGGAGGTTTACGCGACTCCACAATGTTTGCTGGCAACAGCTCAAAGTACTGTGAAGGTAATCACGCGCTTTTCTTATGCTTTCTTTCCCATAGTTCGTCTTTGTCAGCTCCCTCCTATGGTTGTCCCTTTCTTGATGTTCACGCGTCCGCCTTTCCCAACCTCAGCGATATTCGACGATTTGCTTTGTCTTTTGCATTTTCATATACCACATCACCACCTTCCGGACTGTTACCCATGTTCCACTACCACATGGCATCTCAGAAAGGACCTACTGCTTCACGGCGATAGTCGTGTCTCAGAAACGAAGCCAAGAAAAAACCGAATTGTATTGCTTTGTCTTCCGAACCCTTGTAGCAGGGATGGATGGTGATGCTCTGTTCCAACATTTCCCCATAGATAATCGATATGTTCCGCCACATCTTGGAAGCATGCCATCCTACGTGTGCAGGCCTTGCTCATCCGATGGGTGGTTCTCATGTACCGTATTGTAATCTTTGATATGACGAGAAGCATCCAAAAGTTGACGATATGTGAATACGAAAGCAGAAACAGCACCACAATGAATGCTGGAAGATTGTGCGCGACTATTAACATGAAATGAATAGAAAGACATTCTGCAGATTGCCGAGTGGAAATAGGCAGAACATACGGAAATTTGTACATAAGAGAGTCTGAGACAAAGCATACGCATTATCAAACGACAAGGTAAACTAAAATGTCAGGCTGGACTAGAGCAACTTCATGAATTGGAAGAAACTCAGGTCGTAAACTACAAGAACCATCAGCGAACGTTGGGTCGCGAAGACCTCAATCGACGCTGATTGGCTGACAAGGTTGGCGCTGTGGGACCTCCGCTCCAAGATCCGCATCTGCAAATCGTCACGCCGCGACACCACCACCGTTGACGTCGGCATCACACATCTCCGCCTGTCGCAATGGCGAAGAAAGGTACGCGCTCCTGCTCTCGCACTAGATTCTCTCCTCAAACACCCGCTATACTACCCCGGCCGATCCCCAATGCGGCCGCCCGCAACGCACATCTTTGTCTACCTGCGCTGACAATGGCACCTCACAGCAAAGTCCCGTACCATTATGGTGCGCCTGATATCCATGGCCATGACGGGCTACTACCGGACCATGCAAAGACCGCGTGCGCACCAACCGCTGAGCATGCTCAAATACGACCCGATCGGTACGACACCATCGCTCTTTCATTTCTTCGAACATCGTGCCTGTCTCATGTACAAAATCTCGCTAGGAGTCGGGCAAGCGCAACCGAGGAAGAGATTGGACTTTTTTTACATGAAGCGAGACGCATGGAGACGCAGGAACACGGCTGACAATGCACAGTGCGGAAACAAGTACTCTTCCTCGAGGCGAAACGCGGCAAGAAATAGAACAACTTTTACATCACGAATCAAGCGTACACGAATTGAGAATGTGCGGCGGGCAAGTCGAACACTGGTTCAGGTCTATGGAGGAAGTGAGAACGGTAGAAGGAGATGGCGCATCGAAAAGATGGAGGACTCGGCAACCATGCCTACCATCTGGAGCCGCCAGCAGGCATGGAGCAAGTTGCACGCTTGCACACATATGTACTATACGGTCAGCATGGCTCGGCGTTATATACGGGTCAGGGCAGAGCATGTCTGCCACACAACACGCACAATTCCTCACGCAGACTCACACGCACCCTTTTCTGCTTCATTTCACTAATCATCCGACAATGCTCACCTTTATTCACATCTTCTCCCGCATTCATGTCCCGATTGCCGAGACGAGGACGTCCGCCAAGGTACAGGCTCCGCCCCGCTGCTTGTCTGGCCTCTTGGCCCGACTTGGTGTGCGCGAAAAACTTCGAAACTGGGTCGGCTTGCCTAAAAAGGTCGTTCCGGCTTCGTGAAGGCTTGGACTACGTCGCCGATGGGCTCTTTACCAGCCACAAATTACCCCATACATGGTTTTGCTAAGACTCTGGGGTTGCAGGTGATGGGAAATGGCGGAGTCGGCATCACTCTTGGTCTCGTCTATCTGCTGGCAGGATAGCCGAGCTTGCGGAAGCGCAGAAGTATAAGATGGTGCTGATCGGTAGCAGTTTAGGATGTTTATGAGCTAGAAGTTTATTGACTATCACAGTCTCAATATGGATCCCGAGAAGATTGACGAGAAACGCTCGGAACATTCCCCTGACACACGCATCGACAATCTCAACTATGAAAACTCGTCGTCACAGGCTGCAATCGAACAACAAAAGTCAGCATCACAACCATCCGGCATACTAGGGACCTTCTCGAAACTCGGCAATCTACCAGAATGGCACGTCCCGGGATTTGGTCTGCTGCAGGGCAAGGCGCTGAACAATGCCATCTCCTGGTGCTCCTGTCTAGCCTTCCTCATGTTTGGTTACGATCAGGGTGTTCTGAGCGGAGTCCTTACCCTCGATGATTTCCAACGCCACTTCCCTCTCATGACACCTCGCGATCGTCCGAACAACCTTTGTTGGCTCGATGCACCGACCAACACCATACCCGACCCGAACATGTGCACAGGTAGCCCGAGTATCCTGTCTGCGTGTGTCGCGGTCTATCAAATCGGATGTTTCCTAGGCGCTGTGCTCATCTTGTTCTATGGCGAGACTTGGGGCAGAAAGAGCAGTAGTTTCTGGGGCAGCTTCATCATGATTGTTGGAACAATCATTCAAGTAGCCGCAGGAGGTACTTCTGGAGGCGGAGTCGACGGATATGCTCTGCTGAGTATTGGACGTGTTGTTGGTGGGATCGGTAACGGCATGGTCACAGCGAGTGAGTGCTATAATCACAACGACGCATCACCGTCAGCTAAACATGTTTGCAGCAATTCCTACGTGGCAGTCCGAGTGTGCGAAACCCGAAAAGCGTGGACGTTTGATCATCACTTCAGGAGCAGTCATCGTCGCAGGAGTCATGATATCTTACTGGGTCACCTATGGCTTCTATTTCCTCCCATCAGGCGAATCTTACTCGTCTGTACGCTGGAGGTTTCCCATTGCATTCCAGTCATTCTTCACAGTCCTCGTCATGTACGTAACTCTTTCCATACCAGATCATCCCGCTCTAGATGATACTAATAGCATTCAGGATCGGCCTCTGTTTCCTGCCGGACTCGCCACGTTGGCTTGTAATGCGCGGCCGCCACACCGAAGCTCGACACCTACTCGCTCGCCTTGCCGATGCACCAGTAGACTCGGAGGAAGTAGACACGGAACTCACGAACATCAAGGATGCGCTTGAAGCGCAAAGCAAGGACGGCCCATTTAAGATGAAGGAGCTTTTGTACAACGGTCCAAGTCAGAATCTAAGGCGTACGCTGTTAGGTGTTGCCGCACAGTTCTTTCAACAGATCTCCGGAATCAACCTCATTGTGCGTATATCGTTACACACTAGTTCGGAGAAGAGACTAACCCAAGTTCCTCCTAGACCTACTATGCGACTTACGTTTTCGAGAACTCGCTTGGTTTCGGGCCAGACATGTCTCGTCTCTTGTCCGCTTGCAATGGCACCGAATACTTCTTGGCTGGTTTGGTCGCCATTCCATTGATCGAGCGTGCTGGTCGCCGCAAACTCATGCTCTTTGGTGCATTCGGCATGATGGCTAGCATGGCTATCATGAGTGGTATGACATCGACAGCCAGTGAGAATGAGTTTGGTGCTCCAGTTCTAGAGCCCAAGTACGGTATCACAGCTGTAGTATTCATGTTCGCCTTCAACACCTTCTTTGCCATAGGTAAGCAGCATTTCCTTGGTAGAGCCTCGATATACAAGACCATTTTACTAATCCTTCACACAGGGTGGCTAGGAATGACGTGGTTGTACCCTGCTGAAATTACCAATCTCCGCATCCGCATTCAAGCAAACGCGCTCTCGACATGTTCCAACTGGATCTCAAACTTCCTCATCGTTATGATCACCCCACCCGCCTTTGCCAATCTACAATACAACACGTATACCATGTTCGCCGTCTTCAACGCTTGCCTTATTCCAAGCGTCTACTTCTTCTTCCCAGAGCCAAAGGGCAGGAGTCTAGAAGAGCTGGATGTCATCTTTGCAAGTGCGCATCATGAGGGCATCAACCCGGTCAAGCAAGCGAAGGATATGCCGAAGTTGACGGGGAGGGAATTGGATGTACAGATTGCGAGATATTTCGGAGGGGATGTTGAGGAGGCGAGACGAAGAAGTGTTGCGAGTGCTGGGATTACTACATGATGTGACGCGGGATGTGTAGGTGGGCTCTCTTCGGAGATTTAGTAGTAAAGCACTCTATTCAACACAGTTCTCACTGCTGGGGAATTGATAGATAATGGAGCTAGCATATTGTGAACTGGTGCTCCAACACGGCCACGCAGACCCATGCGCTTGGAGCCGCGTCGTGCCGGATCGATGCATGTAAGAAGTTGTGCAGTTTTGATCGTACCCAAGTGTGCCCAGGAAGTCGCGAGCTGGCCACTGCTCCAGCTATTGCCAAACGACCATGCTGACAGATTGCGAATGGTCCGTGGATCCGGCACATCTCTCCAATTCATGCCGTATCAGACTTCCTGATAGCACCAAGGTAACGATAAAGTTCTATAAAACCCGGTGAACACCTACTGATGGGAGCTAGCGCGGTACTATCTCGGCTGCCGCGTGGGTGGGGCTTTTCCGGCCTCTTCCCCTCTTTCCTCCTCCACCCAGACCGTGTCTGACCGTGACAACGACATCCAACTCCGTCCCAACTTCGTGTATCATGCCAGAATCATGACGTCGATAAGCTTTGCCCGCCCCGGCAACAAGCAAGACAAGCCTTGGCAGATGGCCTTGTTCCGCCGTTGTGCATAGCGAGCTTCTACTTTGGGTAAAGAGCTTACAGGGCCATGCGCGCTGCAGCAAGCTTGAGCTCGTTGACGTGAGGCTTGAACTTCAGTGCAAAATTGTCGCAAACATCTCGACAAATCGGCCTTATTCGTACTGTTGAAAAGAGTTATGCCGGGAAAAGAAGGATCAGCAAGGGGAGACTGCAGTTACTTGTTGCATCCCTTGCTGACAATGGTAGGGTAGAGTGACACGACAAGTCATCTATCGGTTACGTACCGGTACAGCCTAGCCGAGATTCCCAACTATTCTTCTCCCACGCACAGCCCGAGGATCTTCAGAGACAGATGTTATCCGTCCAATGGTCGTGTACAGAGCATCCGCAGTTGCCTGATCCAGACTAATTTCCTGTGCGCGACCATGTAGTCTGACGTTGGCCCCGACTTCAAGCAAGGGATTACGAGGCGGAAGGTTGCATGCAACGCTGCTTGGCTTCGTTCTGGGGCAGTATTTATAAAGATGCAGAACCCGCTACTTAGCTGGGCAAGCACTTACTGAAGTCTTGGTTATTCTTTTCCCCGACAAGCTTCCCACCATGGCGCGCTTCGCACAACTCGCCACCGTCTTGGCGGCTGCGTCTCTGGCCAGCGCTCGCGCACCTTTCATCAAGGAGCGCCAAGTGCCCGCTGACCCTACTGGCGTCACGACAATTACATCTGCCGCAGGTGCTAAGATCACGTACAAACAGCCTGGTAAAGCAGGTGTATGTGAGACTACCGAAGGTGTTGACGACTATGCCGGCTACATCAGCCTCAACCCGACCACCAACATGTTCTTCTGGTTTTTCGAGGCTCGAGAGAACCCGACAGAGAAGCCACTGGTAAGCAGAATCTCTATGCGGAATCACAATGATCTCGACTGACCACTTCCCCAGACGCTGTGGCTGAACGGAGGCCCTGGAAGTGACTCTCTCATCGGACTATTCCAAGAGCATGGTCCATGCAACGTTACCGAAGACCTCAAAACACAGCTGAACCCCTACTCATGGAACGAGCACAGCAACATGCTGTACCTCTCACAGCCCGTGGGTGTAGGGTTCTCTTACGAGACCACTGAAACTGACGAAGATGGTCGCTACTCACTTGTCGACCCTGATACCGCAAACACGACCGATGCTGCAGCCATCGGCGCATGGCATATTCTCCAGGCTTTCCTAGAGCTTAGCCCACAGCTCGATCCTGATATCACCAACTTCACCTTCAACCTCTGGACTGAGAGGTAGGTTCTCTCCGAGTATGAAATTGAGCATATTGCTAACGAAGTTACCAGCTACGGAGGTCACTACGGCCCAGGTTTCTACAACTACTTCTATCAGCAGAACCAGAAAATTAAGAATGGCTCAACCGCTGGTGTCGAAGTTCAGATGGACACTCTTGGTGTTATCAACGGTATCATCGACGAACAGATTCAGGCACCTTACTACCCTGAGTTTGCTGTTAACAACACTTACGGCATCAAGGCGGTCAACGACACTGTCTACACCTTCATGAAGAACGCCTACTACATGCCTGAAGGTTGCCACGACCAGATCGAATACTGCAAGCAATCAGACCGCACTACCGAAGATGGCTACCTCACATGCGCAGAAGCCACCAACCTCTGCCGATCGTTGGTAGAAGAGCCTTACTACGCATTCGGAGGCAGGGGTGTCTATGATATCAGGCATCCTTACGACGACCCTACACCGCCTGATTACTTCGAGTACTTCCTGAACTTGGCTTCTACCCAAGAGGCAATTGGCGTGAACATCAATTACACCAGCACCAACGCCGCAAATGTGTCACGCGGTTTCGCCTCGACAGGTGATTTCGTCTTCCCCAACTTCCTCGAGGACCTTGAGGAGATCTTGGGCTACGGTGTTCGCGTCGCTCTTCTTTACGGTGACGCCGATTACATCTGCAACTGGTTCGGTGGTGAAGCCGTCTCGCTAGCCGTCAACTACACCGACTCCGAGGCTTTCCGCGCCGCTGGTTACACTCCTTTCCTCGTCGACGGCGTTGAATACGGAGAGGTTCGCGAGTACGGCAACTTCTCGTTCACCAGGATCTACGAGGCCGGCCACGAAGTGCCATACTATCAACCGGTGGCTAGCTTGGAGCACTTCAAGCGTGTGTTGGATCATGTTGTTATTGCAGACGGTAGCCAGGTTGTCACGGATGACTACAGCACGAACGGCACAGCGAAGGCTACTCATACTGAGTCCTTTGTTCCACTGCCGCCTACTAGCACACCCAGTGCTGTAAGCAGGGTTAAGCGAAGCACTACATAGAGCGGTGGTGAACGTGCTCATGCAGGATGTTTTATGCCAGGTACTGTGCCACCCAAGCTATGACAAATGAAATGAGTACCAGACAACACACCGATCTGTGCATAGATCATTTTCTGCAGGCTGTGAGAAGTGATGATCATTTGAACTGACTGAGACCTTAATCAACGATCAGTTCCTCAGGCTTTTTGGGCAGCATCCCATGACGTCACGTGTCTTGATGCTGCACGAGCTGTGCACGTTTCCTCTGCTTCAACCACCATCACGATTTTAGCTCACCACGCACATGTGTCGCAGCAGGGAAAACACCTCTTCGAAAACAGGTTGGATATGCGCATGTCCAATTCTACGCGAATGGATCACCGCACCAGCTCCCGACGCGTAGGGTCGCTAATGCGCAACGTCCGCGTGCCTTAGTTCAGCCAGGTCCTAGAACGATCACCAATGCTGGTGTCAGGTACAGAGCGCCTTGCGTGAAACGTCAACAGATACATTTGGCAATGACAGGTTACAAGCGATAGGGTTCCTTTCCCTCGGTAACTTTTCCATCTCTCTCGCAGCAGGCGATCCGCAATGCCCTTCCTATACCGACCCAGTCCTGGGAATCCCTTCGAGTGAGACATGTCTGTCTTGCGCATCCAGCCAACGCCACCAACCCTGGCATCACGGTGCCGATTCAGGTACGACGAAACGCCGTCGTCATTGAGAGCCGACGGATGAAAAGGCTGCTATTGCGCCTAAACACAATGCCTCATTTCCCACTTTGGCACATCCTGAGCCCCAGGCTACGCGTAATGGTTGCACAATGGGTGAGTGGCATGTATACCCCATTGCAGGATCAGGAAGATTGAAGCGAAGCTGCATGCGGCGCGGACATCCTCACGGTGGACGAGTAAGTTTCTCAAGATCACTGTGTAGGGCACATGTTGACAAAATGCACTAGACGTCTCTTCGTAGACGAGCGCGCATGCAAAGACCCCACGATCGAGGACGAAAGGGATACATCCCAGTCATAACTATCGAATGATGGGTTGAACAACGAGAAGACATGTCACGATGATGACTTCCTCTTACTGGCAAGAGGGCGTGTTGACAAAACGCCATGAACAGGCGACCCTGACAACGAGTATGGGGTTCCACGCAACTGCTCAGCTTGGCAAGCGTATGGAGCACCCGTATCGTATTGTGCAGCTATTCGCCCGTCGCAATCATTTTGAATACTGTCGTTCGATCTACTATCGCAGCTGACGGACTCATCCTTAGCAGGTTCTGGTACCCAGCTGGTATGCCTTTGGCTAGTAGCTATTCTGCTGCGATCAGCGCAGCATACTGTACGCCACCGGTAGACGTGGACGTTAGTCTCCTGCCTGTGCAATAGGGTGCTGTTACACATGGTAAAGTGGGTGGCAACGGAGAGGAACAGATCGGAAATTGTTGCTTCTCAAGCTTTCCAGTTGAGACGCCTATCTCGAGGCGGCTGTATGCCTAGAGCACAGTTCCTAACTCTGAATTTCGTTTCCGCTCTGCGCAGATTGCGAACTAGTAACTGGTTTTTATACGCGCAAAACTCTGGGTCTATCGAGGTGTCATTGCTCACTCTTTCCGCAAGTATATGAAAGATTCAGTTCAGTCCTTGCCATGCGCACCTCTGCTGTTTCACACCCTTGTGTACGCTGTTTGGAAGTAGTCCTGGCCCGCTCTATCACCTCTGAAATCTGTCATTGAGTCAACAATTCTGTGGTCTGCTGGTGAGAACCTTCACTAGAGCCTATCGCAGAAAACTCGCTCCCGGCAGGTGAGAGAAGCCGTCCGTGCGCAAATGGATCTGTTTGACCTTGATCTCTTTCGCCTTTCGAATCGTTTGCAAGTACAACCAATAACACACAGCTCAAGAGAGATTCAAGCCCTTATTCATTGACACACGTACCCCGACCATGACCTCAACTTCGCAGTTGAACGACCCCAGCGTCCCGGATCCTGGCGGTGCATGCTTCTATCTCGACATTCCTCGCGAGTTACGAGACATAATTCACTCGTATGCCTTGACATATAAATGGGGCCTGGCTTGTGCACCGAACGGGCTTTGTCTCTCGACATTTAAGACTCCTCGCATGCCTGACCCATGGGGCGACTTTGGCTTGTCGAAAGCTCCTGCGCTTTGGGTCCCGAAACTCGAGCCCTTCTGGCCAAACGAACGTCCACCGAAGCGGGAAATTGAGGGAATTACAACGCTCGGCGATCCCAATTCACTTCGCCTAGTTTGTCACCAGACTCGTGCTGAGACACGCGGGCTCTTGTTAGACTTGAACAGAATTCGCTTCTGCTATCGAGTTGAACACCGCAAGTTCTATGAGTACGAATTCAGCAGGGAGATCGATATGAACGAGGTGTTCCGATTGTTCTATCAACAATGCAGCGCGACCAACAAGAATCGCCTCCGCCGGATAGAAATCGAGCGGACCTGTGACGCGATCATACAAACACCCGAGGCCCACAAAATCCTGGCAGGCTATATGCGCGACTACGCCCACCACAAAAACATCTCCTTTCTCTTTCGCCTTATACTAGTTGATACCTTCTCATGGGGTTTTTATAAGGAATTGACCCAGGTCTTCAGTCTGGTTTTCAAGGGACCACAAACTAGCCGTTTCGCTGCAGCATCGCTCAAGGAAGGAAAGGAGATACCTCAGGAGACGAAAATAAAACTTCTTAGACGGTATGGTTCGGCAACGGTACCACATGATGTGCAATTCTTGATACAAGAGGGTTCTTCAGAGCACGTGGTGAAAGCGTAGCGTGGGGCGCAGTGCGACAAAAGCGTATCGAGGTCGAGCGACAGGAAAAGCTCTGCACGTGTGTATGAATACATGAGCGAAATGAAAGGACTTTAAAGATGGTACCTAGATGACGTTGGGGTGGTGCCTGGATCGGATTTGCGGTGGAGATGGGGGGGAACTGGATTTTTCTAAAAGCTTTATCGGTTTAGTCGTCGGCTGTAGAGATACTGAAATGAGTCATATCATGGAGCTCTGATACAGGTACTGAACCAAGTTGTCATCGCGGCTTATCATGATGTCGTTCGTGTGCGTATACTCTACAATGTATGTTAAGATTCGTGCACGCCAGCTTACCACGACACTACGCTGCCGCACTATTCTCTGCTAGCACACCATTACTTGTCGCCATGTCTCCCATAGCCTTGCCACTCTGCTTCTGCTTACTCTTGAAGTATTGTGTGAAATCGTGTCTAACCTGATGAATAGTCTCTGCGATGCTCTTTCCCCACACCGGATCATCACTTGCCTTTTCACACATCTTGAAAAATTCCTTCCTCTTCTCTTCATGCGCTGGGTCCCAAAGGCGGTGAAAGTTTTCGCGCGACATGGGATCGATCATCTCGCGCCAGATCTTGATACGGATTTCGGAGTATTTATCGAGAATAGATTCGTCAAGTTCGTCGAGATGGATTCCAGTGAAGCAGTCGTAGAGGGAGCCAACGTCGGCGAAACCACCCGTCAAACCCATGCCGCCGCTATTGTTATGTTAGTAGAACAAGCGCATCAAGGGTG
>Ga0265797_10002145_pt1 | contig 33705 bp, 32 predicted proteins | sample P2T30metagenome_FD_192433 | JGI IMG/M metagenome (GOLD analysis project Ga0265797, IMG submission 192433) | Plant litter microbial communities from East Loma Ridge, Irvine, California - P2 T30 | ecosystem: Environmental > Terrestrial > Plant litter > Unclassified | place: USA: California...
AAGCGACAGTTCCACCCAAGATCTTCATGCAGCGCAGTATTGCTTCTGGCTTCTGGGTCAGCTTGTGCATCGGCTCGCATCAGACAGTATTCTGTAAGTTAAGCTCGGCCTGAATTGGCATCTCCATACTAACCATGCACTACAGTGTACTATCTCCCTCTCTGGTTCCAGGCCATCAAGGGAAGCAGCGCAGTGGAAAGCGGTACTCAGATCCTACCAATGGTACTTCTCATCGTCATCGGCTTCATCGCAAACGGCGAGCTTACCACACGCACGGGCTACTACACGCCATCTCTCATCGTCGGTGCCACTCTTACAGCACTGGGTGCAGGCCTCATGACAACCTTCAACGTCCATACTGGCAAAGGCATGTGGGTGGGCTACCAAATCCTGTACGGCTTCGGCATCGGTCTCGCCGGCCAAGTGCCCAACATGGCCGCGCAGACAATCTTGCCAAAAGACGACGTCGCGATCGGCGCATCGCTCATGTTCTTCTCGCAGACCCTCTTCGCCGCCATCTTCACCTCGGTGGGCCAGCAGGTGCTCAGCAAAGAGCTGTTGAAGCGTCTCGGCGACGTGCCAGGGATCACAGCGCAGCTTATCCAGTCCAGCGGCGCCACGGAGATCCTCAAGCTTGTCCCCAAGGCCTATCGTGATTCTGCTCTTAATGACTACAATGCTTCGCTGCGCACGGTGTTCCAGGTTGGACTGATCTTGGCTTGTATTGAGATTCTGGGAGCTGTGACGATGGAGTGGAGGAAGGCGAAGCCGAAGTTCCCGCCAAAGCAGAAGAAGGGCGAGGATGCTGCCGCCGATGCTGGTGAGAAGGAGGCGCAGAGTGAGAGTGCTGAGAGTCTTACTGCCAACACGGATTCTCTTGTTGAGCCGGTGAAGAGCGGTGACCACAGAGAGTGAGCTTTGGAGTCGCCATGAGTACACAGACTGCGATACCTAGACAGACGGTTCAGGTGGTAAAGCTGCGGAAGAGAATGGAGGTGGAAACATTGTGGATAGGAGGATGAAAGATACAGGTGGTGGTTACGGAGACTGGAGAGTCGTTGGCGGTTTGTGGGTGCCGAGGTTCCAGACGTCATAGCAGCATTGTTACGACTTCGATTTCGGGTTGTTGTCATCTCTCCTGACAACACCTCAAATACGAAGCCGTACAGCAAACCATTCTTGTCGGAGCACTGCGTCAAGACCAACGCGCCGATATCACCAAGCTGCGCCAGACTCTCTATGTATGAAAGAGAGCAGACGAGGAAGAAAGAGCAAGACGGAAGATGATACGCGAGACTCAGATGCGCAGGAGAGCTATGGTGCACAATACAACTCGCAACGCGTCGGAGGTCGAGGTGGCGTCTTCATAGAGAAATAGCACAATCACAAGGTTCGGAAATACTGGTACAATCAGCATCGGTCATATACCTTCCATCGTGACGCGACGGCGGTCGTCAGATGCGACGTAGAGACTCTGGTTAGCTCGCATGGCCGAGTATCCTCAGTGAGTACAAGGCATGGTTAATCGAGAGGTCTGTCACAACGGATGCGCGAGAAGTATCGGCTGGAGATAATGCTCCTGTCACGCCGTACGAGGTGATTGTAATCTCACCGTTGGCCCCGACACAGGGATCATGCGCTGCTTCGCAGTACTTCAATATGCCGATAATCTACGCGCTTCAAAGAGAAACATGCCGACCTTAGCCTTTTCGGACTCTACTGGTAATCATGTTTCTAGCCGAAACAGCCGCTCCTCATCTACTAATACACAGGAGCACTAGGGATCATACCCACATTGTTCATCATCTCGCAAGGACAAGCTCCATCTACTCGCATTTACACCTGTGAACTGAGAGCCACCTCTTGCAATGCCTCACCCAACTGCCAGTACAGACTCCAAGATTGTCCACAATGTCCTCCCAAACGATAACGAAGCATTCCAGGACGAATTCTTCAAGTTCTCTACAAACGACTACCTCCCGCAACCAGCCATCTGGGTGCCAGTCCTCCTACACTTCGCCATTCCCGATGGCGAGCAGAAGGCTGTCGCTGAGAAGCTCCGAGCCGGCCTGGCCGCGACCCTGCCCCAGTGTCGCCACCTGACCGGCACGATCGAAATCGCAGAAAACGGCGACCACGGCATTCTCTCACACAAAGACAGTGCCGTGCAATTCGTTGAGCATTGGTGCGATTCGAGCGAAGTCCCTTCGTACGAAGAACTAGCCGCCAGCGATTTCGCTACCAGTAAGCTCGGCGACCTCAAGCGGTGGAGCTTGGAAGGCATGGAATTCAATCCTGTGGACTCGGCCGCTGCAACCGACAGGAGCCCAGCAGTGCTCGGCGTCCAGGCGAACTTCATCCCTGGGGGCATCGCGATGGCAGTGCACGCGCACCACTGGGTTATGGACTTCGCCGGCCTAGCAGGCTTCCTCTACCTGTGGGCAGATACCACGCGTGCTCTGGCGGAGGGGACGCCACTCCCCAGTCTCGACCCTATGTGCCTTTACCGTGCTCGACTTGACAGCAAGCTCACAACTTCGACTGAAGACAAGGCCCCCGAAGTTCCATCGACCGAAGACAAGGAGCTCAATGGAAACGGTCAGACCAAACCATCTGCACCCGCAGGCCTACCAAAGTTCCTCCCCGTCTCCATCTGCCTCTTCCACCTCCCAAAGAGCAAAGCAGCCGCCCTCAAAGATCTCGCCACCTCCGAATCCGGACCATGGATCTCAAGCTACGATGCCTGCGCCGCTCTCTGGTTCCGCATCCTCACCCGCTACCGCGCCCAAGCCTACAACCCAGACGAGTGCGCCCCAGCACCCTTCTCCCAGCTCGTCAACATCCGCCCAAAACTCTCCCCACCCTTGCCTGCCTTGTACTTCGGCAACGCCATCGTGCCCGTCGGCTCAGACTCCCAATTCGTCCAGCTCACGATCAAAGAAGTCGCCCACACTGCCTCCCTCGCTACCATCGCAGCTTACATCCGCCGCTTGACCAACAGCGTCGACTCGGCCTACATCTGGAAAACCCTAGACGCAATCAAACAATCCCAACAAAGCGGCGCAGCGCCAAAGCGGAAGATGGGCGCCATCCCACCGCTCAAGACGACCGACTGGCGTGGCCCGAACGTGTACCAAGCTGACTTCGGTTTTGGTAAGCCTACGGCGCTGAGACACTTGCTGGGTGTGGCACCTTCGGTGACGATTTATCCATACCGTCAGGCGAGGGCGGGTGAGGAGGAGGTGTTGGAGTTTGCTGTGCCTGTTGAGACGACGGTTCTGGAGAAGATGCTCCAGGATGAAGATGTGCAGAAGTGGTTTGAGTTTAGAGGGTTTGATTTCAAGGCTTGAGGGTGAATAGTGGGAGGGTTTCTGAAGTTCGTTATGGGAAGTTTCTGAGGGTTAGTAGTCGATAGCGAGAGCGAATGAAACTTTGTCAGAATGATCACAGACACGCATGACAGTCCGTTATTCCAACTCAGTTATCATTGAAGTATCTTGCTTTCCGCGCTTCTTACCAGGATCCTAATCTGAGTAGTCCTTTCATTGCGTGGGTAGTGAACAGCTCAAGATGCCAAATGCATAGGTTTTGTTCATGATCTTCTGCAGTTGTCAATAGTTGTCCAAAGATCTCCCGTTGGGGATGAGGGGATCCCACTGGCTTCGGCGCATCATTGCTACGATATTCTCCAGATCGCTCGGATCAAAACGGCACAAGCAGAAATGACGAACCTGATAGTTCTCCGTCGAGATCTTCGGCCGGTAAGTGTAGTGGCAGCAGTGATTTGCGAGCATGTGCATATGCAAAATGATTGATTCCAGTGGAGATGTTCAGCAAGAATCGTGCTGACTTGGCGAGCGACAAATCCCCGTCATGCACGAAGAACACAAACTTCAACAACCATCAATTCGCGTCCCTAGCACATCCTTTAATTAGTTTCACAATACACCCTGACTCATGATTCACTCGTAGGATCGATCAAAATCGTAATAATTACACTATTGATGCTGTTTTTCGAAAAGGACGAAGACCCACCCTAACCCTGCTAACCCCTAATCGCATTCCCTATACATGTATGTAAGAGCGTCCTACTTTTTGGATCGACCTCCCGTCAGCTTTTTTCCTTGTGTATTCAAGCTTACTACGATCTGCATCTCTTTGTATGTTGCTGCGGTAGAAATGCGGATGCGAATCTCAGAGTATCTATACCGTGATCTCGAAACTACGGTTTGTTGACAGAATCGCATGCCTTTTTCTCAGAGTCCTGCGAGTACAACACGAGATGTTGCGGTCATGTCTGATCTGACGAAGATGCTCAATGATACATTCTGATAAGAGAGAATTTCAAGGGCAGACACGCAGTCAAGCCGAGTCCTCCTTTCTTGTCATCTAGTCATTGGAGCGAGGAGCGTCTGTTGATATCATGATTCATTATTCGTATCATATCTAATTATCGCCCTTACCAGCCAGCCTACCAGCAATCTTTTCCAAAACACCGGCGCCCAATTGTTCCATCGAACCCGCACCCATGATCTCCAAAACACCAACCTCCACTCCAACCCTCTGCTTGAACCAGTTCTTGAGCTCAATAGCCACTAGCGAATCCATGCCGAGCGACTTTGGACTCATCTTGACGTCCAGATCCTCCAGAGGCCGCATCATGAAGTCAAACAGAGTGGCGCCGATGTACGTGGCCATGACCTCGATCGAACTTTCGGCTTTGAAGAAGGTCGGATCGTTGGATGCTGTTGCCAGAAGCACCTTCAATGGATCATCGCCGCCTGAGCGTCTGCTTGACTGGTCGTCAATGCCGGCACTCGCAGTCGAGTCCCTGTTGCGGTAAACGCTCATTCGTGTATCGTTCCTCCAAACAGCCTTGTTCTCCGGAGCCGTGCTCGGCAATGACATCCTAAACCCGAGTCCGATTTGGCTTGGATTGGCGCTGCCCTTCAAAATGGATGGCTTGGTCTGAGGCGAAGGTCGTGAGTGCTTGATCGCAAGCTCAAGACCGTCCAGTAGGTCTTGCTCCTGAAGAATGTAACCGAACTTGGCACTCAAGTGATCCATGACACCCTGATTCTGACTGACGAAACCAACATCGCCCATTGCACCGATGTCCAGGACTGATGCAGCCATTCCCTCGCTGTGTCGGAAGTGCATGAAAGCGTCAAGGAATGTGTTTGCAGACGCATAGTTAGCTTGTCCAGGGTTGCCGACGACTCCCGAGATGGAGCTGAACATGACGAAGAAGTCAAGATCATCCTTCAAGAATGCCTCATGTAAGTTCCAGGTTCCCTCGACCTTGGGCGCTGCAACAGCTTGCCAGTCTTCATGGGTGGATTGGGCGAAGAGTCCGTCTCGCAGAACCATAGACATCTGGATGACACCAGCGATAGGAAGCGATAATTCCCTCTTGGCGCGGCAGACGTCGTCGAGTCTGGTCACATCGCCAGCTATGACCTGTGCGTTGCAGCCCAATGCCGAAAGTTCATCGATGAAGGCTACCGTGCCACTGCAGGTGGCACTTGCGCTGCGGGAAAGGAAAGCAAGGCTTCTTGCACCATGCTCCGCCATCCAGATTGCGACTGAACGACCGAGCCCTCCTAGACCACCTACCAGCAGATAAGTGGTGTCAGATCTGAAGGTTGTGCGGAGGCGAGCAGGAACGGCTGCTGGAAGGGCTGGGTCTTCCGGTATCTGCAAGACAAGTTTGCCGAAGTTCTGTCCTTTCTGCATCGAGCGGAATGCCTCTTCGTATTGAGAAGCTTCGTAGCACGTAGTGGGGCGGATGGGTTGGATGGCGCCCTCATCGTAGTAGCCAACAATCTTGTTCAAAAGACTTCGGATGTGTGTCAGCGCTGAGAATCATCTGCTATGCTTGCAAGTACACTTACCTCTTGATTTTCCTGGGCCGGTGAGCACACATGTGAGCCAGATCAACACCGAAGAAGGAGCGGTTCGCGGCGAAAGAGCCCATCGCGAGTCGGCCATTGCCGATGAAATCGCGTTTTCCGATCTCGACCATGCTGCCGAATTCTGCGACACACTCCCACTATTGAAATAAGTCAGTACAAGAGGCCTACTTTAGGATGGGTGCAGACGATTACCGTTGCGTGCAGCAGATCTCCGGAGAGCGAGTTCAGGGCGACATCAACACCTCGTCCATTTGTGGCGCGCTTGATCTGATGGAGGAAGTCGACATTTCTGGAGCTGTAGATATTCTCTCGAGGGATGCCGAAGTTCTTGACCAGATGCTCGATCTTCTCCTGGTTGCCTACCGTTGCGTAGATCTTCGCACCGATCATGCGGCAGATGTTGATGGCTGCTGTGCCGACGCCTCCGCATGCAGAATGGATCAAGACACTCTGTCGGGATCGTCAGCTTCTTCAATAAATCTGCTAGAATGATAATAGAACTTACCTGCCCAGCTTCAAGCTGCGCAAGCTCGAGTAGACCATGCACGACTGTGCCATAGACACAGGGCATGGTGGCAGCGTCCGAGAAAGGCAAGCTGTCGGGGATCTTAGCACAGTGGTTCGCTGTAGTACGAAGCAAGGTCGAGTATGTGTTCGAGCCAGCCATGAAGACACGATCGCCGACCTGAAGGTCTTGCACGTCCGGACCAACCGCCTGGATTACGCCGGCGCACTCGCATCCGAGGCCCTTTCCATCGATCGTGTCGCCTTCCACGATGCCCATGGAGACCAGCACATCCTATTGCAATGTCAGTGAAACTTTCTTTGACAAGCGGTGGGGAGGATCTCGCTTACTTTGAAATTGATTCCCACTGCTCGCACTTGCACCAGCACCTCATTTTCGGTTGGCGATGCGGCAGTAGGCTGTTCAACCCAGCGAAGACTCTTGAGGGAACCTTGCTTCTCCATCTCGAGACGCTTTGAGGGCATCTCCGTCGAGGGCTCAACCGTGAGAGATTGTTCAACATGCATCCAATGGAAGCGCGGAACATAGACTACACCACCAGAGATCGCATGTTCGAAGTCGAAAGTTCTCTTGGAGTCGGTGCCGCGATGCCCGAAAGCGCCGAACACATCGCAGACCGCGTCCATAGTGGTTTCAGAACACACATCGTCGAGCTCAAGCGTCGCGAAGTCGAGAGCTTGCTCGTTACGAAGTGTCCGGGCCAGACCAATGATTCGCGCATACTGCGGCTCACGACAAGTCATTTGGCATGACTTAGTCAACCATAGGAGTCCTTTTCCAGATAATCGGTCCATGAAGGCCTGGAATTGCGCAAATTGTTCTGATCGAAGCTCACTGATGAACGATTGGTCTTGATCCAGGTCCAAGATGGAGATGACATCATGTTGGGGCACATCAGCCAGACTGATGAGTTCGACATTGAGCCCTGTACGCTCCAATGCCTTGCGGACGAAAGTTGCGATCTTGCCCTGAGGGAACTCAGAAAGTAAAGAAACTGAGCCGTTCGATGTATGTTCCTCCAAGCGTCTTGCGGGAGAGGTCATGATAGTCACAAACTGGCGGGAGTCTGACAACGTCTCCAGTGTGCAAGCTTCAGCCGGAGCAAATCCAGTCTCATGAAGCTCTGCATTCCAGCTATCAGTGGTCATTGAAGAATCGCCAGTCCGCAGGATGAGTCTGCCATCTTGCTTTAATAAGGTCTGGAGTTTGGAGAGCATCTTGATACGATCCACGGAAGTATTAAAGTCCTGAAGGCACAAGAATTAGCAAACGAAAACCAATATGGGATGGAAAACTCACCTCAGAGAGGATGATGAGGTCAGCAGATGCATGCTCCATCTGCCAATCCACGACGTCCTGGTTAGTATCAAGGGCTCTCACCAACACGCCCGGCACATCCCTGTAGTTGGTTGTCGTTTGCTCGTCGTTTGCTGTGCGGGTTTCTTCGATGATGGTGAAAGATGAGAACATCCTTTCTCCAAACTCCGAGGTGAGGGCGTCCAGATGTGCCGGAGTTGTCTCTTGTGCAAGAGAGCCCAAAGACAGAATGTTCATGTCCGGCTTTTTGTGGGCAATTAAACGCAACCACTGCTGAGAGTCTTGAGATAGCTTGTCGTCTCCAAGACGGTCGATCGTCGTGAGCGACAAATCTGGCATCCAGGACACAGCAACACCAGCATGAGGATCGTCACCACGGGAGGAGCCTGCGTCTCCCAATGGTGACATTCTGACATCCCTGAGAACCACGGCAGGATCACTGCCAGCAAACCCAAGGCATGTGCCGTCAATAGCGCCTTTCTGTCCAAAGGTAGCATCGGCCCTCACCACGATCTCACTGTGCGGGCGTTTCACATACACCTCGCCAATCCACGTCGGCACGAATGGCACTGTGGAGAAAGATCGCGCTTGGCCCTTGCAAGCCGCAGTCGTGAAAAGCTGAATGCAAGCATCGAGCGTGGATGGGTGTATTTGATAAGCGGAGTCGGCGGGTCTGGAGACATTGGAAATGTGAGCAACTGCAGAGTTGATGATGGGGTGCGCTGACAGACGCTCCAGTCCTTGGAAAGCCGGTCCGTAGTTCATGCCGGCCTTCTTTAGTACTCTATACCAGGAAGAGCTCTGGACTTTTCGGGGAAGGTCTGCGATTTGCATGCTCTCCACCTCATGGTCTTTGCCCTGACGCGCTTGGCCGGTACAGTGTTTTGTCCAACTACCACTGCCGTTGTTGTAGGACATGATGCTGAATTCGTACCACGAAGAATCATCAAGGCTGTCCGTCAGACGAAGAGGGCGCATGGTAAGAACAGTCTCGGTGGCTGTGGTCTCGTTCATCGTCAAGGCCGCGAGAAGAGAGACCGATCTCAAGGTGAATCCTTCATCATGAGCGCCACCGTCGATTTGTCGCATAGCCTCGACCGCCATGGCGACGTAGCCAGCTCCTGGGAAAACGATGTCCCCAGCGATCACATGGTCGCGACACCAGGGGATGTCAACGAGTCGTAGTAGGTTTCGCCAGGCTGGCTGCAAGTCACCAGAGTCTGCAATCCGTGAGCCTAGAAGATCGTGGTGAGCGAATTCTCGGAGCCTCCATTGTTTGGAGAGGCGACACTCGTCCCAGTAGCGAGTGGAGTGGTTCCATGAGTAGCTTGGGAGGTTTGCGAGCACTCGTCCGCCACGGTTGACAGCCTGAAAGTCGAGCTTAGTCCCCTTGAGGAACAGCTTGCCCGCCGCAGTAAGTAGGTTGTGCGTTGCATCCTCGCCACGTACCAGCGTTGGAATGTAAGACACATCTTTCTGGCACTCCTTTATTATCTGTCGGATGGGTCCTGCCAAAGCAGAATGTGGGCCAATCTCGACCAGCATCAATGACGCTGCATTCGTTGAGCGGGACAAGATCAGCTTTTGCATCACGGTGTTGAAAAGAACAGGGTTGTCGTAGCTGGACTGCCAGTAGGATCCATTCAAGGCACCTTTGTTCCGGATGACATTGTTGGTTTGGCTGGAGAACATTGGAATCGCAGGTGCTCGGCTGCTCACTTTCGAACCCAGCATGCGTGCGAAGGTCTGGCCAGCTTCCTTCATGTGCGGCGAATGGAATGCCATCTCAACTTTGAGGCGCCTTGCAAAGACGTCCGGCGAGTCGTCTTTAATGCGAGTCATGACTTTGTTGATGCCCTCAACATCTCCGGCCAAAGTCACACTCTGAGGGCTGTTTTCGCAGGCGATAACGGCATCGCCGCGTAGGAATGGTATCACCGCTTCACGACCCAATCCGATGGCAGCCATGCCGCCAGGACGGATAGGTTGCTTGGTGAATGCCAGACCTCTGAGGTAAGCGACGACTATGGCTTCGTCCATCGTGAGTGCGCCACAAGCGTATGCTGCAGCGATTTCACCACTGGAATGTCCAATGACTGAGACAGGGTTGATATTCCACCTGCGCAAGAGATTGACAACTGCAATCTGCAATGCGGTGCACAGTGGCTGTGAGTACTCGGCCTTGTCGACACAACTGCCGTCTTTGAGTTTCTGGAGCTCCCCTGATACACAGAGTTAGTACTATTCAATCTCATTAGTTCCCTGTTCAGTCAACCTACATTGAATGGTCCAGGATGGTGGTTCTGGAAGTCTCGACAAAGCCAGGTCCATCGTGTCCATGTCTAGAGCAACGCCTGGATAGTCAGCAATCAACGAGGCACCCATTGTGGCCCACTGGGCGCCTTGTCCAGTAAACACGAATGTAATCTCCGGCGAAACTTTGGGGACCTTGACCGGCGCCGAGAATGCATTTTGTGTGAGTCCGTCGAGTACCGCGAAAGACCGATGAGCGTGGTGTTCACGACGTGTTCCCAGAGTGTATGTCAGGTCGGCCACTTCCACAGGCTGCGTCTCAAGATACTGCTGCAAGACCTGGAGACCGGCTTTTGCACAGTTGCCATCGTTGGATGAGTAGACCGCGAGTCTCGGTACGCCGTCTGAAATGGTGTTTGTCTTCTCACCAAGGCCAAGCGAGGCAGCAGAGTCCAGAATGACGTCTGAAAGTAATTTAGCTACTTGAAGAGGTTGCCGATTTTAGAGATTGCAGAACTTACGGCAGTTCGAGCCACCAATGCCAAAGCTGTTGACACTAGCTCGTTGGTGGCGAGTTCGCGGCCACGGTGTAGGCTCAGTAGGTACTACGAGCTGACCTCTCTTCCACGGAACTGTGACGGGCAGATTTAGCTTAGTAGAACTCCAGAAAATAAGGCAAAAGATGCAGCATACTGTTTGGATTGGGTCGGTTGAAGTTGATGTTTGGTGGAATCATGCTGTTCTCCAATGCCAAGGTGGCCTTTATCAGTGCACTAAGACCAGCAGCGCCTTCTGAGTGACCAATGTTTGACTGTTCGAAATTAATGTGTCAGTAGTTGAAGACTTCCATTGCGACCAGCGAAGGTCACATGCGTTGGAGAAGAGAACGTGCCAGCCACTTACCTTGACAGAACCGATGTATACACCCTTCTCACCAAACACGTTAGCCACAGCCGAAGCCTCAATCGGATCACCAGTGGCGGTGCCTGTACCGTGGCACTCAACAAACGTCGTGTCTCCAAAGTCAGTGAGCTGTGCCGATCGGTAACAAGCGCGAATGAGGTCCTCTTGGCTGGTCGAACTTGGTTGAGCAATTCCAGGAGTTTTGCCATCAAAGTTGCTTGCAGTCGCCCGAATGACCGCACGAATCGGGTTTCCGTCTCGCAGGGCATCGTCTAATCGCTTGAGATACACCATGTTCACTGCCTCTGCACGCACGTAGCCGTCGGCATCGGCGTCGAATGATCGACATGTGCCGCTTGGGCTGAGCACGCCTTGTTCCGTGAGTGCTTGTGATACTGATAGAATCATGATTGTCAGTATAACGTCATCTCGACTGGGAAGGCCTCGCGTGTCGACATACGTGAAGGGCTCATGATCAAATTCGCTCCACCGACCACCGCCGCCGAAATCTCGCCAGCTTGCAAAGCTTTGCATGCCAAGTCCAATCCAGTCAAAGATGAGGAGCAAGCAGTCTTGAGTGTGAGACTGTTGTCTCTGTCAGCCACTAACATGTCATGCCATAGTATCTCTTAACGTACCTTGGTCCCCGGAAGTCGTATTCGTATGAGATGCGGTTGGACAGCAGATAATCTCCGTAGCCCGTGACCCTGTTCCTGGTCGACTCCAAGGTATCTCGGCTCTGGATCTGTAGCCAGTCTTCGCCGAACGTACCAATATAGCAACCAGTCGAACTCCCTCGCCAGTCAGTCTCACCAGCACCTTCGAGACATTCCCGTGTCAACTCCAGCAGAAGCCTGTGCTGTGGATCCAATTTCTCCACCTCACTCTTGGTCAGGGAGAACATGGAAGCGTCGAAATGTGCGAGATCCAGATGATTGAGATAGTAGCCGCGCTCCGTCTGGATGGTGCCACTCTTGTGTATTTTGCTCGAGTATGCGTTGATGTTGTACCTGTCCGCGGGTACTTTGCACGCGCCATCGCCCTTGTCGACAAGAAAGCGCCAAAATTCAGAAGGTGAGTTGACTCCTCCGGGCAGCCTGACAGCCATTGAGCAGATGGCTACAGGTGAGCTGATCGCAGCAGGAGGCTCGTCGTTCACTGCAGTTACGAACTGGTGTGCTGTTGTACTGTCTTCTGAGAATGCTTCCTGGGATGCAGCGGAGACGAAGGCGGTTGGCTGCTGATCCCTCCAAGAGTAGCCATCGTCTCCGGATACATCGAGTAGAATGCCTGGCAACATGATTGCTGAGATTGCGGTTTAACGGTTTAGTTTCTTTGCGATTGAGATGGTGAGGGAACGGGGATGAGGATGATGATGAGAAGTATACCACCAGAAAGTCACAAGGGCATGTCACTCTTTTATGAGCACAACACAACATCTTCAGATACTCAGCCTCGTCAGTTGCTATCTCCAAACAACCCGCTGAGATCCTCTGCCCTCATGCCAGGCACCTACAATCGGCATCTTGGCGAGGCAAGAAGCCCTCTTGGCGAAAGCCACATGCTCTTGGCGTCGCGACGTGCTGTGTATGAGTGGACCTCTCATTGCAGCGATCGGGCCTTGATGAGGAACAAAATCCTTCGGAATTGTCTGATGAACAGAGCATCGGATGGTAGTTGAGAGAAAGAAAGCAAAGGGGATGTCGGGAGGAAAGCGTGGTAGAAGCTTGGATTGCGGGGCGAAAGTGAGCTTGTCTAGATCCAATGCAGCGAAACTGCCCGAGACTATGACCACCCGAAGTCCCGGACTCCCTCAGACTGCTCTAGGCATTGCCCCCTGTGAGTATGGGCAAATCCTTCCTACATTGTCCTCTCTTATTTGTTTGAATTCTAGACTCCCCAAAACCTTGTTCACAATGGAGATATCTCCAACCGCAATCGAGACAACCGATGAAGCCTTTGCCAAGACCGCCAGAATCGCAGGTGACCGGATGAGGCAGGAGTTATTGCAGCCCGGAATCAGATTCGAGCACAGGAACGCCTGGTTCGAAATCTTCAATCCCTTCAAGGAAGATTACAGAGAAGTTCTCCAAGAATTGAAGAGATGCTTCGAAGACGAGGTATACGAGCGACTTCATCCTCAATCCATTAACGAGGAAATACTTATGATTGTTAGCTGTTCGATCGTCGCCATCCGATGAAGACGTTCGGATGGCGATCAGGCTTCATCGTGACTCGCACCAAAGAGATCGACGAGCACACATTCAGCGAGATGCACGGTGATCTCTGGGTTCTCGCACTGTCCGTGGGTAGACACGACGGCGATGGTCTCTCCTTCGATCTTCACAATCCTGCTGAAGCACATAATTCTCTGCAATTGCAAAAGAACGACGTCTATCTAGCTTACTTGATAGTGGAACCATGAGTGGTTCCATTTTTGCCATGTCTTGGGCCCTGATGTAGCGGTGGAGGAGACCGGCAAATTGAGTGGATGTTGCTATGACGAGACGGCCTAGGTAACGTGCTTAGATTTGGATGATAAGGAGTTGCGGTATAACTCATGACTTGTGCACCGGCCTGGAAGCAAATGAAAGAGCAATCACAGGTAGGCTGACAACGTGGCTTTGAGTGCATGGATAGGCCATGCTTGCGAGGCTGGGCACGCATACAGACCAGCGTTCAGACCGAGTTGCCACAGGTTTCCGGTCCAAAAGCGGTGTCCATTGATCCCATCATTTCTTTTCGCAAGTCTGCCTGACGAAGCTCGTCAATGGTCTCGTTCAGCGGTAAGTAATTGAGCCCGACCTTGCTTGGTATGAATCGCCGTTTCCGGTCCCACGAGTCATCGACAGAATAGAGCTCCTCTCCGTGATCGTAATAGCAGAACCATAACTCTGTGAGGAAAGAAGCTGGCGACCAGAACCACCCCTCGAAACCCTCCCAAGCAGGATCCTCGTACTCATCGGAATCGGATTCTGATTCGCAGCCGGAAAACTCGGGCGGCGAGTTGACTTGAACGTCGTACACCTTGACCGCATAAAGCATGGGGATGGTGAATTCGATAGTTGCAGGCATCGGGAGCCGGAGCAAGTGGTCAATTACTTCGTCATCGATGACGAGAACGAAGCGATACCGCGGGTGATCTCGTGTCCTGGCTTTCTGGTCTAGATGAACCCATTCCTGCGCGAGTTTGAGAATCTTGTTTGGGTCTTCCGATGCGCCCTCGAGAAGCTCGCAATCTTCGATAATGTCATGCCTCACGCGCTGCCACAACTGCTCGCTCGCCTTAGCATCCAGATGTGCGAGTCCTTTGGGCCTGTTCAACGTATCGAATGAGGAACACTCGTAATGAATGTATTCATTGAGGACTTGAATCGCTTTTGCGAATCTGGAGTCGGAATCAGGCCGTTTGTAAGTGGTTCTGTAGATCCTGTATCCCCATGTGTAATCTTTGTATCCCTCGCGACCGAGCCATAAGAGTTTGAAGACACCGCATGATGGCAGAGCAGTGTAGCTGAAGCCACCTTTGATTGCGTCTTGGAGTTCCGGTGGCCCACCAAGCTGTGAAGCGGAGCGGGACATTTTGGAGACGGGAGATTCAAGCCCTAGTTCCAGTGGCTTTTTGGTGGTTGTGTAGGGCGTATCTGTAGAGATGGAGCTCGTGAGGGAATGGTGTACCGGCTGAAAGTAAGCAAAAAACAGAATCCCACTGAAGATCGTGCAATCGATACATCAGAACCCCATCGCGAAATACACAGACTGTAGAAGCCGCCAAGGCTGCAGTCCGGTTGATTTCAGGACATGGAATTGCGGGCCATGAAACGTTGATGCCTAGAGGAGGTGACCTCGCTATCGTCCCTCAAGCATTGAAGATGTCAGTAGCACAGCCGCACTCCCACAACTGCGACATATCCAAAAACATCTGCCACATCGCCATTGCACTCGTGTTGGAAGCAGCCCAGCAAAGCGTCGACTCAATTTCCTGTGTTGGTAATTTACTGCTCTTGTTGGTAGTGGGAGCGAAGGAACAAGTTCGCTTGTTTAGACAGTCCAAATTTAGACGTTGCCAGAGCATCAAGTGGACCGTGAACCGCAAAGCCAGCCCTGCCGAGCCCGCTAGTCAACTCAGCCTTCTTCCCTTCGCTATTCTGATCGCGCCGTGAGTATAAACGATATTTTGTATCTCTGATTTGGTTAGTGTAGGATCCCAATGGTATAGGGCGGTGTTGTACAGCCTTGTGTTGAATCATGTTTGATGGTTTTTTGGACCCACAGAAGGATTTGCTGTGGTCTTGGGTTACAGCGTGAGGCATGGACACGATCATGGCGATGAACATGAGATGTAAACGAGCGAGATGTTAGCGAGCGGACATCTTGAGGTTCGAGTATAAAGTGGTTGTGTTCTCCCTGATCATTGAACAGAAATATTATCACTCATCAGCACCATTATCTTCAAGCATCGAAACATCTTACTCGATCTCCTACACAACAAATCTACTCAAGATCTCATCTCACTTCGCCGACAAAAGCATCCAATTCCAAGCCAAATCATCTCCATCAATATGTTCTCCACCAACATGCTCACCTCCACCCTCGCCCTCACCAGCGCCCTCCCCCTAGTCTTCGCCGGCGCCCTGCTCCCCCAATCCCAAGACGCCCCCACGACCCTCACCCGCCGCGAAACAACCTGGGAAGTCTACCACCAAACCAACGCCATCTTCGCCGAGCAAGGCCTCTGCCGGTACTACATCGACGCCACCGACCGCGATGGCCTCTGGCCCTGCCGCCAATTCTGCGCCTCCGACTCCGTGACCTGCACGGCCGACAACGCCGTCACCGCGACCAACCCCAACGGCGAGCGCTACTACTACGGCAAATGCTCATGCTCGAACCCGATTCTCGAGACGATCGTGGATTTCACTGCGCAGGGTTTGCAGGGCTTGCCGGCTATCACTTGTGCGGTGTGGCTGGAGGCGCTGAAGCAGAGTGTTGAGCTTAGCACGTGGGTGATTCCTGGTGTTGGGCCGGCGGCGAAGGCTGCGAAGACGATTGTCAAGACGGCGAAGATGGCTGATAAGCTTGGTGGCAAGGACTGGTGGACGAACTTTATTAAGGATACTTGCCATATTGAGCAGTGGGACTTTGATGTTAGCAAGGCGTTTGATTTGTTCCATGAGGGGGATGAGAACTAGGGTTTGGATGGTATTGGTCTGTTTTTGGTGGTGTTCAGGGTATATAGACGTCTGGAGTCTAATTATGTATTGTTAGCAATGCCTTTGCGATATACACTCTACTACAATATTCCAGGTTCCAGATTGCTTCCAAGTATCGTCTGCTTGCGACGATTCAATCGAGGTGCGTACGCGGAGTTTCAAAGACCATTCATCGATTCCTAACGTTTTTGATGCTAGTATTCCAGGTTGTAGTGGTATATGGCATTGTTGAAAGCATCACGGCCGCCGACTGGCTTCCTCAGTGTACCTGACGCCCGCAATGACAAGAAATGGAATGGCGAAGAACTGGCCGACGATATCCATGTACACAAACTTGTGTGCATGCTTGACTCCCGTCGACCTGAGGTGTCACGTGCGTTATCGGAGTTTCATTCTCCGAGTACCACTTTCCATTTCGGATTCCTTTAACCTCCTCTAGGGGAAGGCAGGACGACAACACCTAATCGTCGCAAAGCATAATCCAGTCCACGACTGGGAGACGTGTGTTTCATGAAAGCTGACCACAAGCGTTGAGACGATTGATGACAATGCTCGACTCTGCCGGCGATCCACATTGACCGGAGTCCGACGTAGCAGGTAGCATCGGCAACCCATCACCTCAGCCTCATTCAGCTAAGCGAATAGACATATCTTCTTGACCAATCTACCTTTCTATTCTTGTACTCACTTGACATTTCCACAGTATCCTTTTAATCAACGACACAGGTCCTCCTCTATACCGTCACCAAACCAGAACACACCATCAACCCCCCCCACCCCACCTCCCACCGCCGCGACCAACCCAACCCAACCAGCATAGCCATGACAACACCCACCTCAGACCCAGACCCAACCCTCCACCACCCCCGCATCCTCTGCCTCCACGGCGGCGGCGTCAACCGCGACGTCTTCCGCGCCCAAGCCCGCTCCCTCATCAAAGCGCTCCCCTCCTTCCGCCTCGTCTTCGCCGACGGCCCCTTCTATTGCGCGCCCGGTCCAGGAATAGTCCCCGTGTACGAAGACTGGGGTCCCTTCCGACGCTGGCTGCGCTGGCTGCCCGAGCATGCTGAGATCGACGACGAGAGTGCTGCTGAGGAGGTGTTTTATAATATTGAGGCGTGTAAGCGGGAGGATGAGGGCGATGGGGAGTGGGTGGGCTTGATGGGGTTTTCGCAGGGGGCGAAGTTGAGCGCGAGTTTGTTGTTTGATCAGCAGATACACTTAGAAAGAGAAGGCAAAGCGGACACGGATTACAAATTCGCTGTGCTGCTTGCTGGGCGCAGTCCGCTTGTTTCTTTCAGCGAGATCTCACGGCATTCGGCGCTGGTGAATGCGGGAGCTGTGAGCGAGGGATTCGATTATCCGCACCCGTCGCCGCATGTGCTGAGGCTGCCGACTATACATGTGCATGGGCTGGCGGACGCGGGGCTGCATTTGCACAGGAAGATGTTGAGGCAGTATCATGACGAGAAGAGCGCGACGGTGATTGAGTGGGATGGGGCGCATAGGGTGCCGATTAAGAAGACGGACGTGGAGCCGATTGCGAAGGAGATTTATCGGGTTGCGAGGGAGCAGGGGGTTGTGTTGCCAGGATAGTGAGGGAATAAGGAGGAGAGGACGAAGTGATGAAAGGAATGAATTGCATTTGTTTGGCTCTGGCTTGGAGTATTTCGGACGGATTGGATCTCGTGATGATGATACCCAGGGAGAAAGGAGGACCATAGAGGAAGAACATAGGCACAGCTTGCTGAAACATACCGTGCTACAGGAGCAGACACCAGTACACAAAAGAATAGAGACATGAATCACGACCTCCCCAAAGCATTCTACTTTTCCAAAGCCCTTAGAACAGTCTCCTCCACACCCTTCAGCGTCTCCGGCGTACTAGTCATCGCACCCATAAGATACAGCACATTTCCCAAAACCCTCGAATGAACCACCGGCTCGCCAGCCTCCCCACCAACGCCAGCAAACAAGCGATCGCGCAGCCCAGTAGCAGCCGTAGAAGCATAACCCGATCCAGCAGGGTCCTTCAGCGACATGGCGAACACGGAGCCGATGGCGAAGACGTAGTCGACATTCGGCTGCCGGGAGATGGTCTCGACGAAGGATTTCGACCACATGCTCCAGGGCACTGGCGTTTCTGCTGTGTCAGCAATAGCAGCAGATGGCTGTGGTGCTTGCCAGTCTTGTCTGAACCCGGCCCAGTCGGAGCCTTGGCTGATGGTTGCCATAGTGCTGAGACTCTCGTTCGCGACGGAGCAGCCGATAGCGTGCGCAGTGTAGCTATGTCCATGCAAAAGCGCATCACTCTTATCCGCGCTCAAGAACGCTTCAAAAATAGCTTCGCTCGCGGTTGTAGTGCACAGCGGTAGCAGACCACCAGTGAGCAGCTTCGCATTCACAACAATATCCGGATCCGTGCCCAGGAAACCCGCCGCATCAAACCTCCCCAAACGGTAAAGCCCAGTGAACACTTCGTCGAAAATCACAGGCATGCCCTGCCAATCCTTATCCTTGCCCTGCGCATCCATGGCCCTCGCGCTATCAGCGTTCGGATCGATACCGCGCACGGCGTCGACGAGACAGCGCTGGAACAGCGGATCGGCGAATAACATTCCTCCCGCGCCTAAAATCACAGGCTCCATGACCAGCGCGCCGAACTTGTGACCTTGCTGCCGCAAATGCCACAGCTCAGCATCGAGGTACGATCGATAGCGGCCCCAGTCCTCGCGCCGAGCTTCGAGGTCGAAGATGTCTTCCAGAGAGTTGAAAGTGCGGGTCTTGCCGACTGCTTTGTGCATGGACTTGGGCGGCTCGACGATCCACTGCCCATCGCGGAGGCGGACTTGTGGGAAATCCAACCAGTGCCCGCGGCCACGGTACCACTCGACTTTCTTGTTAAAAATGCTGGGCTCGCTGCAGTCCATCGTGCCCATCGTATCACCGTGATAACTGCCAATCAAGCCCAGGATCTCAACACCATCTTCCGGAACCCAACCGTTCCGTTTGGACGCCGCACGGAGAGCCATCTTGACGGCGACTTCCATACCCGTACTGCCGTTGTCGGTGTAGAACACTTTGCTCAGGCGCGAGTTGCCCATGTCTTTGATAAGTGTCTGTGCGAGTTTGAGAGCGGGCTCGTGGACGGCGCCGGCGAACATGACGTGCCCGTATTTGCCTGCGGCGTGGGCGGCTGTGAGGGCGAGGCGAGGGTTTCCGTGGCCTAGGCCTTGGGTCCACCAGGAGGCTGAGGCGTCGAAGGCGGGTTGTAAGAGGGCGGTTTCTGATTTGCCGTCGGAGGTGACTGAGGCGGATGCGGGCACGTCTTTCTGCTTGGTGTATGTCTGGAAGTAATCCCCGTACCCAGACTCCATGGCCACGACGTTATTCTCGTTGCGCTCGCTGTGCTGCATGAAAGGGTGCCAGATGGCTTCGGTGGCTCGCTGGGGCATGTTGCGTAGGGCTTCGATGCGTTTGTCGTGGGCTAGCAGGAACGCGTCGACGAAAGTGTCAATCTCATCGTTGATGCTCGAACTCTCATAGTACGCCAACATGGCTTTCTGGTCCTCCCCAGCATCAGCCAAAGGATCCGGCGGCGGCGGAATAGAAAAAGACTCCACGTCCCGCTCAGCAAAGTAGTCTTTCAAATAAGCCGCATTCTCATACCTGTCCTCAGCGAACAAGCCCACGCTCTGCACATTGTAACCGCGAACATGCAGAGACTCCCAAGCAGAGATCGTAGAACCAATCCCGCCAAGTCGATGATCGCCTACAAGGAAAGTCGGCAATCGCAAGGGTCGGTAGACGTCTGCTTGAGTGCTCCCGGAGGGTGCTGGGGAGAGGACGCCGCCTGCGGTTTCGACGACGGCGATGCCGTCGGCGCCTGTGGCGTGGCGGGACAGTTCGTCGTAGAGGGCTAGGCTGATTTCGTTGTCTGAGACGGCTTGCTGGGTAGAGGATGAGATCTGTTTGTGGAATATGAAAGTGTGATGGATGTCTTGGTGTAACTTACCGATGAGCCGCGAGCAGCGATGTGTGGACTGACAGGGTCGGCGAACTGGTAGAGGGTCTTGGAAGATATGCCTTGCGCGAACTTGGAGATGTGACTAGATACGTTGTGAATCGTGTTAGTTAGGTCGTCCCATCTATAAGTAAGTACTTTTTGACTTCCGGGACCCTCATCCTCCGTCCTTCATCCTTCCAGACATAGACATCAAGAAAAAGCATACCTGTCATCGGCCTCATCCAACGGTCCAGTAGACACCGGCTTCACATACTGCACCCGCTGCAGCTTCTTCTGGAAAGCTCGACACAACACAGTAGAGAAGATGGTCTTGCCGACGCCTGTATTGGCGCCATAAATTTGTAGAGTCCTCAGGCGAGGCCACAGGGCCGCGCTCGCCACTCGTTTCATAGTGATGGAGGTGGCATTAATATAGGCGGGAGAACAATAAGGACAGAGCAGATACTCGGTGTGATGTGTTTGCTTGTGCCTCTGAGTACATGCGGAAGTTGCCTGTGCTTCTGTGCTTACTCTGGGCAAGGCAATTTAGTGGCATCGGAGTGGAGCTCGATAATGCCGAGGTCGTTACATAGACGATGTACCATTATTTGATGGCTATTAAGATATTTTCAAGTCGCAGTTGCTTGAAGCTATCATAAGGTGTTAGAGTCCCGCTGCTGTGAAGATGATATCTTGCCCATGGTATCAATGGATGTACAAACGAACAACATACTCCAATGCCCGGATAATCAGTCACATTTTATACTTTCGGCGCACTCAACAGGATGCGGCCCTGAGCCGTGTTGAGCCTCTCCAGATCTCCACCGCAATTCTGGGGCGATGCAGGGCAAAGCCAATGCCGAACCAAGCACGACCCACTGCGGAACAATAATCACTCATCCATCTCGCAGTAACAACAACAATGTTCATCATACTTGAGCTTCAATGCAATGACTGGAACGAGAAAAGGGCAGAATTTGGAAGATGCCTTGACGAACGCCCTGGACAAGCGGAAAGCTCAAGGCACAATCCGGAACTTGTCGATCCAGCCACCCGGTTCTGTGGATTTTAGCAGCAATGACTTCCTCTCTCTGGCAAGATCACAGGAATTGAGAGAGCTATATCTCGAAGAACTACGCACTGGTCCATCAACCGTACATCTCGGAAGTGGTGGCTCGCGACTCCTCGATGGCAATTCCACTTACGCCGAACAGCTAGAAGACGACATCGCCACTTTCCATCGCGCCGAAAAAGGCCTGCTGTGTAATTCTGGTTTCGACGCAAACGCCGGTCTCTTCTCATGCCTACCACAGCCAGGCGACGCAATCGTGTATGACGAATTCATCCACGCCTCTGTTCATGATGGCATGCGTCTTTCACGAGCGGGCCAGAAGCTTCCCTTCGCTCACAATTCTGCTGCTGCGTTGAACGCCACTCTGGACGGATTGCTTCGCAGTGATGGAGAGATCACAGCTGGCCGTTGCAGTGTTTTCATCGCTGTGGAGGCGGTTTATAGTATGGATGGCGACGTTGCACCACTTAAGGAGATAGTGCGTGTCATGCACGAACTACTCCCTCTAGGCAACGGCCATCTCATCGTCGATGAAGCGCATTCGAACGGCGTACTTGGTCCTCAAGGCCGTGGTCTTGTATGTCAACTGGGGCTGGAGAAAGAGGTCTCCGTGCGATTGCACACTTTTGGCAAAGCTCTGGCTTGCAATGGAGGTATGTTGATTTATTGTTCGAGGACGAACCATGAGGTCAGATGAGTCGACGCTGATGTCCTGCAGCCATCCTTCTATGTTCTCCACTAATACGCCAATACCTCATCAACTACGCCCGGCCACTCATCTACACGACATTCATGTCCTATCCCGCTCTCGCCGCCATCAGAGCCTCATACACCTACCTCCAATGCGGGAAGACAGAAGCTGTGAGCATGCACAATATCTCCCGGTCATCAATAGTCAACTAACAGAAAACGCCAAAGCTCTCACAAAATCTCAAGACTCTAACATTCCACCTCCAACACCAACTCCAACTCCTCCTCGACAGCTTACCAAACACCAGCGACACCCCCCTCCTCTCAATCCATTCCTCGCCCCCACAATCCCCCATTTTCTCCCTCCTTACCCCCTATCCCAAACAGCTCGCCGCATACTGCCAGCAGCACGGCTTTGTTGTCCGAGGAATCGTACCGCCCACTGTGCCGGAAGGAGCGGAGAGGGTGCGGATCTGCTTGCATGCGGGCAACACGGTGGAGGAGATCGATGGGCTCGTGGGAGTTGTGGGAATGTGGGCGAAGGAGTGGGAAAGGTCTCGGGTGGCAAGTGTGGGAGAGGAGAGGGCTAGGCTGTAGATAGATATAAATATAGAGTCTAACGACGGGGGACGAAGAAAAGCTATGCTACAGCTTACAAGCGAGCCTTGACAGAACCCCCCTTCTTTTTTTCCTTCTCCTCCGCCCTCGCCTGCTCTACCAGCACGCGCCTAAGTATCTTCCCAGCATTACTCTTCGGGATCGCCTCCACAAACCTTACTCCTCCTCTAAGCTTCTTATGCGGCGAGACACGCTCATTCAACCACTCCTGCAAAGTCTCTCCAAGTTTCTCATCTCCCTTGTGCCCATCAGCAACAACGACATACGCCCTCGGCAGCTCCGTCGCACGCTCTTCGCTGTAAATGCCAATGACAGTGACATCCGCGACAGCAGGATGTCCAAGCAAGATATCTTCCAACTGCGCGGGCGCGACTTGGGAGCCGTTGTACTTGATGAGATCTTTCAGGCGGTCAGTGATGTAGATGTTTCCCTGCTCGTCCGCGAGACCGACATCGCCGGTGTGGTACCAGCTCTCAGAGTCGAAAGCCTCAGCCGTCGCCTTTGGGTTGTCGTAGTATCCTTTGAAGATGTTTGGGCCCTTGAGACAGATCTCGCCTTCACTCCCGGGCGCCGCTTCTTTGCCGTCTTCAAGAACGAATTTCGCGGACATGCTGGGCACCAAACGTCCGCTGGTGCCGATTGGTGCGTTCCAGGACGCTGAGCGTTGTGAGCATACGCCTGGTGCTGCTTCGGAGAGACCGTAGCCTTGTCGTATTGGAACGCCGAGCCTGTCGTTCACTGCGACGATGATTTCTTTCGAGGTTGGGGCGGCGGAGGAGTGCATGAAGCGGAGCGATGATAGATTGAACTTGGAGACAACGGGAGCTTTGGCCAGGGCGAGAGCGACAGGCGGAACAATGTAGGCGACGGTGATCTTCTCGTGCTCGACGATCTTGCAAAATTGTGGTAGATTGAAGCCTTGCATGATGAACGTGGTGACGCCACGGTGGAGTGGCGAGAGCATTAGGACGGCGACGCCTGGTCGAGTTAGCGAAAAGTATCATACAAGAGAAATGACACACGAACCGTAGATGTGATACATCGGCAAGAACCCAAGGCTGCGGTCGGTCTTCCAATGCGTTATGTCTGGACCTTCTGCTGCAACCATCTGGAGGGAGTTGGCTACGATGTTTGCATGGGTCAACATGACGCCTTTTGGTAAGCCGGTGGTGCCAGAAGAGTACACTAGGTATGCCAGGTCTTCCTTTGGATTGATTGAAACTCTTTCGATGGTCTTCGAAGAGCCGCGTAGACTGGAAAAGTGTGGGACGGGGGCATTCGGGTCTGCATCTCCGACGAGAAGAATTCGATGCAGAGGTAGGCCGACGATCGATGCTGCTTCGCGGACAGCTTTGAGGCAGGCGGTGCTCGTTACTATTCCCTTGGCTTTCGAAGACTTCAATTGAGAAACCAGCTCATCAACCGTGTACATGAAGTTCAGTGGACAAATCACGCCACCGACACGCAATGCTCCGAAAGTCGCAGGCACGAGATCAATGGTGTTGGGCGAAATGGTAGCCAGAACGTCTCCTTTGAGCCAGCACCATTTCTCTTGGAGGCCGTTTCTGAATTGTTCGCCACTTGTCCGGATATCGTTGAATGTAAGCTTGTTGCCAGTTGCGACGTCCACGAACAGCACTGTGATCGCCTTAGAATCGTTGGGTCTTCCGGAACGGAGACAGAAACTCACCATGATCGTCCGGATACTCGCGATCAGGCCGCTCGAGGAAATGCGTCCATACATCGACTTCAGGGACCGTAATGGCCGGGTAAGGCGATTGGATAGGCATTGCGACAGATACGTTTGGAGCAGCTGCAATGCCGCAGCACTCGACCCGCGATATAAGTGAGATCCATCGTCAACACCTTACGGCCGAGGCATGGTGTTCACGTGATACACCCCAACTGTTTCATCGATGGAGGCCCGATAGAGGCTGAATGTACGTGTGTTCGGAGATGGATGAGTGATCAAGATGATTACTCTTCATGGCAATTGGAATAGGAATCGAGAGCCGCGGCTCAGCAACAACACCACACTAATGCACCCCACATTTCCCCACTGCACTCAAGAACAAGTACATCCAAGTATTCAAACAACACCACAGTCTTCGTGTTCACCATATCTCCGCTATTTACCACCACGATGAGTCTCACAAAAAGTGGCAAACTAACAATCTACATCGACTGCGGTGCGCCCCCGCCCCTCTCTCACCCACTACCCATATCAAATCAAACACACTAACAACCCACAAGTATCGCCCTACTCCTGGTTCGGCTTCACCAACATCCTTAAATTCCGCCCACTCCTCAATGCCCACGGCATAGAAGTCGACATCCTCCCCTTCTTCCTCGGCGGCGCCCGCGATGCGGCCGGCAACCCTTTCGCACCGACGCCGCAATGGAAACAAGCGTTCTCGGCTCAGGACAGTGACTTGACGGGGAGACTACTGGGCTTGAAAGTCGTGGCGCCTGAAGTATTCCCGATATCGTCTTTATTCGTAAGTCCTGAGTGTCCGAAACATGTACCATTGATGATTAGGTCTGATATTTCGACGAAACAGCCAGTCCGCATCGCAACATTCATAAAATTCAATTACCCAGCCAAGAAATTCGAGGCGACTTTCGAAGCTTTGGCCTCTGGGTATTGGGGCAAGGGGATCAATGTTTCGACTCCGGAAGGGATACACAAAGCTCTCGATGTCGTTTTCTCAACCCAGGAAGTCGATGAGATCATGAAGAAAGCTCTCACGCCCGAGAACAAGAAGCGAGTTATTGAGATCACGCAAGGGTCGGGGGCGTTCGGAGCCCCGTGGATCGTGGGTGTGAACGGAAGCGGAGAGAAGGGGAGCTGGTTTGGGAATGACCGGTGGGATCAGGTGTTTTGGCATTTGGATGTGCCGTATGAGGGCGTTCGAATTTTGCCACCGGGGCAGGGACAGGCGAAGCTGTAGGGATAATAGAGTGTTCGTGAACCGTGTCATTTGCATTAAAATGTACAGAAATGAGATGCAATAATTGCAAAGGTATCATAATCAAAATCATTCTTCCGCAGCCACCTCGTCGATGGACTCCTTCACTATGCGGCAACCCTCAGCCATCTCCTCTTGTGAGATGTTGAGCGGAGGAATGAATCGCAGTGTGTCGTAAATACTTGTGGTCAAAACAAGAAGGCCCTTCTCCATGCACTTGCTCTGGATTCTTGAGGCGTAGTTGTGGCCAGGCTGGCACTCGAGCGCAAGCATCAAACCGAGGCCACGGATATCGTAGACGATCTTTGAAGTCTTCGCATCGGCTTGCGCATCTGTGAGAGTCTTTCGTAGCTCGGCACCGCGGGTGTTCACGTTGTCGAGGATGGACTCTTTCTTGAAAGTGTCGAGCACAGCAGCACCTGCGGCGCACGCGACGGCGTTTCCACCGTAGGTACCGCCCATAGAGCCGGGCTTTTGCATGTCCATGAGTTCTTTGCGTGAGGCGATTCCGGAGAGAGGGAAACCATTGGCGATACCCTTGGCCATGACGAGAATGTCGGGACGCACGCCCCAGTGCTCGCAAGCGAACATCTTGCCGGTACGTCCGAAGCCAGACTGAACCTCGTCGAAAATTAGGAGGATGCCGTTCTTGTCGCAGATCTTGCGAACGGCCTCAAAGTAGCCCGGTGGAGGGGGGACATAGCCGCCCTCGCCGAGAACAGACTCGATAATGATGGCAGCGGTGTCTGAAGGTGCAGTCTCGCGCTTGAGTAGTAGCTCGAGCTGGGTGACGGGGTCCATGCAGCAGTTGGAAGAATCAAATTCTCCCTTGGAGTGTTTGGCAATGGAGCACTGGGAGCAGTACGGGAAAGGAGCGGAGAAGACACCGGGCATCAAGGGAGCGTAGTTCTCGCCGTAGATGGTCTTTGATCGGGTCATGGCCATGGTGCCGAAGGTTCGTCCGTGGTATGAGCCCTGCATGACAATGATGTTCTGCTTCTTGGTGGCGTGGCGAGCGAGCTTCACGGCAGCCTCGACAGCTTCAGAGCCGGAGTTCCAGAAGAAGAAAGTGTCCAGGCTTTTGTGAGGCATGACGGGGATCAGCTTCTCCACGAGCTCCAGGTAGGGCTTCTGGAAAGCGATGTTGACCTGGCCGTGGACGAGCTTACCCACTTGTTCCTGTGCGGCCTTGGTGACGGCCGGGTGACAATGGCCCAGGTTGGTGACACCGATGCCAGTGGTGAAGTCGAGGTATTTGCGGCCGCCTACCATGCTCACATAGCTGCCGCTTCCGCTCTCGATGACCTCCGGCGTGAGGCGACCAATGCCCTTGGCGACATGTTTGGTGCCGAACTGGACGAGTTTCTGGGCGGTGGCGCTCATGTTGAAGTCTCAGTAGACGATTGAAGTGAATAGAGAGATGACACGAGGAAGACGACAGCTCAGAGGTGCTGCGAGAAAATTTCCAGGGGCATTGGACAGTACTTGTACGTTTTTGCCCATGAAGTCATGACAAACGGCGTATCTGGCTCGGTCATTACGGCGCCGCTGGTTGGCCCGGTTGCTCCCACGAGACTAAAGGTGCGTTTCTTCCCCACATACTGGGATTTCCGCATGTACTTGCCCAAAGCGATTACCCCAGTTCGCGTATCAGATTCAGATACCCGCAGCGATAGGCAAAAATTGCACGCCAATGCGGACGATAACGATAATTGTGAGTCTTTCGGCGGTGTGAAGAAACTTTGTATTTTTAGGAGGTACTGCTAGTCATGTTAGAGATCCTTCTCCACGCGTTCTGAGCGCCTGGAGATCAAACAAGTACAGATTCTCGGCTGTCGCCTGGGAAAGCCAAATTCGGCAGCTGCATGCGACTTGCGCAAATTCCATGTGTTGGAGATGTATCAGGACGAAGAGGAATTGCAATGTGATGTTTTTTTTTTGCTAAACTGCTACCATGACTTGTCCATCATGAACCATGTACTGAGTATATCCTGGTCGAGCGCCTCACTTCGCCCATCCAATTCGATATGGCACATGGGTAGTGTCACGCTGTCGCTAATTCTTCGTTCTTCCGACCAAGCACCTCGTGCGTTGGTAGCTAGGCCAGCGTTACTTCTGAGGGCGATGCAGGCTCCTGGATATTCGGCACCCATGCATCGGCCCAACAATCGAGAGCAGGTCAATCGCCTGCGAAGAACATAGGCGGAGGAGTTCGCAGAGCCGATCTTGTTTTGTGCGTTGTGCAAACTGTGTCTTCTTAACTCAACGTCAGAATGGCTTGCGGGGCCTCGAGCAGCTGTGACTGAGTCTTGAGGTTCTCAAACACCGCACAATCCCACTGAACCCGTATAGCGAGTTTTCGCATATGCAGGTAGCACAAAAGGTAGAAATGCATTCAACAGATGCTATCAACACTGATTGCTTCTTCTCGATACGGCAAAGCGTATACTAGATCCACTCAACACTCTGTCCTTTGTGGACGGGAGCTGTATGGCAGAAGAGCGATAGGTGGTTCAGCTGGTCGTTGTCGCGTTCCCAGTATGGAGCGAGCATTATAGCGCGAGCTGCTTTCCGCGTGAGAGGTGATAGTGAAGAAGGTTTCCGGTGCAGCCTCGTCATGTTCTTGACGCCAGATGTCGTTTAGCTGTTTGTGCAGGCGCCTCCTAGCTATGTGCCGGGAGAGGTAATTTGAACATGCGATAGCTACTAACATGACGAACGCGATAAATATGATGTAGAGGATCTCCATAATACTGAAGACAAGCTTTTTGTTCCCTGCTGTCAGTAGCATCCCACTCGCAGGAGGCCCAAGGTACGATCGGAGCTCGGCTACCCAGTTAAAAATAAGTTGAAGCACGGTTATCTTGCCAACAAACTATGCGGGACTCTGGCAACGCAGGAAGCTCGCAGAGCTCATACCGACTCTTCTCCGATACTGTAGACGTTGCTAGCGAAGCTACTGTTCGCACATCAACTATTCACCTTACCCGAAGCAGTTTGATGCAACAGCACGCGTCATATCTAGATATCAATCTTGACCATGGCTTACGCTATACGTTCGATTCTCAGGGACATTCCCCTTCTGCGCGAGCGAGACACGAGGTCAATGTCCGGGAACCCTGCCTTGCAGCTTCTCAGGCCTGCCCGACTGTTACCCAGTCACGTGGTATACCTTGCAATGGCGCAAAACATCCTGATTCTGGTAGAAGCTCTTGCACTGATTCCGACCTTCGCCATGTGGATAAGATTTTTGAACGGCTTGGTGACTGCAACTCCAGGCGTCGTATCAAAGCCACCGCTCGTCTGGGTCATCGGTGTCACCATTTACCTGTTGGATTTTCTGCACCGCGTTGGTCCGAGTGTAATATACACTCACCTTCACGATACTTTTGTTTTGCTCTTCAACCTCAAACTCCTCGATATACCGAGGCCTCGGACCTCTGCTACATACAAATGTCTGCGCATCGCGCTACTCGGAGCAGAATCAAGTCTTGTCCTCTATGGAGTCGCGAGTACTCCTCCTTTTTCTACCACTTGCATAGCAATTCCCTCACTTACCATCTACGCTATCAATTTGACGATCTCATTGTTGTCGTGTACCGAAGCTATTGCTGCATGGATGTATCAATATGACTCTGCCGTGGACCGTGGGGCTTTCAGTTTCCAAGTTTCGCGATGGTGGGAGATCGAGCAATCGACGTATCTAGGAAGAGGCAGGGAATTTGGGCTGATCTCGCCTGGAGATGATCGCCCCAGTGCACCAGTTTATGCACCACTGCAAACTTTACTCGTTGGAGAATCTAAGAACACACCAGCAGCCCGGCAGGCTGAGAAGAATTTGACGCCTCTCTTCGTCCGCTGTAACTGCTGTCTGCAGAGTGGGCCAATCACGGTGTTAGAAAACTGCCGCTCCGCCAACAGCGCATCCACCTTCTTCGGCATCATGTACGGCGCAGAGAAGGCCTATGCTGAGTACTCCGAACGGCGGAGAAAGCTCTTCGACGTGTCACCAAGCTGTATCAGTGGCAGATTTCGAGTGGACGACAATTCTCTGTTGACTAAGACTCATAGACTCTGCCACGTCTGCGATCTTCTTGTCTTCAGATTTTCTTACGATCACAAACCCACAACGTTGAGCATATTGAAAATACCATTTTCGGGCTGGAGCTCCGCTAGAAACTTCACAGTCTATGAGCACCTTGCGAACCCGCAGCTACTCGCTGCTTCCGCAGACGATTGTCATCTCTGCGCCATGATGTGGAACGAACTCAGCACAGAACAACAGAGCCAATTGCTGGAATACGATCAAAGTATCGAACGGGCGGGTTTCTCTAGCCCAGAGCAACACGAGAAGCGAAGCATTCGTGTTGCCTTCAATGCTGACACGCATGCGTTGATATGCCATTTTGGTGGCTTCAAGCTCCCTCGACGTTGGCTGCGTCCATCAAGAGGTCATGATCGTCATCTTACGATGCGCAGACTCCGTGGAGCAGAAGTGAGGGGTCCGATGATCATCGGCTGGAATCACCCAGGAAGCCTCTATCCACCTATGATAACCAGCACTGCGTCACAACTGGCTATTGACATCTTGAAACGATGGCTACAGTGTATTAGACCCTCAGCTGACCCAGGTTGGCTTCCGACTCGTTTGATCGACGTTTCGAACTTCTGCTCCGGCTTCGTGAATGTGAGACATCGTGAGGACGTCACTGAACCGCACCGGCGATATATCGCTCTTTCACATTGTTGGGGGCCCACAGATTTTCGAACATACAACACGTCGACAAGAACTCGTTTTGAGTCACGTATTCCGATTGCTGATATGGCAAAGACTTTTGTGGATGTGTTCTGGCTGGCAAAGCAACTTGGCATATCGTACGTTTGGATCGATGCATTATGCATATTGCAGAACGACGTCGACGATTGGCAGCGAGAATCAGCAACCATGTTTCAGATCTACAAGTCAGCGACGTTAACTGTAGCTGCAACCGCTTCATGGTCAGCCTCTGAAGGGCTCTTTCGGAACTCAAGCACACTACCTGAGATTCCTTGCTTACTTTACTCGAGCGGCGGCAATGCGGAGGGAGACAATCATTGTGCCTTCGCCGTAGATGGGGAAGGTCTTGGAGACAAAAGCAAGTTCATGAAAGAGATCGAAGACTCGCGTTGGTTCAGTCGAGCATGGACACTGCAGGAGCGCCAGCTTTCGTCCCGCATCGCGTTCTTCACAGAAACTACGATCGTCCTCGAGGACAAGGATATTGTCGAACGTTGGTCAACGCTCCCTCGTGTGAGATCTGCTTCGTTAGCCAACCCTTGGATGCTCGATCGTTGGATGGATGATATTGAAGGAGCTTCCCATGAACGGCGCGAGGCCTCGGAAGTGTTTCAAGAGAAAACGGATCTTGCTTGGCAATTCACTAGAACCTATGACTGTTTTTCTGTGTGGTGGGCCTGGGTTACAGAATACACTCATCGAAGGCTCACAAAGCCCGCTGATCGGGCGATCGCAATCCTTGGGTTGGCACAATACTTGTCTGCACTGGAAAGCATCAGACATCTCCGCTTGAGATATATAGCCGGGCTTTGGGATCGCAACATGGAACTGGGTCTTCTCTGGTTCGTACAATTTGGGGCAGACACTCGGCCCTCGCAACCTAGAGCTCCCAGTTGGTCGTGGATCTCAATTAACGGCGGCATTCTTAATCACTCCATCCTTGCACGGCCGCCGGTCACTGTTAGTGTCACTATCGAACATATCAAAGAAATCCGATCGCGGATACCAGCTTCGTCAGGGGAAGCGGAGCATAGCAGCTTACGCCCGACTGTCGAATTTGGTAGCTTCATTCAGCTTCGAGGAAAGTTGAACAGACTTACTTGGAGCGCCGAGCCTCACAAACCTGCTCACTTCTACAGTGCACATACCCCCATGAATTTGAATCAGCACCCGGGCCTGCTATCAAATGCTACTCTTGGATCCGGAGCACTTCCTTCAGCTACCACCGAGCGAGTAGGTCCCTGCTGCTATCCTCTCCGTTTGCGCAACAATGACACAGCGCCCGCTGTTGGCTGGTTCATACCTGATACGTCTGATCTGGACGCGCTACCTGAGATTTTGCATTGCCTATGTTTTGCCATTGTGCCAGACGCGGCAAAACCGAAACAGTACCCTTTCACTCCATGGGTCATTAGAGGACTCGCACTACGTCCGTTCGGCAACGAGAACTCGGTCAGTACTACGGAGAGCGAGATACCAAGCTTTGAGAGAGTAGGGTTCTTCGAACTCGAGTGGCAATGCAAGGGGATTTACCTGCCATTCGAAGCGTACTTTCTCCAAAGCCTTGCCCACTATCCGAGGCGCGTGGCCCCGGATATCGATCCACACGGCGTATTTGCAGACTGTGAGATGCGCAGTCTGCGCCTATATTGATAGCTGAGATTTTGCATAGCTGCTTCGATAGCTTCTTATAGTTAGAGGCAGTACGCAATTTCTCGTATCGCATATCTCAATAGTCTTCTACTTGATATGACTCGAAATCAGTCTAAGCAATAGCTAGAGCTTAGTAGGTTAATTTAATAGTAAGGTAAGACAATAATCAGAAAAGGGAAAAAGTATATATTCTCTATAATCTATCAGGCTTTGTATGCTATATAATAGCTAAGCTAATAAAGTTTAAAACAATATTGATAATATCCAGTAAGATTTTAAGTATTAACTTAAGATAATTCTATAAGTTATAGTATATCTAGAGCTAGATAAATAATATAGAAATTCAACGCTACCCTGCCTAGTAGCGCACATCAGCGGCGTATCTCCTCGCATGTCCCGCGCATCTACGTGGGCACCCGCATCAATCAGCCATTCCATAGTGGTGCTGTGTCCAGCGGCGACGGCGTCGAGTGATGACCTCCCTTGATAAAAATTCTACCGCATTCATGTCGGCATCATGGGCAAGGAGGAGCTTTACGACTCCATCATGGCCACTCAAGACGGCCCAGTGCAGGGCTGTGCGTCCAAACTCAGAGTCGCGTGTATCGACGTGCTCTCCCTTCTCCAGCTCTTGTTGCAGGTCGTGGATCTTGCTTGTGGCCGCAGCGAGTAGGATAGGCTTTTCCCATGGACACAAATCGAGTAGCATTGCTGGTCTAGCAATTGTGAAAAGGTCCAGATGAGTCAAACTGTCAATCATGCGATGAGGGAGATGACGAATAAGTGGAGAGATAACAACGAAGCAATTTCAGATAACACTCCATTGTGGATACGATAATTATTTCTATATATCAGAAACCATATTACCGCGTTCCTGAAGCCGGTGTAGACAAAAGTGTATACGAGGGTTGGATATATTTGCAAACAGAGCCGCAATGGCCGAGAATAGAGCCGAACTCGAGACCGGAACACACGTTTGGGCTACGTTACAAAGGCAGCATTTACTTGCTGGCATCTTTAGGGTTTGGGGCGAACGGAAATCCTTGACTGCTTCCAGTAGTGCTACATAGCAGTGTTCGGTACTACACCAAGCTAGGGGTTAATGCGAATAAAACTTCATCGTCGCGATAAAAGGTATATAAGATTCGTACTGCCTGCTGTCAGGTATCGACCTGTATGAGCTATCTTGGCAGCCATTCACGCTACAGTAGGCTAACGGGCAGCCTCGGAAGGATTCGAATCCTCCCCAATCGTTGAATGTTTCTCTACAGTAGTTGTGGATCTACTCGCCCTCTAGGTTTGAACTCCGGACTGTCCTCTCGGCAGCCAGCAGGGCGCGCACGTCCGAACTTTGAAGTTAGACCGCGAAGGTCTCTCTTGTTCCTTTTGCTACTGATCAATGTTCTGCTATACTCTGTTTGCACAAGCTTACAGTCTAGCTTCAAAATTCGTACTGCTTGCTCTACCGCTGAGAAGCCAGTACGAAGTTTGAAACTAGACTGCGAGATCATTGTGCTCCGCGATGTTGGCATCTCCAAAAAAGGTCCTACTACTGCGTACTAATCACAGTCTATTTCCTCGGCGCACGTAGTACACAACGTGGACCGCTTGGGCATACAAACGGACTTCATGTTTGCTCTTACACATTCGTATGTGGCTCGTTCTTGTGTTGGACTCACCCTCTGTCGATTTCTCACTCACAGTCCTAGCATTCGACATATCCTCTAATACTTCAATCACAACCAACGTTAGTGGGGAAGCCTCCGCCTCATGCCCGAACAAATTTTGACTTG
>Ga0265797_10002146_pt1 | contig 33703 bp, 17 predicted proteins | sample P2T30metagenome_FD_192433 | JGI IMG/M metagenome (GOLD analysis project Ga0265797, IMG submission 192433) | Plant litter microbial communities from East Loma Ridge, Irvine, California - P2 T30 | ecosystem: Environmental > Terrestrial > Plant litter > Unclassified | place: USA: California...
GATTGATTGCACTGGGCAACGGCGGCGGCGGCAGCGATGGCGACGGCGTTTGGAGCTGGTGGTCTGGGAGCGACTTACGATTTGCGGAGTCACGGGAGAGGATGCGTGACGAAGAGTAAAGGTGGTAGTGTGGTATGGGATGGCAAAGGCCGGGTATAACAGTAAATGTGATGTAGTGAGGAGGGTGCGAGTGGATGAGGCTGAAAGGCTTCCTTATGACAGTCGCAAGCACGATTGCTGGAACGTTCGAGCCGAATATTTTGCTCTTCGACGTTCTTCCAATGACTTCCACAACCAACCGTCTCCGCCCCCAGACTGAACCTCAGGCACTCAGAGCTTGGACCATGTGATGTGAAAGTCTACTTGCATAGCAGCATAGCAGGCACCACAAATGATAAAACATGTGATTGAGATACCTCAAGAGATATAGAGACAGATTCTGCGCTCCAGATGGAAAGCTGATCTTTCACTTTATAAAACTTCAAGTGATACCTTGTATGCTGTATTGGACAACTTCAAATTCTGAGAGACCATCAAGGTGAAAGCACGTGATTTCCTCTTCATGTCCAGAATCCTTACTCTATTGCGCTAAAGTACATGTGAAGCGTCTCGTTTCGCCCAGTACATTCCCTTGATGCTACTGAATTTAGCAGCTCCAGAGAAGAGTCTCATAGATAGCACACGCCACGGCTTAGAATACTGCCGTATTCCAGTGACGAAATCGTTGCTGATGCTTGTAATTCGTTCACAAACCCGTGCGTGAACCTTTTAAAGTCTATCATGCTCTATTCTCATCGCTGCGGTACGCCAGACGTAATCTCATCGATACTCACATTCACCCAAGAAGATCCCCAAGCTTATCGCAGTACGCGCTAGGCACCACGCTGGCGCCCTCAGCCAAAAACTCCTCCTTCTTGCTGACACCAGTCAGTACGCAAAGCGTACCTCCCAATCCACCCTCAATACCAAACTGAATATCAGTGTTCAGTCTATCACCAACCATACAAGCCCTCTTGCGGTCAAACTTGAACTTGCCCTCAATCGCATCCATCATAGCCTGACTCGGCTTCCCAAGCGCCAGCGGCTCCTGCCCCGAAGCCTTCACCAACGGAGCACTCATCGCGCCCGCGCCAGGGAACAAAGTGCCCGCGCTGGGCAAGCTCGAGTCGATGTTGGTGGCGAGGAATTTCGCGCCGCGGCGGAGGTAGGCTTGGCCGTAGGCGACTTTGAGGTAGTTCATGTGGTAGTCTAGGCCGGTGAGCACGATGGCGACGTTCTCGTCGAGAGTCTCGCCGCTGGCGATGCGGTCGAAGTCTTCGGGCTCGATGTCGCGGCGGAGCGCAGGGTCGGTGCCGCCGATGTAGGGGACGCCTTCGGATTCGAGCTCTTGTTCCATGCCGGTCTCGCCCATTACGTAGACTTTGTTTTTGGGGGCTTCGAGTTTGAGGATGCGGGCGATGTAGATGGCGGCGCTGTAGGAAGAGCCGAAGACTTCTTCCTGTTGTGGATGTCAGTTGTTGCCATCTCATTCCGCAGCAAAGGTGATCACACATACCTCTGACGCAGTGATTCCCATCTTGTCAAACTTCTTCTTGTAGTCCGCGCGAGACTTGGTGCTGTTGTTTGTCACAAAGACCAGCTGCTTGCCTGGCAAGTATCCCGTGAGCAATGTGCACGCATGCCATATGTACGGGTATTCTCAATCCATACCTTTGCTGCGCAACATGTTGATTGTCTCCGCTGTGCCTGGGAACTGGTGTTCGCCGGACCAGAGCACGCCTATCCTTCTCGTATCATCAGCCTATTGATTCCTGTGTCCTTCATCTGGAAACCCGGGCGGGCAAAGTCGATTGATCCTTGCTGAGGTGGGTGTGCGTACCATCGCAGTCGAAGAGGAACACCTTCAGAATATCAGTATATGCGCAAGCATTACATTATCTCAGCAACTCACATCAAACTGGTCAACAAACTGGTCAATACCGGCCTTGTCGCCAGTCAAGTATTTGGGTCCAGCCATTGTGGGCAAAGTGGTCTGGTAAGATCGTAAATTTTGTATCGGTCGCAAAGGGTACTTGTTCTTCGGTATACTAATCGTCGCTGCGCCAAAGAACCTGGTAGAAGTATAGAGAGCACGGACAACCAACATCCAAACGTGGTGGGGTGTTTCTTCTGGCGGGCGTTTTTGGCGGGACACTTTTGGCCGAAGATGGAGTCATTGAGATGCCGAGCGTCGGACTTTGGATGGCCGGCGTCGCTTGAGGGGATTGTTTTGTTTTATGTCTTTCACACCAACTAAGGTATGCTCTGCCTAGTACAGTCTAGATACATGTCATTTGATGGCTGCATCTGGAGATCTCGAGACGTACTCAAACAAATTCCATATCTCTAGAAATTTTCTCCTGCCTCATGGTTTCTTGCATTTTGCAAAGTCAATCAAACCGACGCAGCGACGGAGGCGCATATAAAGGATAGAGATTCTGTATTGTGATAGAAGACTTTGCTATTCCAAATCCCAGGACTACATAGGTACCTCAACAATCCTACTCCTTTCCCTTCGAAACACCGCTCTTCCGCCCATTCATCACAGCCCTCCTCCTCCTCCTCAACCCTCTTTCCATCTCCGCCGCTTCCCTCACCGCCCTGTGCAACTCCCGCTCTCTAGCCGCAACTTCTTGCACAGCCTTGTGCAACTCCGTCGCAATATGCGCTTGGTCCGACTCAGAGGTCTGTGATTCTGGCGAAGATGAGATCTCGTGCTCCGGAGGCCATCGGTTCATCGTGCGAACGCGTTTGATAGGCTTCGGGCTTTGGACGGACCAGGGCGATGAGAGATGCGGCGACGAAGGGTCATGGCCTGGAGCGAGGCGAGGGTTGGGACGTGTGAATGGTGAGATTGGTGAGGTGGGAAGGCGACTGCTTGGGCGTTGTGATGTTGTGACTGCAGCATTCGGATTGTAATCGGTGGCGCGAAAGATGGAAGATGGGAGTGGGATCGGCTCTGGTATGGAGTTGTTGCGAGTAGGAAGCGCGGTGACATACAGAGACGGGGGTGAATGTGACTTGTTGTCCGATTTCTCGTTGCGTATGTGCTCGGCTATCGCTTTGGCTAAAGCTTCGTCGCTCATGGGACCAGGCGATGTCGGTTCGCTCAACAGGCTTTCGGGATCCTCGACGTGAGGCAGAGATTGCTCTGGTCTTATTCCGCGAGTGTAAAAGATCTCGTCCGGGGCTTCGGCTACACGATCTGGTTCCACAGGCATGGGACCTGGTGTCTTGGGCTCGCTCAACAAGCCTTCGGCATCAAAGCTGGTGAAAGGAAAACTGATGGGCTCGATGTATCTTTGAGCTTTCGCAAACGATCTTTCGTTCGCGGGGTCTGATAGGTCGATGTTCATGTTGGCTGCAATTGCGTGTAGTTCATCAAGGAGCTCGCTCATGGAACAGGACTTGATTTTCGAATGTCTCACAGGCTGTGGCTCAGGTTTACTAGGTTGTGCTCGATCGGAATCCCTGTTAGTCTGCACCGGATGCTCATCCACAGAGCCTAGCTGAGCAACAGCTCTTGAGACTTTGACCAAGTTTTCCGACAACCGCTGGGTCGAAGCGCGAGTAAGAGGTCCCCTGCGTGGGTCGGTTGCCACACGATCGAGTATTCCCTCGTGCTGAACGACAACGATCGCGCCTGTGTCTGTGATCATCTCCACTGCAGCCACTGGTACCGGGGCACTCGTGATCGTAGGAGGAGGAGGTCCGGGACTAGATGAGTGCGGAGGAGCTCCATGGAAATGCGAAGCAGCCTGCAAGATGTCCTCGCGAGCTTTCGCACTATCATGCCTCTTCATGCCTTGTTCGGCTGCACAGTCGGGGCACACGTCTTCTGCATGTAAACGCTTAGCTCTCTCTGCGAACGACCATGGACTCGTGGATTCACACTGCGATCGGTAAACTTTGCCAATAGGGACGTACGCACCACTTCGACTTCGTTCGACCATGTCTTTCGTTGGTCCTACAAGTGCAGCTGTGGGAGGACGGCGTCCGTGCCTGGCACAATTGTTGATTGTTCCGAGGAGATGTGATTGAGGTGATATACGCGCATTACCAGCTTCCTAGGGCCGGCTGTTGCGGCGGACATTAAAGTTCCTGCTTGCACGGCGGCCGTACCCCGAGGCCACCGCAAAGCCATCTTGGTTGCCACGAGAAGTGTCGAGGGTTTCCGGCTTAGGAGGCAGATGTGAGTTGTTCTCAGGAGGATCTCTAAGCATCGGCATAGATTGAGCAGGTTGGAGCGCATTTGCACGGGGCTCTCCCTCATGTTGGCCGCGTGGAGTGTCGAGGACTTCTGGTTTAGGAGACGGGTGTGAGTTGTTTTCAGGTGGATCTTTAAGCATCGGCATAGATCGAGCAGGTTGTGGAGAATGTATATAGGGTTCTTCCTCAGGTACTGAGCGATGTAGGGGAGTTTCAGGTCTAATTGGGGTGCCATCAGCGCCCCTACGTGGAAAGCGACGCACACGAAGTGGAAAAATCAGGTCGACGTCGGGCTTTTGGTCCCGATGAAGCTGCGAGCGATGGTTGCCGTTGTCATTGTCGTGGTCGTGTCGAGTGTGTCCTGCTGGTCGAAAGTGCTTTGGCGCAGGTATTGCATTCTTGAGCTCAAGCTCTCGTATCCTGCTTGCTACCTGGCCTGGAGGCTTTTCCCGACGAACACGCCGTCGGCTCACTGTTCGGGGTCGACTGCTTTCGGCTTCTTCCAAAGACCCATCCAGCCCGACCGGACTCTTGCGATTGTGCGAGAGCGTACACGAGACTTTGACCTGGGACGACTGTGGTGTCTCGCATGTATCGGCGGGGAGGTCGTTGGTGTCGTCGGAAGGTGTGCAGCCGTCGTAGCTGCTGAATATCGCTCGGCGAATGGGTCTGGTGCAGAATTTGGTGTCATTGTGAGAGTAGGCGTACTCCTGGCCGCGCTCGGGACATCTTCGTGGAATCGGGACTTTGGGATCGTGGTCGACTGAGCGACTGGTAGCGTGATCGCAGATGTCTCTGCTGGAACCTTTTGATTCCGAGCATTGGACGGACGCCGCACTTTCTGTGCAACCTTTGGATCGATCTGAGAGTGTTGCTGCACAGGATCGGTGGCAGCTGTTGGCTGCTCTGCCGGCGATTCCACCTTTCTCGCTGTGACACCCGTCGCAGACTTGTCCGACGAGGAGCCGCTGTCCGTCAGAAGAAGTCGATGCGGTTGAAGACCCTCTCCTTCGACCTCCGCTGCTACTTCTGCGGCGTGTAGTCTGGCCACCAACTCGCTCATCGCACGATCTTGTGAAACCGACAGTGTCAGCGCAGAGCCCGTTCCGTAGCCGCACTTGTCGCACTGTGAGGGCCGGTGATGCAGCTCCATATCGGGATCCGTTGGAGTCCAGGGAATTTCCTGCCTCGAGCTCTTCTGCTTCAGTATACCGCGCTTCACTGTGGGCGTGGTCGGGCGCGGTGGTGGTACAACTTTGGTCTCCTATGACATCCCCTCGAGCTCCACTGCCGGCGTCTCCTTCGGCGTCGCCATCGATATCGACATTCGAGATGGAGTGGCGGCGAAAGGAGTGTGGCCCGCGCTCGAGTATAGGTCTTCCAGGTCTACCTGTGAGTCCTCTGATCCCTCCTGCGAGCTGAAGACTGGGGCGTGATAGACGGTGCGTGTCGACGACCCAGCACGCTCCAGCGGTCTCAGCTTGTAGAACCTCCCCCTGTCGCTTGTGATGCTCGATCGCCCAGATATCGAGGAACGCGACGACTCGCGCGTCAGAACTTCTCCGTCTTCGTCTGTCGCAGAGTCGCGACGCGTGCGTGAGCCAGCGGTAGCGGAGCGCTTCGAAGCTGTCCGCTTGGGTTTCAGCGATAGGCGAGAAAGGCTCTTGAGCTGTGACATAATAATATCAGTATGCTATCAAACCACCATCACCAGAGGGAGGGGTTATGGCGCACGAGTCTGTGCGAAATAGTTGAGTTCATTGCAGTTCCCTTTAGAGCCGGCTTGAGGTTTGTCGATATCGAAGTAGTGGTCCAGGTCGCGCACACAGAGTACTGGAGAGTGGCAGTCGCTCGACATCAAGCACGGTCACGTACGGTGCATGGGGACCTGGTCGTATATATTGGGTGCAGGACCTGCGAAGATAAGCGATAGCAAAGAATGACTGGACTGGGCGATCTGAGGTTTCGATGTGCAGGAATCAGGTGTCGAGATATCTTGTGATGAGGAGCGCCTGGAAGTTTCATGTTGGATTTGGGAAGCTATGCTGTTAAATGTCAAGCCGGAAGGAAACAGCCATGAACGCGTTCAGAACTGGAAGCAGCGGACAGATTTTCAAGCCTCAACCACACGCAAATATAATACACAGCAAATCTACGCTGTATTTACAGAAGTAAATCCTTACTTAAGAACGGCCTGGAGGCTCTCGAGGACCTGGCAAAGTGTTAGTCTCAAATTTAGTAATTCACAACACTGGTTGGACATACCTCAAGCTCAATCTTGGCCTCAGCAATGTCCTGTTCGCTACCGTTGCCACCAGCGATCTTCTGTGCCTCCGCAATCTGGTTCTTGACAGCCTCGGCGCTGAAGTCCTCAAGAGCGTAGCCCTCAACAGCGTTGATGCTGAGCTTGGAGCCGGGCTGAACAGTGGCGAAACCGCCGGAGACTGTGTGCATTTAGCGTTAGTTGAATGTCCGTATCCTTGCAATCCCAGCCTCATATGACTCCAGGTTCTTGGCGGAATGGTGTAGACGTACGGAAGAACTGCTTGCTGGCGCCGGCCTCCTCAATGATCTCAACGAGACCGGGCTTGAGCTGCTCGATGGCGGGGACGTGGTTGGCGAGGATACCCATCTCACCGGACTCGGCGGGAATGTTCACCTGAACGCTGTTCTCGAGTATTAGTTCCGTGATTTTGTCGGTACTTTGGCTTCTCACTCGTGGGGCGCTCGGAGATCACACGTACACATCCTGGGACTTGTAGATAGCCTGCGCGCAGAAATATTGTCAGCCTCCGTCTATTTCCAAACACTCTTTCCCCATAGATTCTCTTGTTTCTCTCTCAACTCCGACATCTTCCACCACCAGTCCCATCTCTTCCTCTCCTTCCATTCCCTTCACTTCTCCAGCCTCTCATCTCTTCATCCCCTCGCAGACTCCCAGATTCCAGCATGCTCGAACGTACCTGGTGAGGCAGAGCCAAACTGAGCTGAATCTTGTCGGCGGCCACATCAGCGTATCCACGGCGCTGGACAGTGCGGAGGGCGTTGAAAGCCGGGCGGGCGGCGCGAGCGACACGGAAGGCGTTCATTATGGCGGTGCGGTGGGTGGAAGAGGTGTGTAGGGTGCGGTAGCGATGGGGGTATCCTCGTGCTGTCGTCGCAAAGAGCTGCCAATGATTGAAGGGAGGATGCGGGATGCGTCCGAGCTTGCCCGACGCTTGTCTGCTTCGGGGTGCTTCGGAGAATGCAATCACGTGTGCTTCAATTTACACGACGACGGGAACGTGCTGATGAACCGGATTGTCTTTCAATAATAGGAGCGATGACCTCTTCTATCTACTGTCAACTCATACGTAATAAAATACGCAGATGAAACCCACATAACCTGCCTCCCAAACGAACACACCCACCCACAACACAAAACCAGTTGCCACGCTCATTGCAAAGTCCAATATCGCCCACCATGTCAAGACTGAAGACAGTCAACAAATCTTAGCACTTGCCGCTCACTCAATCGTTGTCCATCTCGATGCCAAATTCGCTGCTGATCTCGACGTTGACGTCGCTGCCGGTGTAGCTGTCGTTGTCACTCTCGACGTCGGGAGCAGCTTCAGCCATGTCTGGCTCACTGCTTTCCGATCCATTGCCTTCCAACTCGGGGGCTTCACCATAGTCAACATCCAACTCATCGTCAGAGGGGGGAATAACCATTCTCTCAAGGCCGAAACCCCCAAACAGCATGGCTTGACGACCCTGGTGAAGCAGCTGGTCGCTGACCATCACATAGCTGCGTGGAAGCATGCTGTAGCCATCTGGTACGACATTGTGGCGTATGTCCTCGCTGTGCAGAGGCCCGTACTTCCTCTCGTCGTCCCTGCACATCACATATCCTACTTCCAGCGGAGGTTTCAAGGCCGCCTGGCCTCTCCTGGGTACCTCGTTGTCCCAAAAATTGTCGGTGAGCAGGCCGAGAAGCCACAAGAACGACACTTGCCACTCGCGGTGGTAGAAAGGTCCATGGTCTTCTTGATAAAGCGCCTCCTTTTCGTCCGCACCAATCTCTCCGATCATGTCAAATACGTCCACACCAGCCCAATCCGAGAATGCGAACCAAAGCCCAGGAACGCCTTCCGCTCCGTTGATGGTGTAATGGCTCTTTGCGACTTGTTCCTGTTCCTGTTCGCGGCGAATCAATCCCCCAAACGTCCAGCATTCCAGCATACGGATCTCCGCTCCGACATTCCCGTCGACGAGGAAAAAGTAATTGGTGTTCCAGTTGCACTCGGGTCCCGAGCGTACGGCGCCAACCGCAGCATGCGCTAGCAGTTGTAGAAGCCTGAACCCCAAAGAGACGGATGCCCCCGCCTGACATACCAAATCGCCTTCCATGTCGGCTGAATGTGTGCGCAGCTCTTCTGCGCTGATCACAATCCTGCTGGGCGAGCCTCGAAAGTGAGGGGCGGCTCTCAAGGGCCAAGACGTGCCACACCTTGAGCCTTTTGCATCCTCTCCGACTTTGTAGGAAATGTATGTCGCCAACTCCCGTAAGTCCGCTTTGGTCTTGGTGATTTGGTCTCTCGTGAGGGCTTCTGGTGGATCGAGTAGCCGTAGCTCGCAGTCTGGTGTCCGCGCTTGCTTGATGCGCAGGAAAGTATCGTCTGTCTCGGACTGCGGAGCCTTCGCCTCATGCAGTGTCCGCGTTCGGATATTCGCAGCTTTGGCTTCTCGATCTTCCAATTCCCAGTCACCTACGGATGTGCCGGACATCAAAGCCCACCAGAATGGCATGCTGCAGTCTGCTTCCAGCAGGCGTGAGGCGAAAAGGCGAGCTTGGTGTGTGTCTTCGAGGTTGAAGCCCTGTCCGGCGAATTTGCTTTCTTCGAACGCTGGGTGCATGCCCTTGGTCAGGCCGATCAAGCCTCTGCAATTGATGTTTTCCGTTGTCCAATCGGGGCAAACTCTCACTTGCTGGTCATGCTGCTCTATGTTGGCAAAAGTGACGTGGTCCACATCACCGAGTGCTGTTAGTTCACGGTGTACACCCGACATCGTGGCGATTTGCGCGAAGATCGATGCTGATTATGGATGCGTAGTCAATATCCCGATGTTCACAGAGGTCGTTGTCAGGTGAGGTTCATGTATGCCGTAAGAAATGTTTGCATTGTTATCAAGGTCACCGACGATGCCAAAAACAAGATCAACATCTTGATCCTGCCCAAAGCTGGCAGGCGGGCTCGACAGTCCGATGGAGGAAGGAAGTAATAGCACTCAACAGAGAAGGAGCCAACATCCTTACTACACAAACAATTCATATTGCCCCTTGGTAGCGCTGAAAAGTACATCAAAGCACTATGATGTGCCCGCGCGCATGATGTGGTCCCATCCCAATGGTAAGGTCCGACGCTCTTCAGTATATAGTTCGACTGATACTGTTGAGATGCTCACATAATTATGTCAGCAAGAATTGTTCCATCACAACACCATCTCGCAGTATTCGTATCATCCGTTTAGTATCTCCGCAGCGAACCTCTCTATCACGAAATCTGGACTCAGCGAAATTCGGATTGTAGAGTATGTCAACGTTCCCACACCTGTATGAGATCGTGTGCTAGACCATACTTCTCGCTACGCAGCGCCACAGTCTTCATCGTGAAGTTTTCAACTGGCGATGGCATGCTGAAATGAACAATAACGATCCGTAAACCACTTCCTACGAATCGCACCTTACAGCTAGAAGGCAACCTTTAGTGGCCAGAACATACCTACAGCCCAACGTCACAATTTTGCACGTTGTAGAAAGTCTTCATCTCGATTGCTAAATGTCATTAATTGGCCAGATAACAAATGGTATGGATGCTCATATACATGCTCACGTTGTCCTTCAAGAATATCGGTGCCTTGACGAATGGACTCACCGCCCTTCACTACAACCCTACTCCTTTTTCTTCCCCGACCTCGGCAACCCACACCAAAGCAACCAAATCACCACCAAAATCGCCAAAATAATCGGCTGCAACACCTGCACGCCCTTCGCCTGCGCCAGCGCTCCCACCGCAAACGGGAAAATCGCTCCTCCACTCCCTCCAAACGCCGCCGCGAACCCAATCGCCGAAACATGCAAGTGTTTCGGCAGCAAGCGCGTCATCACGACCACAGCAGCCGGGAACAAAGGCCCCAAAAAGAAACCCTGCAGCGACACCGCCACGGCGGAGACGTAGAATTGAGGCACGAGCCAGAAGAGAAGCTGCAGACCGGCGGAGATGGGCAGGTAGATCATGATGGAGAGTTTCTCGCCGATGCGCGGCGTTACGAAGCCTAGGATCACACGACCGACTGTGATTCCTAACCAGAAGCCCGTGGCGACCATTCCTGAAGCGAAAGCCGCGCCGTTGCGGACGTCCATCATGAATACTACGATCCAGCCGCCGAGCGCGACTTCGGCGCCCACGTAGCCCAGCAGGAACAACGCTGCGATCCAAGTCGTGCGAGCGGCGGGCATGCGAGCGACGGCTTCGCGGAGGCGTGAGCCAGAGGCCTCGGACATGCGAGGGTGTGCGGCGCGGAACTCGGCGGCGTTGGCGGTCCAGAAGGCTGCTACAGAGGTGCCGAGTTCGAGAGCGGCGGCGCCGACCATCACGTAGTACCAGTAGTACCAGGGGAGGCCTGCTTGGGCGATCATGGTGGTGGCGATAAGAGGTGCGATGACAGCGCCCGCGCCGTACACGCCGTGCAAGATGCCGAGCAGTTCGTTGGCGTTGGCCATGGCGCCGACCCAGGCATTCCAGCCGGAGTCCTCGATCCCATTGCCCAGGCCGGCGATCATGTATGCGATGATGAGGACAGGGTAGGGCGGGTGTACGGCGATGATGATGTAGGCGATGAGATGGCAGACAGGACCGACGAAAGCTACGCCGCGCTGGCCGAATTTCATGTGGACAGCATTGTTGACCAGGGCTGCAAGAGTGTAGCCGACAAAAGGCGATAGGAAGATGAGCGAGATGATGGTGTAGGAAAGGCCGTAGTACTCTTCCAAGTAAGGGATGACAGCACCGTAGGCGGCATCGTTCATGCCCATGACAGCGAAAGCCCAGAGGACGGCTGGGAAGCGGTAGAGGTTCCTCCGAGGACTGTTCCAGGTCTCCAACTTCTCTGCAGGCGCAGTCGTAGGCGAAGGAAGAGTCTCATTGCGGTCTTGTGAGTTGGCATCCTCGTTTAAGCTGCGTCCTCCGATGCTGGAAGGCGTTTTGGTAGAGACGGTGGGCCTGTCCTGCTTGAGCACGGCTGGTTGCAGCTCAATGGGTTCCTCCAGCACAGCAGTGGAAGAACCGCCGTTACGATGTTCGAAGCTCATGTCAGACGTGGTTTCTTGTAAAAGTCTGATGCGTTGAGTCCAAGGTCCTTATAGACCAAGTTGAGCCTGTCGCGTTATCGAGCCAGCTCCCAAGAGGTCAAAATGTTGTCAAGGTGAAAGAGAATACAAACAAGAGCAAAATAAATTCCTGCAGTCGTCAAAGAAGATAAGAACACAAGTAATTAAAGCACACGCAGTTCTGAACATCAAACCACATGTACACACCTACCGGCTCGCACAAAAGCAGTCCCGCCGCCGTAGGCGCCAAAGGCGTAGCCGCGTAGGTGGATCTACATCGCATGTCCTCCGTTCAACATGAAATACTCCGCACTCTCCGCGCATGACATGACACCTGCCACCCAAGAGAAACCTCCAACGAATACCTCACCGTCCTTGGCGCTTAGGATTGCCTTTACGGGCTTTACCAGAACCAGCGACTCCGCCCTGCGGTTGTGCCAAAGTGGGTCTTTTCGCCCGCACATCGCTGCATCGCTGTGGGGGGAGACGGACCGCGAACCGAGACGTCTCTTTGGGGGCATGGTATGAGTAGTGAACTGTGACTGCCTGATATTTCAATCCCGCCAATCCCGCGAGCAGACTCTGTGTGTACAGCTGACCGACTCATGACAAGATACATGAGGGATGGTGGCTTGGGTGATTGATGAGAGGGTGTACATTCGAGATTGAGCACGGAAGAGGGAGACGCGAGAAAGCTACAGTTATTATATACATGTATCAGCGTGCTCTCTCTAGTCTTGTGATCGACTGCCAGTTAGATACATGTCTTTTTCCAGACACACACCGAAGAGACTGTACAAAGCAGTTGTCAAGAGCAATAAAAAGGATATGGTATCATTCGTAAACGTAATCTCGAAAAGAAGAAGCTATCAAACAAGCCGCACACTAAGTAAGTAAAATAAGAATAAAAATGAGGAGAGCAGCAGCAATCGTCGTCGTCGTTGTAATGTAAAACGACAGACGGAATATGACCCCCCGGTAGCAAACGGCCACAGACGAACCAACAGTTCAAACCTCCTGTGTGCAATCAGGCTCCCACAGTGCACCATCTTGTGCACATAATATTCTATCCACGTATGTTCCATCCATCCAACCCATACCGTACCATCCATGCCATTTCCTAGTGTTTTTCCATTACAAGAATCGATAATATACGCAGATTCCCTTTCCTTTCCTCTTTTCCTTCTTTGATGGCCGTGATGATACGTGAGGTCGTAGCAATCTTCTGTTGAATGTGTCGTTGCCTTTTTTATCGTATCCTTCTCATTCGTCCGGCTTACTTGTCGCCGCCGCCGCCAGGCTGCAGCGCGTGGCTGTGGCCGGGTGCTCTGAAGACTGTACCTGCGTCTTCTTGGCGACATACGAGGGCGTTTTGGACCCAAGGATCGGCGAGTACCTCGTCCATCGTGGCGCGCTTGCGCGGGTCGAGCTCCAGCATGCGGCCGATAATGTGTCTGGTCTCACGCGGTAGCAAGCGGAGCAGACGCATGGGGCCCTTGATTGTGCCTTGTTCGGAGTTCGAGTTGGTGGATTGGCGGGAAGCGGGTTCGGTGCGTGGTGGCTCTGAGCCGGCCTCGTTGGGACCGGTCGGGTTGCGGGATGCAGGCTCGGATTGAGTGCCCCGCTTGGAGTCGTCGCGGTGGGTGTGAGGAGTCATGGAGCGACGGTTGGCCTCCAGAGTTCGCTCTTGCTCGGGATCGGGAGGAGAAACGAATAGTCTGTAGGAGTTGTCGGAAATGCGAGGCGCTTTCCAGGGGAAGCGACGCAGCGTCATGCAGCAGAATATTATTGCTATTGACCAAATGTCTGCAGGTCGAGGGTCGTAACGCTGGTTGTCGTAAACTTCGGGTGCAAGGTATGGGTCACTGCCGACGACGCCTGTTTGATGTTAGCTGAGATTCTCGTGCATGATATTCAACTGCTTCTTACCTGTCGCCAGAACGACCTCGTTCTCGAACGGATAACGGAACACAACGGCACTTCCGAAGTCGATCAACTTCATGATACCATGCTCGTTGATGACAACGTTGTCAAGCTTGAGATCGCGATGCGCGAGGCCCATCTGGTGAAGATAGCACACGCCACTCACGATTTGCAGGGTCGCGCATGTAATCTCGTCTCGTGACATCTTTCCTGTCATGACCGTGGCAAAGAGATCGAATGGAGCGTACTCCATGACCTCGTACCACTTGCCCTTCTCGTGAATAATGTCGATGGTCTCGATGATGTTGCCGTGGTGCAGTGTCGAGCCAATGCAGAACTCTGCAGTGACCTTCTTGTTGTACTCTCGCTCGGACTCATAGGCGTGGCGATCGCGGAATTGCTTCACAGCAAATGTGGTACCGTCACCAGTACGCTTCATGAGGCGGACTGAGCCACCAGCGCCAGAACCGAGTATCTTGCCGAATTTGCCATATTTGGAGACCAGCCCGTGGTCATCCGCAAATGGAATGTTCGGTGTTTGTGAGCCACTGGTGGGTGGCGTCCTTGTGCCATCTCTTGACTCCGACCTGCGCTTGGCCTCCTTCTCCCTCTCCTTCTCCTTATCCTTGTGCTTGTAATCGCCAATCTTGAAGAAACGCTTGAGGTTAGATTTCGAACTCGCAGGCTTCTCGTGGTTATCATCGTCATGCTTCTTGCTGCCACCAAAGAAGCTGGATCGCTTGCTTTCGTGTTTCGACTCGTTCAATGTGGTTCCGCTGCCAAATGATCCCATAGAACGTGGCAGTCCGGAGACAGTAGAAGGCATCGTGACAGGTGTCGTGCCAGAATTGGGGAAGCCTTGCGCAGGATCGCGGTTGCCGAACCTGAAACGCTGATCTGTGGTAGATTGCTGCCTAAGGTGCGATGACGGCTGGATTGCTGGTGTCCCAGGAGCAGTGGTCGAAGGGCTCACGTCAGACGAAGGCGGCTCTGAGTCTCCACTGGGACCAATCGAGAATCTAGGTCCTTGCTTGGGATGCGCAGGAATCGCACCCGATTGCTCCGAGGAAGGCGCAGAAGTAGGTGCTCTTTGGGGTGAAGTCGATCTCTGCGGTGTCATAACATCGGGCATAGGTCGTGGCAATTGCGGCTGGTTGTTGAAGAAAGGCTTGCTGTCCCGGCTCTTGGTGGCAGCAGGAGTAAGAGGAGGAGAGTGTACGGCTGTAGTCGGAGGAGACGGTCTGGGTGACGCTTCAGTCGAGCCAGCAGTCATGTGTCTCCTGCTGGGTGTTGCAACTCCAGAGTTGGTGCCCGATGGGACCTGGAGGCGAGTCAGTGTCTGCAAGTTAAGGTTTGAGTGGAAAGATTGCTTACTCTAGAGACAGGCATTGAGCCTGGAAGTGACACAGGCTCGAATGCATGGTGCTGCATGCGAGCATTCTGAATGTTATTCTGCAGAGTGGTCTTCAATTGTGCCAGCTCCTGCTCGGTGGCAGGGTTGATATCGTCCCTCCTCCTGTCGTTGGACATTTGGATGTCTTCCAGACTATGCTCGGGAGCAATCTCTTGGTTTTCGGCGGCGAAACGCACGCCGGCGCTCTGTCCGGTGGCCATTGTAACGAGGGATGGTGGTGGAGAGGAGCTTGAATCCGAGACTTCTTCACACAGACGCTTGCTGCTCCTTCACAGCTGCGCTGGTCGTGCTGGCTGGTGGAAAGTCCTCTGTGCAGAACTAATCCACCGTCTATCTCCGTGATGATCCCGGGGAGTGCGCGTAATTCCGACGTCAGAATGGTGTATGCGAGAGGTCCAAGAAGAGATTGATGTTGATGCTGATGCTGCCTGGTCGTGTTACGCCCTACAACAGAGGCAGTGGTGTGGTGGGAGAGAGGTGTCGTAGCTGGCCGGAGTCGGCGTTCGGAATGGCACGAGGTAGTGCAGAGAAGGTCGGTGGAAAAGCTATGCGGATGACTCTAGCGCAGCCTTACGCGGGGTGCTGCTGACTGATGGGAGAAGCGAAACGGGCGTGTTGTGTGTATGAGGATTGGCGGGTGGGAGCTGTCAGCACCGCAGAGTGTGGTGTACAGTACTGTATACAAGAGGCGAGGCGGTGACCAGAAGAAGGCAGGTCAAGGTCAAGGGCAAGGGTGTTGTTTGGGTGGAGAGCAAGTGAGTGGGACGGCCGGGCGACTTGGAGAGAGCTCTCTCGATCTTGGGCGTGGGGGCCAGTAGTATGGAGTTGCGTTTGGTAGAGCGGAGACTTTGCGTGTGCGAGCTCGAAGAGACCGAGGACTCGATTCAAGACGAAGATCGTCAGATATCCGCCGCCACTCGCAGCCCTCCACGCAACATGTACAATATTACTACTCTAAACTAATGCACCCTCCCCAGCCATGTCCATGCATGCAGCAGAAAAAATGCGTGCCACCCAGAAACTTTTCACATGCAAAATCTCTGTCTGTCCACCTCGGTGCTGCCACCGCCATGCAGTCAACAATACCACCCGCCTGCATATTCCGCTATGGCTATGGTCCTCTGCATGTCCATGCCTCTCTCACTCTCCGGCAAGCTTGCCGTGCTGGGCGTCGAGGGCGCTCAAGCGAAAAAAGGCTTGCACGAAGCCTTCCGCCAACCCTGTCGCCGATCCGCCCTGCCTTTGTGGTGCAAGCTGTGCAAGCAAGCCGACACGCATCATTCGAGGGAACTGAGACCGCGCTACAAAAGTCTGGCCCACGGCACGTGCGAGTTTCGGTCGGACTCACTCGTTCGTCATCATCGAAAGTCTGCTTGAAGACTGGACGAGAGCTCTCAGCTGTGTGCTGATTCCTGAAGCCTGAGAAGAAGGGTGCCTTGGTGTGTGCTCTCCTCTTCCTGTCCCAAGGCTGATGCCTGCCTGTCTACCTGTGCCTGTGCTTGTGTTTGTTCCCTTGTTCCATGCCACCTTCTTTTCGGCTTGTTCCTGCATGACCGTGGCGGCTGCAGGGATCCGCCGACCGCTGTTGTTTGGCTGGGTCTCATCGACATCCTCCCTCCATTAAACTGACGAGTCGGTCATTCTCAACAATAACGCGTGTTACGCGTTGGCCGTCAACTCTTTGCTTGCGACAGCAAAATACACATTGTAACGCGCGTAGACCCAGTCTTACTGATCGGGCAGCAGCAGCGTCCAGACTCTCTCGCTCGCGAGGCTCGATGTCGTCAGTGCAGTGGATGATGTCAATCGTTCGCTCGCATCGACAGCTGTGAGCCTAGAAACGTTCTTTTACACGTGTTGACATGTGAGAGTAAAGTCAATCGTATCAACATGGTAGAACCCGTGAGTTTTGTTAGTCGTTGGGAGCGATTGCATTCGTCCAGTCCACCTGCAGATTTCAGTTGGTCATGACTGCACGTGACAACGCTTGCAAAGGGTACGGGTTGGGGTGATACGAAATGCCACCATTTTCACAACAATACTCTTTATGGCTATTAGATGGACAGTGTATGTGCGGCGATCGATGCTATCAGGTATGGGAGCTTGCCATAGTATTGTACGTAGTCGTTGATGGTTGATATTGGCCTTTTACTCGTCAATACGACGAATATGTCAAGAACCACGGGAGTAAGCAGCAAAGTGCCCTATGAACTGCCTTACCAGACCTGTCACATTCACACGAAGGGTCTCCTCGCTACACAATGCACACATCCATACTGCCACGGTTGAGTGGAGTATTTGAAACCACCACATTCGTGATAGATATATCCATCCGCCTGTCAACTACTGAAGACCGTCCAGAACCCAGCCACTAAGTACGAGGCCGTGGATGTTGTAATCGCAATCGATCGCACCACGATAAAAAAGTTGAAATCAAATTGATTGTAACAAAATATAATTGCAATATGCCAAACGCCTACTCTATCTTTACACCTCAAAGCCAAAAAAAACCCCCAAGATAAGTACTCTAGCAGCACGAAAACCATCGATGGGTATAGGCGCAATCAGAACATCGACACCATCGCAATGCATAGAAAAAAAGACATGCAAGAAGGAAAAAAGAAAACACAACGCCCCAGAAACAAAAAAACAAAACCACACAGACCCTCCCCAATCATCTCATCACTCCACTTCAGCCATAACACTCTCCCCCTCATCCAGCACATCCATAACCCTCTTCATCCCCCTCAACATATCCTCCGCATGCGCCACAAGCAGCAACTTCTCCGCATTCGCCGGCAAACCCAAGTAAGTAGGTGGCTCGCGCTCGGGAAGCTCCTTATTAACCCAAGCCAAGAAATCACTCTTGCTCGTCCCGCTAGGCAGCGCGACACCCACGCTCCTATCACCCGCGACTTCACCAATAACATTGAATCCTTCCTCGAAAGCGTCTGGGGTTAGAGTCTTGAATACCAGGCCCGTGAGCGCCGCGAAGTCGCCCGCGTCGTCGACTTTGCCGCCGTAGAGCTCCGTGACGAGCACGCGCAGGAGCTCCCAGGGGATGCTGCGCGGGGCGATGTTGGAGCGGCCGCGCGCGAGCGCGTCGACCCACCATTGGATCACGAAAGCCGAGCACTCGTAGTCGGCGTCGTTGAATTCCCAGAAGCCCTTCCAGCCCAGGCGCGGGGCGTAGCGGAGGCGCTCTTGCACGACGGCGTGCAGGTAGGAGAGCAGGAAGTGCACGCGGGCTTTTTCGACGGGTTGTTGCACGGCTTTGTCGGGGAGGGACGAGAGCGAGTCGCGCATGTTGGCGCGGATGCCGGCGGGTTGCTCGTACATGAGGACGCGGGAGGCGCGGAGCAGGGAAGATGGGATCTTAGGGCTTGTCTCCATGGATAGGAAGAGGCGGAAGTCGGCGTGCGGCTTGAGGGAGTCGATGCGCTTGACCAAGTTCTGCAGCCATTCAGCCGCGAGATGGACGTTCTTGATTTGGACCCAGGAGCCGTTGGCCGCAGCGCTGGCAAGAGCGGCGTCGGCACTGGCAACACTTTCGTTGGAACCCATGGCAACGTTGGCGCATGAAGCAGAAGTGCGCTCAACAAGCTGATCGACCTTGTAGGAAGCGTCGAATCCAGGGCTGGCGCAGAGAGCAACTGGTGCGCCTGAAGGGTTCTCCTTGACAATGCGAGCAAGGTCTTCAGTGACATCGAGGAAATCGTTTCCGAAGACAGTGCCGACGAAGCGCTCAGTCGCTGGCACGAGACGATCAATCCTCATAAGCTTGACCATAAGGAGCTCCTTGAGAGCCTTGGTGTTGGCATTGCGCTCGTCCTGCAAGCCCGGCACGCACGTCTCGGCATTCTCTTCGCCAAAGAAGCGGTCGAAGGCTCCTTCGTCAGCCTTTGCGAGAGACTCCTTGAGAACACCGATGTTCGAAGCGGTAGTCATCGCTTGCGACTTGAGCTCGGGATCGGAACTGATATCAGCACCCTTGACACGCTCGTCGAGGAGAATGTCAATGATAGACTTGTCCATAGGGAAGGGCGCCGCCTGAGCGAGGAGCACAGCAAACGTCAGCTTGTCCTTTTGCAGAAGCGAGACGGAGGTTTCGCGGTAGGTAGTACTGAACAGGTCCCTGAGAATTGCATCCACGCGAGTCTTGGGCTCACGCTCCGCCGAAGCGCGAGCAGCCGCGAGGACCTTCTCGAAGATATCGACGAAGTACTGCAGCGAGAACTGGTAGAAGTGGTGGATGTGGTACAGTTGCTCCAGCACCGCGAAGATAGCCGAGCAAGATCGGGCGATGATGTCGTAAGTGTTCATGATAGTGTTGACCTCGCCCATGACGCCCTCGGTCTCAGCCGCCTTGGCTGTGATCTCGGCTGCTTCGTTCTTAAGGGTCTCAAGCGTCTGGATGACATTCTCATCGTCGAGAATGTTTCCACGTGAGTCGTTGAGGGCCTGGAGCAGCATGCGCTCGAGTCTGCGCAGGCGGTGTGTAAATTCGCCCTGCATCTTCACGAGATTGGAGCGACGCTCATCAACATCAGGACGCTCAGACTTCAGCACGTCGTTCAGCGTCTGGGTCTTCAAGCTGCTCTGTGTGACAGTGAAGTTGACAAACGTCGTCCTACTGCACACATCCGGAGCGAACATGGCAGAAGGATCGCGAGTAGACAGATACAGCTTGAACGCTGGCGAGAAATCGATGTCTTGTCTGCCAAGCTGAATGAGCACACGGCCACCGGTCTTCTGGTACTCCTTGTTCAACACCTGATTGAGAATCGGGTCGATGTGCTCAGCATCTTGAATGAGAATGGGATTACCGAAACGAAGAGCACTCTCGAGCTGCTTGACAAATGAGCTGTCAAGGAAGCTCGTCACAGTAAGACGACGCTCCTTGCTCTCGTTCTGCAGGAACTCGGTGATGCGGCCAGAAGGATCGATGATCAGCGGGTACCTGTTGTACCTCTTGAGCATGACTGCGTTTTCAGTGCACAGCTCATCGACAGGCAGTGCGTTGTCGTGCCACTGCTGCCTCTCGTCCGCGGTGGAGAGGTACTCTGACATGGGGTTGTCGGTCTTGAATTGAACGCCCGAAGCGGCAAGATGCTGCGACCAGTCCTCGAGCATGGCGCGGCGGTATTGTTGATCGTAGAGACCGCCGTATGCGAGGAAAGCGGCTGCCAGGAAGACATCGCCAATGAGTGTACGCATCTGGGCCTCGAAAGTGGTGCTGCTTTCCTCCCAACGAACACGCTCAGACGACAGGCTGTCCAAGAGACGCATGCTGCGATTGACCTTGGATTGCACGCGGGTCATTTCTCCCTTGATGGCCTCTGTCTGGCTGATCAGGGATGCGTACTCAGATTTGTACGTCGCAATCGACTGCTCAAGCTCGGTCAGAGTATTTTCAATCATCTTCGCCTCTGCCTTTGTCTGCAGTGCCTGGTCCTCGAGAAGATCGACTTCTTCTCTGAGGGGGCCGACACGGTCGAGAATCTCAGAGTACATGACTTGGGCTTCGACCCATTGCACAAGGGGACCACAAGCTTTGCTAGCGCGGTTGACACGCTCGAAAGTGAAGTCATCGTTGGAGAGGTACTCGTTTCTCATCTTCTTGCGTTGCACGGCAGTCATCTGTCGTTCGTTGTCGTAGTTGACGATGCTGGCAATGAAGTCGTCCTTGCGGATGACGGCAACGATATCCTTCCATGCTTGCTTGGGGTCTGCTGAGATCTTGTGGCCCAACAGGGTGCAGACAGCCTCCAAAGCAAGCTTGACGGCAGTGGGCGGGTTCGCCATGGATCTCACTTCCGTCAGGTGCTGACGCTTGATGCTGCTGACACTGCGCTGCGCTTCCTCAACCGCAGGCTCTGCCTTGGCAAGATCGCTCATAACAACTTCGCGACGCTGAGCAACCTCCTTCTCTTGCTTCTCAAGAGCGACCTGAATCTCAAGCGAGGCGGCACGACGCTGCTCAGCCTCCTTCTGGTCGGCCAACATGCGGTTCAGCTTCTCGCTAGCCTCGGCATCCTTCCTCTCAAGCTCAGACTTCTTCTCTGCAAGGCTCTTCTTCAGGTCTGAAACCTTGGCCAAAGTCTCCCTCAGCTTGTCCAGACCGACGTTGAGATGTCTCTGCTGCTCTTCGAGATCATCACGCTTCTCATTCATCAGCTGAACGAACTGCGAAGTGAAGTCCAGGAATTGGCGTGGAGTCTGGAAAGTGATCTTGTTCTGCTGCTGTCTCAGGCGACCATTGAACTTGTGGATCGAGTGATGAACGTGCACCATGGAGTTCACGATAGCATCTCTGTGCGAGAGCGGCGCCACAAGCTGGCTGTACTCGATCGGCAGAGTGTCAGGAGACGTGTAGTTACCACGGTCGATGTCGACAGACTGCGTGAGCTCGTAGGCCACCTGGTACAGCGCTTGATCAGACCAGTCACCGAACCAATTAAGTACGCAACGGTTGAACAAGGCAGGACTAGTGGCGGCCTTGGACGAGAGACCTCCAGTAGGCGGGTTCATAGTGAACACGACGTGCAAGTTGCGAACAATCTGTTGCGTGAACCACTTGTACAGCTCCTCTTGCGAATCAAGCAGCAAGCCTTGACGCTGCGCACCTTCCTTGCAAGCAGTCATCAAAGTGGCGTACTCGTCGCCCTCGAAGAGACCAGGGACTTCTCCGTTAGCGAGGAGAGTGTTCATGCGCTCCAAGAAACCAGAGTCGAGAACGTTGGACTCGTCCATGATGAAGCATATCTTCTCGCCCTTGCAGCCACAGCGGCGAAGGACATTGCGCAAATCCTCGTCAAAGTCTTCAGCAGAGTACTTGCCGTGAACCTTGATCTGGAAAACGGACAAGCCGTTCATCCACGCCACGAAGCGGGAAAGCGTGGTCTTGCCACTGCCGCTGACACCAATGAGGATGAGATGACCCTGCGGTTGGCGGAACACACGATCAATTCGCAGCACATGCTCCAGGACGTCATTGAAGAGAATGAGCGGAACGTCGAGCTCTTCTTCGCAGAAAGTGCGCAGTCTGGCCTTGACGAAGTCTCGCAGCTCATCTCTGCGAACCGGCACGTAGTTCTTGGACAGCCAGTTAGAGAACAGGATGGGGCGCTGCAAAGCAGCATCCTCGTCAAGGTTAGGGAACCTCTCAAGGGCAATGCGGTTGACGGTGTCTTCAGTCCACTGGCGCTCATCGTCTGCGATCAAACGATCGGAGAACAGACGCAAAGCCTCGTGCGCCCAGATTCTCACCAAACCCTCCAAAGACAAAGTCTCGAGTGGCCTAATCGCCTCATAAATCGCGCGAACCCATCGAGTAAGCTCACGCGGCGAGTAGACATAATGAGGCTGGATGTCAGGAGTGAAGCGCTTCTGGGACAGCATGTACACCTCGATCATAGCCGAAGTCAAAGCCTCGGCGTAGCCACGCAGCGTCGGAATGATCTTGAGAATGGCGCTGTTGAACGTGCCGTAAATCTGCGTGAGCGAAAGCTCACCAGGGTAATCCACCATGATAAGCGGCGCGTGACGAAGGAAACGCAGACCAAGAGGCGTACGGCCAGCATCAGTAGGCGGGTTACAAGCTCCCACGAATTGGATGCGATCGAGGCTGACCCATGTCTTGGTCGACGTACGCCAGAAGCCACTGTGCTCAACGAGCTGGCGGAGGAACGAGATTACACGCTGAGTACCGTACTGATCTGGCGCGGGCAAGTTGATCTCGTCACAGAAGACAACAAGCCAGCGTCCAATCTGCCTGGGCGCCATGGTGACACCGCTGACAGTCTTGCGGTAGTCGCAGTACTGCTCCAAAGTTTTGACGAGGAGGTCTGGTGTGGTCGCACTGGAGAAGTTCAGACCGACGACTTCCATGTTCGGAAGCTTGCGAAGTGCGCTGAACAATGTCATAGTTTTACCCGAACCCGGAGGACCGCAAAGAAGCAGCGGCTTGTGCTCAGCGAGGAAAGAGTAGAGGACCTCCTCGTGGCGGACAGTGTCGAGAGTGGGAATGACGAGATCAGTCTGAGTGACGGAGTGAGTGTTGACCTCGATGTTGGGGACCTGAGTCTGCCAGGGTGTCCATGCTGCGTTCGGTAGGACCACATCGTAATCGATCAGGGAAGCAGTCTCGGTGAGTACAGGGACATCAAACGTGGCCAATCCGGCGAGGAAATCACCAAAGTCCTTGCGATCCACAAGGGGACAATCTCCTGTAAATGACCACACAGCGGCAAGGAGAACCTTCTTGGATAGGTAGGTCTCGACTTGTTCATCAGCCAGAGGAAAGTCAGAGTGCTGGACATTGTACTCGAGAACAGAGCGGCAAGCCTTGCGCAGCAAAGAGAAAAGGGTGCTGATGGCGCGAATGTGAGTGAACTCCATGATGTGACGGTAGCCCTCGCTCTTGGCAAGAGCCTTAGCGACAAAGTCGTTGAGCGTGAGTCGCTGCTCGAGGATGTCGGCCATGATAGTTTGAACAGCAAGTCTTGACTCCGAGGATGCTGGTGTCACACCTTCGTCCTCTAGGTCTTCGAATGTTGCGGTGCGTAGCTGAGCCACGAAGCGAGTGAGCATGACACTGACGTCCACTGTGTCGTCACTGAACCAGACCATACCGCAACGACTGACAGTGGCCAGTGTGGCGTACTTGAGAGTCTCGACTTCGAACATGATGCGAACGTTCGGCGGGAGGCCAAGACGCTCACCGTTTGGCAAGGTAAGCAGCTTGTTATCATCCAACACACTGTTCAAGTTCTCCACCCATTCGGGATCGACATCACCATCGAAGATGATCCAGTGGCGCTTGCTGTCCTCGCCACGCAAGTTGTCGACGACCTTGCGCAGAATGCTCGTGAAAAGACCGTCAGTCCATTCACGAGTCGTGCTGTCCAGAGTACCGTAAAGACTCTCCTTAGACATCACCTTAGGGTCGATGACATGGCAAACGCCCTCAACACCGTCAACTTTCTGCAGAGCAGCGAGCAGTGTTCGCCAAGCATTGGACTTGCCTGTACCAGAGCTACCAACCATCATGACACCGTGGTGCAAGTTCTGAATCTGGTAAAGCTGCAGCACCTTGGTCATCCAGGCATCGGTGGCGACGAGATCGCGCTCCTTGACTACCTCGTGGAGAGACTTGCGAAGGTCCTCGAGAGTCGCAGGGATGTACTGGACGCCAGGGAACATCTCGGTTTCGATTTCTTCGAGCAGAATCGCATCGTCGCGCACAAGCTTCGGCGCGATGGTCTCTCTGATACTCTGCACAAGGATCTGAGGTTCCATGCTCGCACTGTCGGTCTTGTCGTTGCCATCTTGGATTCTCATACGCTTCAATCCACCAGAGCTCACGAGCACACTCTTCAGAGCTCTCAGACCGAAGTCGTAATGGGGCTGTTTCGACAAAAGTGCTTTACATTTGTCGAAGAATGGCACGGTCTGCTTCGACAGAGGCTTAGCCTCAGTGAAACCCTGGGAGAAGAGCATGACTTCGGCAATGAGCTCCTTATCAGGAGACGACATGGCAACGCTGCGGAACAGCTTCTTCAAGTTATCCGGCAAGTTGGAACGACCAGCGTAGCCAGGGTTCATGGTGATGAACATACCAGTCAAGGGGTGCACCTTCAACTGACGTCCAACAAGGTCGATCTGCGCATTGGGGTCGGTAACGCGCTTGCGAAGGCCGACCTGGATGTTCTGGATCTGCTGTGAGACGGCGGAGAGAATGCGCTCCTCCAATCTGTTGAACTCGTCGAAACAGCCCCAAGCACCGACCTGCGAGATACCGAGGAAAATACGGCCCATGGCCTGGAAATCGAATGTGTCGTCACAGTTGAACACAAGCGTGAAGCGACCGAGCTGCACACCAAGCGCCTTGACTGATTCGGTTTTACCAGTACCGGCAGGACCATAAGGCGAACCTCCGAGACGCTGGCAAAGGGCCTGGGATAGGGTGAGGAAACAGCGGTCGGTCAGTGGCGTGCGAACGAGACGCTCAGGAACACCAAGGTATTCGAAACCGTATGCGAGTGTCGCGTTGGCAACTCTGATTTGCATACGGTCCAGAGGAGCGGCGTTGGGATCAAAGTCGTAGCGCATCATCAACAGCCACAGATAGTGGTTTGGCGAGTCAGCACCACCCTGGATTAGCTTCTCGATGCCATCTCTCTGGTGTACGAACTCAGTGATAAGCTGCTCGCACTTTTTGCGGTATAGAGGGTCGAGGTTCTTGAGCACGGTAGCAGCGAGGAACTTGAGTCTGTTGACTTGGGCATCAAACAAGCTTTGCAGCGTAGAACCGCCCTTCTCCAGAGCAGCATTGACATCAGATGTCCAGCAAGCTTGAGTAGCGAGGACAACGATCTGTGCAGGGTAGGCCGAGAGGAAGCTCTCGAAGACTTCATTGTCGTTGTCGCCAATGTTCTGGAAGTCGTGCACTGCCTCGACGAGGTGCTCGGCCAGGGTTTCACGCATGTTGTCTTCCAGTGCCTTGAGCCACTCGTTGATCTTTGGTGTGGTCTTGAGATTGATCGGCTTCCTCAGCATGACCTGCTCGTTCTCCTTTGAGGTCAAACCGCGAATATTGGATTCTTCATCCATGACGAGGCCGGAGATACCCGCAAACATCTTTCTAAGATGCTTCTCGATTCGCAAGGTGTCGTTGGCGTTTCCAATGATCTCCAACAGATCCTCGTCACCAACGAAGTAGAAGCGAGGGAATGCCATTCTCTCCTTCTCGAGGTACTCTCCCAAGGCCTTCTGGATCTTGTTCAACAAGTCTGCAAGACGCTCGAGGGAACGCTGAACGTCAGGGATGTTGAGGACTTCAAGGACCTGCGGTGAGCGGTAGACCTTCTTCAGCACAGCCATGAATTCACTGTTGATGTTGGCAAAGCGCGAGGACTCGACAGGAAGCAAGTGCTTGATGTCTGCGTTTCCAGTGAAAACGCCCTCTAGGTAGACCCATTGGCGTTGCACGTCGATCCAAACGTCGAATAGGACGTGGATGCGGTTGAGCTTGTCCTCCCATGCGGATGCCTCCTCTTCGAACTCCTTGTAATATGGTGAGTGCCTCATGGCCTGCAACGAGTTGAGGTGATCGCTGCACTTAGCAAATAAGTCGTCCCAGCCACGGATGAGCCTGCACTTGTTCTGATAGTTGACGAGATCGAGAGTGTAGTTCTGCCAGTGCTCGCGCACCGTACGTACGAACTCCTCGAGTGCCATCTCACCCTGTGCCTGAGTGATGACATCGCGGATGATGGGCTCGCTAGGGCCGAGCTGAAGATCCCAAACATCGCCAAGGGCCATTGAGATAGCAGAGTAGCGCTTAGATGGTTGTAGGTTCTTGAAGATCTTAACCCAGTGGCGCTCACGCACGGCGTCTGAGCGCATTTCAGTAAGAAGTGGGTTGACCTTGAGCAGTCCGCGGAGCACAGTTTGCACGTGCTCAAATGCAGCATATTGGCGCATGCGACTAGGCATCTCCTTGGTAGTCTTGATGAGGGTCTCGATCTGCTGACGAAGCTTACGAGGTTGGATGCTGTTCCATGGTTGGTCGCGGAGATCGTTGATCTGATCCCACACGATACTCAGGTTCGCCCAGACTGACTTGAAGTCTTGGACCTCTTCAAGCAAAGTTACGAGCATGTTGTCGGGGCTGGCGGGCAGTTCAAGAGCCTCCTTTGCCTTTGACACCATGTCGGCCTGTTCACTGAGTTGACTGAGTTCCGAGTCGAAATTGTCCAGGGTGGCAACAGCTTCGGCAGGCGGAATTGAGCCAGCGACAGGGCGTTCCTCGTTCCACTTCTCTGTGATCTCAGCGACACGCCTGGATACAACGCCATCTTCGGCAGTGATCTTGGCACGCAACGCGTCCGTCTGATCCGCAATCAGCTTGCTCTTGCGCTCGAGAACCTCCTGCAAAGCCGTCCACTCGTGATCAACCTGTTCGACATACAGCCAGTCTTTGGGGTACTGGTAGCGTAGGCGTGAGAGTGTCTGTTGACCTTGACGGAATGTCTCCATCTCGGGCTCCCAGACCTTAGCCTTGCGCTTGCACGTCTGCACGACCGTGATGAAAGACACCGCTTGAGACGTTGAGCTTGTCTGCATGCTCTGGCCTTCAAGGTCCTTCCTTGACTTCTGCAACTCGGCGTAGACATCGATGATACGGTTGGCGAATAGACCAGCGAAGTGACCAAGAAGTTCGTGTTGCCACTGATCGTATTTGGCATTGACCTTTGCCTGGACTTGCTCGTAGTTGATGACCAAGTGTCCGAACGAGCGGCGCATGCCAGAAGTATCGAATGTCTCACGCTTCTGTCGCAGTTCTTGAATCAATTGCAGCCAGAGCTCAAGATCATCGCCAAGATCATCTTGCACCTGGTCCAGCTGCAGGTCCCATAGAGACTGGAATTGCAGCCACTCGTCAACGTATGTCTGAGCCACTGCAAGCTTGGCCTCGATGTTCTCGTAGAGGATTGTCAAAGAATTCATGCTCATTGATGGAAGCTCAGCATATGTCGTTGACGATTTGAGGGCACCAACAGTCAAAGCACTCTCGAATCGTGAGGCTTGTACTCTTGGAAGGTCACAGACAACAGCTAGCCATTCCTGCAAGTTCCTGAGCCACCCAGCCCTTGCATCCTCAAGCGGCGGCTCGAGCTGAATTAGCTGGTTCTGCATCACAACATTGTGGTTGAAGGTCTCGATATTCGGTGTGCCAGCCTCTTTTTCTCCAGACTCAGCAGGATCCTGGAAGTCCTCGGACCAGTCCTTCAGAGCCTGTTGTAGGCGATCATGAAGTGTCTCAACAATCTTGTCATTGGTCTTTGCGACCCAGAAGGGGATGTTTGCGTATGATTCGAGGTTGAGCTGGTCAACGGCACGTTGCATAGCCTCAAGATGGGAACGGAAGGAGTCCTGAACGTAGCCACAAGTCTGCAGTTCACGCAGTGCCGAGTCCGCTGAAACTTGTATGTTGGAGAGCGTAGCCACCTTAGATTGAAGAGTGGTGATAGAGTTGCCAAGGTCTCTCACAAACTGGACGTGTCGGTTCTCGTCCCCACGGCTAGGTTCCGCGTCACTGGCAACTTGGCGTATGTGAACGTCGTAGGCAAGTACGAATGTGTCCCAGCGCAAAGGTGTGCCTTTGGCGACGAAGCCCTGAACTGTGTTGCGGTAGTTGCTCAGCAAGATCGATACATGGGGCATGCTTTCGATTGCAAGGTTGGTTTGGTCGTACGTAGTCAAGCTCTCCACCAGACTGACAGCGAAGGGGTATACGCGACGAGCTTCCTTTGCAACATTGGCGATGCTGTGCGGTACGTTGAAGTTGAGCCAGAGCAGATTGCGGACCTCCTTGAATAAAGTAATGGTTTGCGAGTCGAAGTTGACACTGATCTCGTACTTGTTACCCTTGACTCTGTTTTGCGAGATACTGAAGAGACGACCAGAAATGCTGATAGATTTGCGGTTGATGTCACGAAGCCAGTCGTCGAAAATAGGCTTGGTGTCGAGGCGTTCCCTGAACCTTTCACCAAGTGTGAACAGCCGCTGGCCTTCTGTGTGTTGAGCCCATTTGGGTCCCAAGATATTTTCGATCTTGTTCACATAGCTATCAAGCTGGCGCTCGACTTGCCTGGCGCGGATGATGGCGCCAGAGATTGGAGGCACATCGTGCAGTTGTGCCATAGCGTGCGCCTCAGACTGACCATACTGATGCGTGAATCGCACCTGGAGAGCGTCAATCTCATCTCTGACGTTGTTGATAAGTGTGGTTTGGTACTCCGCAATGGCACCCTTGATCTTCTCCCTGACCAAAAGGGCGTTGAATTTAGAAAAGACGCGGAACATCTCGCCTGCATTCTTGGTCACAGCGAGACGGTCACGTAGCCTGGCAATGATGGCGTTCTCGACTCGCGAAGTGCGCTCCACATAGGCGGTCTCAGCTCGGTTCCACAGCTGTTCACCTTCGGGTGAGGTGTCCATAACATCAACGTCTTTGACAGCATTGTATGCTTGTGAAATCTCCTCAATGGCGTCAAAGTCACCCAGCTCCTCGACGAGGACGGGTGCGGCAACACCGTCCAGACCTTCCGCTCCTTCGTCTTCGGGACCAAGTACCTGGACGATGGTACGCTGTAATTGCTCATGCTCAACTCTGAACTTTGCAATGAACTCCAAACGGCCCTGAGTGGTATCATGCTTGTTCGTAATCTTGATTGGGATGAACTTGTCGTTGCGCCTTCGGGTGACCTCACGTGCGACGTTGGTGAATTCTTTGACATTGTTTGTCCAGCACTCCCAGACGCCCTTGACACTATCAATGATCTTCTGGAAGTCCTCGAATTGTACCTGCATCAGCGTACGGCCGTGAATCAACTTGTGTAGGTTGGCGTCCAAGTCAGCCGAAATGGCTTCCACAAGAGGAAGTGCACGTTTGATTGGGTATGGGCAAATGCGCAACTTCTTGTTCAGATGACCGAAGACCTGGCTGACAGCTTCCTGAAGTTTCTCAACCGAGATGGCGTTCAGGACCTCCTCGATGGGGAATCCGTGGAAAAGCTGGTTGTACCTCTGCACACGGTCCTTGGCTTCCTTCAGACCAGTATCCGACTGGAAACTTGCGGTGACACCATGACGCTTTGCCTTCTCCAGAATCTTCATTGTCAACGACACGCCAGGACCTGCAAGCTGCTCTTCTATGCTCTCAATCGCTGATTCCATAGCCAACCAGAAGTTCTTCTCCTGTGTAGCACTACCAACAGGGCGTTCGTCTGCTTGCTTGGTGAACTCGCGAATTTGTCTGATCCAGTCGTTTGCCATCGCCTGTAGCTTGTTCAAAATGTTGCTGTTGGACAGAATCTGGTCAGGAATCTGCGCAATCGCTGCTGCCATGTCGCCATCGGAATCCTCCAGCTGCTTTAGGACCGCATCGTGAATTTGTAGTTTCGGCTCCGACACTTCGCTGTTTTGCAAGAGATTAAGCAAGCTGCTGTCAAGCTCTGCTAAGCGTCGCCTCGCGCCAGTGATTCCAGTCCTTGAGTCGCCGTCGGCTCTGAGTTTGTCGCCTGATGGCTCCGAGCCTCGCGCCGCCGCCTCGAAGAAAGGCGCAATAGCTCCCCTAAGCAGCGAGTGCAAGCTCTCGTATGGAGAAAGTGTCGATCCGTCAGAACCGTTGCCCAATATACCAGATAAGGGCAAGTTGACAACCGAGAGCTGTTTGGCGACCGGGAGATCCGAGGTGATCGGGCTAGGCCTTTTCAAGAATGCAACACATGCCAGTGTTCTTGGAGTGTAAAGGAGCTCGGAGCTCAGTGTGTATACCGCCTGCTCTTGTGATCCATCCCCGTTGGTCTCTCCTGAACCTTCACCGGCAGCAGCCTCTTTCAAGACGTAAAGTGCAACCTGGGCTTCCAGCGCAAATCGGGTGCATCTCGCCAGTGTGTCCTCGAGGATTGCCGCATTGAGCAGACTTCCGTGGCCCTTCAGTTCCTCGCTCGAAGCGCCCAAGGTCACTTCGAGCACATTAGACAGGTATTTGATTATGTCTTGCGGGTCGACAGCGTTTGTGGTTGGCGTGGTCGGTGTGCCGTTAGCAGCGCCATTTACGCCCTGGACCACAGGGTCCTCCATTGTATGTTCAGCTGTTCAGATTTGTTGTGTATGCGCTCATCGCTCGATTGTAGAAAATATTGTTGTAGAGCAAGTAGAGGCGGCTCCCTCTGTTCGAGATCCAGATACAGGGGTCCGGATGTTTTGTCGATGGTGTTTCTTCAAGTCGCTGCAAAAGACGTTGGAGAAAAGGAGTGTTGTGGTGATGAGTATTATTATGCGATCGCGGAAATGCGTCAGTATGCAGCGGCGTGGAGTGTTTGTAGTAGTAGAGAGGGGAAAAGGTGTTTCACGGTCGGGCACAAGCACAAGAAACGCGTTGGCTAGAGCTTCTGGAAACGCGGCGGGCGTTGTGGCATTCAAGATGGCTGTCGCCCGCCGTACTCAAGCTTTCCCCAGAGCGCGCGTTTACCTTTGCTCTTCAGCAGAGCCGCAACAAGCAAGACTAAACCTTGGAAGTGGACCACCTCACTAACGGGCCATCACGTGTCATTAATCTACGGCGAGAGGATCCAATACGGTTGCCACTGGAGTGATGATTTGGTCTCGCTGAAAGAAGAACTGTTACTTGCCCTTGAATGGACTGGCTGGCCAGGCTGTAATACTGCGTGCAATATACCTATCTGGAAAGCCAAATTGCAGCACCAGGACAACTCTTATACCACTGCTCAGCGTAGACGCAGAGCTGCTGTTTGCTCTCCACAATGAACGCCGTCGATGCGACCAGTCGCTCAGTCGAAGCAGACACCGGTGCACCTCCATCTCTCCTCACCGTCGTCCTCGATACCAACCCTCATGCGTGGAACCTCCTCTCACCAAGTCTACCACTCCACAAAGCTCTCGCAAGTCTACTGGTCTTCCTGAACGCCCACCTAGCAATCAACCCAGCCAACCAAGTCGCCGTCCTAGCAAGCCACGTCGAGCGAGCAGAGTGGCTCTACCCAACGCCACCCTCCACATCCCAACCTCACACAAATGGCAACGGCAACGACGTCGACATGGCCAACGGCGGCAGCCCAATCCAACTCCCACCAGACGACGCCAACAAATACCGGCCCTTCGCCGCCGTCGAGCGCGCCATCACAACCAACCTCCAAAACCTAATGGCAACCACAACCCCAACATCCCTAGCCTCAACACCCACAACCATGACCGCCGGCGCCCTCACCCTCGCTCTCTCCCACACCTCCAAACTCCTCGCCACCGGCCCAACCTCGACCCAAACCGCGCAAACATCCTTCAACTACTCCGACCCCAACAGCAACACCTCCTCCGACACTCGCGCAGGCGGCGTTCCCGGCAGCAGCACCTCGCGCATCCTGATCCTCAGCGCCAGCCCAGACAATAGCGCGCAATACATCCCAACCATGAACGCCATCTTCGCGGCCCAACGCCTCAGCATCCCCATCGACGTCCTCACCCTCGCCTCCTCCAGCACCTTCCTCCAACAAGCCGCCGACGCCACCGGCGGCATCCACCTCGCGCGCACCTCCCCCGCCTCACACGCAGGCTTCCTGCAAACCCTCATGCTAGCCTTCCTCCCGGACCCGACCGCGCGCCAGAATCTGATCCTGCCCTCGCAAGCGCAAGGCGGAGGTGTGGATTTCCGCGCGGCGTGTTTCTGCCACCGGCGGATCGTGGACGTGGGGTTCGTGTGTAGTATTTGTCTTTCGATTTTCTGCGAGCCGGTGCCGGAGGGGACGTGTTTGACTTGCGGGAGCCATTTGGCACTGGCGAGCTATGGGCGGAAACCGGCGGTTGTGCCGAGGAAGAAGAAGAAGAAAAAGAGGGTGGCGGAGGGCGGTGTTGAGACGCCGGGGAGTGCTGGGGGGACGCCGCAGCCGGCTTGAGGGGAGGAGTGACGAGTCGTATGTAAGGTTCTTGGTTGTGATGTTTTCGTAAGGCGTTTGGTGGCGACGTTAGGGCTTGGACTGGGCATTTTAAATGCAAGGAAAGATTCAGAGAGTAATGAAAACCATGGAAAGCGTTACCTGAAAATTAGAGCGGAATAACAATGCAGTCTTGCACCGAGGAGATTCTAAGTGATAACGGATTGCCTGCTTGGAAATATTTGAAATGCTACGCTATGCTAGGTATGCCACGCTGCCATTGAAGAATAACCGAATAATCCGAGAAGAATCCACTTCTAGGTCGCCCATCTGCAGGGCAGCATGCTCTGTACACACTCCCGTGCATCTCCAAAGCGGTCTCGTAGGACTGCCACAGGATAAGAAGAAAACCGAAGAACCCCCATACCACCCCAGCAAGCAACCGATCGACCCATTTCTGAGGCCACTGTTCATCATTTCCTCTTGCGGAAACGAATACCTTTCCCACCTTGAGCGATCGTGCCGCCACCACGGCTTCTGCTCATCGAGCAAGACGGCTTGACATCCTCCGAGCTCATGCTGGCAATCGCGAAGGAGTCTGTGTTGTGTCCGTAGTAGAGCCAGACACCATCAGCAGTACGCTTCACGGTGAGCATGCCGATCGCACCAGTGGACTGGCTGTTGCGGACAGACGGATGCCCCATGAAGTCTCGCTCGATAAAGCCTCGAAGCGCTTCATCTTCGGTGACTTGCTCTGTGCCACCACCGGGTGTGCGGCGCTGTGAGAAGAAGATGCGATTCGAGCAGACAGAGGCTGCCATTGTAGTGCCCATGTGCTCTCCAGTGCCGCTTGTGACTGTTGCGACTGTTGTGCGGTCGGGATCGTCAGGATCTGCTGGAATCACACTGGCGCCGATCCCTACCAGAGCAGCAGGGCCAATACGACCTCGATGTTTCATGCCAATACCGCCAGACGATGCGCCACATGCAATATTGCCATACATGTCGATGGCTATCGCTCCAACGGTGTCAGTGATCAAGTCAGGAGCTGGTGCCGACGGCAGAGGTGAGTTCTCATCATTGTAGAGAGTCGCTTTTGGTGTGCTGGCAGGATATCCATCGAGAGGAACCGAGGAAAGAGGAGTGCCGTGATGATCACCAGATTGAGGTGTCATATCTGACAAGACGTGGGAGTTCTCGCCTGTAGCACTTCCGAGCAGGCTCTCATGTCCATCACTCCATGCTTGTGCCCCAGTAACTGTCGGAATTGGCTGGGTAGTGCCTCTA
>Ga0265797_10002147_pt1 | contig 33681 bp, 22 predicted proteins | sample P2T30metagenome_FD_192433 | JGI IMG/M metagenome (GOLD analysis project Ga0265797, IMG submission 192433) | Plant litter microbial communities from East Loma Ridge, Irvine, California - P2 T30 | ecosystem: Environmental > Terrestrial > Plant litter > Unclassified | place: USA: California...
CTGCCGGTATCTGTTCTACTTTAAGTTTTTCACCAGCGACAACTTTGTATTGCTTGCCACCGGTTTTTATGACCGCGTACATGATTTGAAACCTCATCAAATGTTAAAAGAACCCCTCGGCGCGTCGTCCTGCGCTTGTCACGCTGAACTATTCTTAAGCCGGGGAACAGAGGATTATACATAGCTAAGCGCGCCCCGTCAAAGTCATTCGGCGATCTGTTCACGGCGTGGATTGCTGCCAACGGCTGCGCCGCACTCCTTCCTCCGCCCGCGTCCCCGTCAGCCCGACGATTCGCCCTGCCATGACGTATAATCGCCGCACTCTTATAGTTAACCCAACGCCCACGCAGGTCAGCCTTGTCAGCCGCTACCCCACACGCCCAACAGAACACCATCGTCCAGTCGATCGCGCCCGATATGGAGGCCGTCAACTCGGTGATCCGCCAGCGGCTGCATTCCGACGTCCCGCTGGTCAACCAAATCGCCGAGTACATCATCAGTGCCGGCGGCAAGCGCATCCGCCCGGTGCTGGTCCTGCTGCTGGCCAATGCCTACGGCTACCGCGGCAGCGCGCACCATGAGCTGGCCGCCGTCGTCGAATTCATCCACACCGCCACGCTGCTGCACGACGACGTCGTCGACGAATCGTCGATGCGCCGCGGCCGCCAGACCGCCAACGCGCTGTTCGGCAACGCCGCCTCGGTGCTGGTCGGCGACTTTCTGTACTCGCGCGCATTCCAGATGATGGTTGGCCTGGACAGCATGCGCGTCATGCAGATCCTGTCCGACGCCACCAACGTGATCGCCGAGGGCGAAGTGCTGCAACTGCTGAACATGCACGACCCGGACGTGACCGAAGCGAGCTACCTGCTGGTGATCCGCTCCAAGACTGCCAAGCTGTTCGAAGCCGCCGCCGAACTGGGCGCCCTGATCGCCGGCGCGAATGACACGCAGATCGCAGCAGCCGGCGAGTACGGCCGTTCACTGGGCACCGCGTTCCAGCTGATCGACGACGTGCTCGACTATGCAGGCGACGCGGCCGAGATCGGCAAGAACGTCGGGGACGACCTGCGCGAAGGCAAGCCGACCCTGCCGCTGATCTGGCTGATGGAACACGGCACGCCAGAACAGCGCGCGCTGGTGCGCAGCTGCATCGAGCAAGGCGACGAAGCACAGTTCGATGCGGTGCTGGCGGCAGTGACGTCGAGCGGCGCGCTCGATTACACGCGTGCGCAGGCGGAACAGGCGGCGCAGCGGGCGTCCGACGCCATTGCCGATTTGCCGGACAGTGTGTTCAAAAACAGCCTGCTGCAGCTGAGCAGCTTTGCGGTTGACAGGAACCACTAAGCGATTTTATATTACGACCATCCCTGGGGTGGTTGTACGTACACCCCGAACCGTCGGGGTGTAGCTTAGCCCGGTAGAGCGCTACGTTCGGGACGTAGAGGCCGGAGGTTCGAATCCTCTCACCCCGACCACGAATTCCCTTACAAAACAGCGAGTTATGAACTCGCTTTTTTGCATTCTGGATGGTTCAGTGGCAAATCAGTGGCAATGCCCTCATTTTGCACTGGCATGGACTACTTTTCGAGCTATACGGTGTTCCACAACTACGGAGCATCGCCACCATGGCATCCATCGAAAACCGTTCGCGCATCCAAGTCACTGTTAAGAACCGCGACGACCTCACCAAGCAGTTTGCTTTCAGCGCTGACAAAGCTATTCAAGTATATGTCCAGCAGCTGCGCGACGAAGGGCTGAAACCCCGCCTGGCCAGTCTGAACGACCACTACGTCGTCCGCGCGCGCAGCGTCGGCGCAAAGAACCAGTGCATCGTCGCTCACAGCGAGGCAGAAGCCATCGACATCAAGCACCGCCTCGAGAGCGAACAGAGGCGCGGCCTGTTCATCGACTACGGCAGCGGGCAGAAGGCAAGCCTGGCTGACCTACTGGTTCGCTACCTGCGCGAGGAAGCACCGCGTCACAAGAGCTTTGAAGTCGAAGGCTACAAAATCAACGCTTTGTTAGAAGACGCCGGCTTACCCCGAGAGGACACGGCCGCCATCGTGGCGGCGCATCCCAACCCGCATCCGAAAGTAGTCAGCGGGAAGAAGCGGAAGGCTACCGGTGTCCGTGTCGGGCAGCCCTCTGAAACTGGGAAATTCATCCGCAAGCCATTCGCCGCCGTTGTTCCTGACGATTTCATTGACTATATTGACGAACGTTGCCAGGTCGTCGAGCCTGCCACCGTAGACCGGGAAATCGACCTTTTTTCGGCTGTCTGCAACCTTGCCATCGACACTTGGCGGATTCACGTCCTGAAGAACCCGATGGATGGCGTGCGCCGCCCGCGCTACTACAATGAACGGGACCGCCGCCTATCGCTTGATGAAGAAACGCGGCTGCTGGGCGCCGCGCGCGACGAGGACCGCGAACAGTCCATTGACCGCCGTCTCGAAGAGCTGATGCAGGACGAACGACAGGAAGCGGATAACGCCGCGACCACTTACCGCCGCAAGCAGATTGTGAAGGATGCTCGCCAGCGTTACATGCCTGAAGCTGAAGCTACCTGCCGCCACCTACCTCTGTTCGAGACCTTCATCCAATTTCAGTTGATGACCGGGGCGCGCCGGAGCGAAACGCTGACCCTGACCTGGTCGAACGTCAATCTAGAAGCGCAGACCGCCTACCTCCCTGAGACGAAGAATGGCCGCGCCAGGAAGCTGCCCCTACGCCGCGACCTAGTCGAGATGCTGCGCAAGTTGCCACGCGACAGCGATGTCGTTTTCCCGCTCAGCGTGGACGGCCTGCGCAAGGCATGGGCTCGGATTTGTTCGAAAGGAGGTCTGACCGGGGCCGCTGAACTTCGGGTGCACGACTTGCGCCACGAGGCCATTTCCCGTGTTGCCGAGGCAGGGAGTAACACACCAGGCGGTTTCTCCTTAGTAGACCTCCAGCATTTCAGTGGCCACCGTGATGTGCGCATGCTGCTGCGTTACGCCCACCTGTGCACGCAGCACCTTGCGAAGCGTCTGGACGCAGCGTTTGCGGACGATGAGCAAACGACCACTCACCACGGCATGCGGCGACTCAGGAAAGGCGCCAACGTGACACTGACGGAACTCGTTGCCACGAACGCGACCGAGCCGGACGAAGCCGACCAGGAGAAACGTGAGGCTCCGCATGGACCCGGCTCAGTTTCCGTAGCACTGGCCAGCACTTCCGGGTCAAACTCCTGCGGTAACGTCGTTCATATCGACTTCAAGCGTCGAACTGCGTAGGTACATGGCGCAAGATGCCCGACCACCGCGGGCATCTTGAGCAAGCGCCCTCTCAGGGGCGCGCCGCTGGGCTGCCAGGGCCTGATTTGGCACGCAGCGCCTCGTAAAGCTGGGCCGGTCCCAGCAAGATGTCGCGCAGGCCTTCGCGCACACGTTCGGAACCAAGAGCCTGTGTGCTCATAGTCTGGTGGGCGTCCAGCGCATCCATAATGGCATGCATTACGGCGTCCTTGAGGTCGGGCGAGTTGGCGAACTGCTCCTTACTGTTGCTGGCAGCCTGGCGCATCAAGGTTTCGTTCTCCAGCAACTTGCCTTTCAGGACACCGTTGACATACACAAGCTGGTCATCGTCCGTCAGCTCGCCCTCGAACAATCCGTTCACCTTCTCGATAATTTCGTTCAGATAGGCCTGCTGTTTTTCCTGCACGCTGCCGCTGCCGACCGCATCCATGGGCGGCAGCTTGTAGCTGCCGTCCGCATTCAGACCCATAGCCTGCTTGCCATGGCTCTTCAAGGTATGGTGGGTCAGCACGACCTTACTGAGGTCCACAGTATCCCGTTCGCGGCCGAAATCGAGTAACGGAACGAGTCGCTTGTAGAACAAGAAGCGCTTCTCGATGTCGGTATTGCCGTAGTCGAAAATCTGGCTCAGGAAGGCATACAGGCGCGTATAGGCCCCCATGTCGTTCTTGAACAGGAGCAATGCTTCCATCTGGTCCCTGGCAGCACGCGCGCCCTTCTCGTCATGCTTCTCTTCAGCCAGCGCCCTGTCCTGCTGGGCAGCCTTGTAACGCTTGAGCAAGCGGTCGGCAACGGGTGCGATAGCGGCGTCGAGCTGCTTCTGCGTGCCGTTCGGGTCCAGGTCTACCTTGGCGACGCGGTCCACCTCGTAATCATCGTAGAAGCCGGCCGAATCGAGCTTGGCACGCAGGTCATAGACCAGGTGCGGGTCGGTGACGGCCTCCATTTCGGCAGTCTCGTAATAGGTCTTGAAGGCCTTGAGGATTTCCGCCGGCTCGTTCACAAAGTCCAGCACGTAAGTTGCGTCTTTGCCGGGATACGAGCGGTTCAGGCGCGAAAGCGTCTGCACGGCTTGGATACCGCCAAGCATTTTGTCCACGTACATGCCGCACAGGAGCGGCTGGTCGAAGCCGGTCTGGAACTTGTTTGCCACTAGCAAAATATGGAAGTCCGGCCCCTTGAACACCTCGCGGATGTCCCGGCCTCGCAGGCCGGGATTCAGGGCCTCGCTGGTTTCAGTTACCGCCTCGGGGAAGCTTTCGGTATCCTCCACCTCCCCGGAAAAGGCGACCAGCACGCCCAGCGGATAGTTCTGCCTGGCGACATAGGCGCGGATGGCTTTCTGCCAGCGCACGGCCTCCTTGCGGCTGCCGACAACCACCATCGCCTTGGCCTTCCCTTCCAGCAGCGGCTGGACATTCTCGCGATAGTGCTCCACCACGATTTGCACCTTGCTGGCGATGTTGTAGGGGTGCAGCCGCACCCACTGCATTAAACCCTTCATCGCCGTGCTGCGCTCGACGGCCTTGTCGTCCCATTCCTGTCCGTCGTGGGCCAGCTTAAAGGCAAGCTTGTAGCTGGTGTAGTTCTTCAGCACGTCGAGGATGAAGCCTTCCTCGATGGCCTGGCGCATCGAATAGACGTGGAAGGGTTGTGGCAAGCCGTCCGCCCCTTTGCGGCCGAACAGCTCTAGCGTCTTGGCCTTGGGCGTTGCAGTAAAGGCCACGTACGTCAGGCCTTTCACTCCGGCGCGCGCCTCCATCTGCGCCGCCAGCAACGCTTCGGCGTCCACTTCGCCGCCATCCTGCAAGTCGTCCCACTCCTGTGCCGACAGCAGTTGCTTGAGCTTGGCCGCCGCCTCGCCGGTCTGCGAGCTGTGGGCTTCGTCGGCGATGACCGCGAAGCGCTTGCCTTCGGTGGCGGCCAGTTCCTGCACGGCCTGCAAGGCGAACGGGAATGTCTGGATGGTGCAGACGATGATTTTCTTGCCGCCCTTGAGCGCTTGGCCGAGCTGGGCGCTCTTGCTGCCGTGCTCGTTGGTGATGGTGGCGACCACGCCGGTGGTACGCTCGAAATCGAAGATGGCCTCCTGCAGCTGGGCGTCCAGTACCGTGCGGTCGCTGACCACCAGCACGCTGTCGAACAGCTTGTTGTGCTGCGCGTCGTGCAGGTCGGCCAGGAAGTGCGCCGTCCAGGCAATCGAATTGGTCTTGCCAGAACCAGCCGAATGCTGAACCAGGTAACGCTCACCGGAGCCCTTATCCAGCACGTCAGCTACCAGCTTGCGCGTGGCGTCGAGCTGGTGATAGCGCGGGAAGATGATGGCCTGCGGCTGCTTCTTGTCATTGCGCTTACAGATGAGGTAGCGGTGCAAGATGTCCAGCCAGCTATCGACCGCCCAGACCTCTTCCCATAGGTAGGCCGTAGCATAGCCGTCCGGATTGGGCGCATTGCCGGCTCCACCGGCATTGCCCCGGTTAAAAGGCAGGAAAGTCGTTGCCGTTCCCGCCAGGCGGGTAGCCATCATGACTTCGGATTGGCTCACTGCGAAGTGCACCAGAGCGCCGCCCGGGAAACCGAGCAAAGGCTCCAGCACGCCCCCCTTGGGCTGGGGGTGGCGGTCTTCGCGGTACTGGTCAACAGCATCATGCACGCTCTGGGTGAAATTGCTCTTCAGTTCCGCCGTAGCGACGGCGACGCCGTTCAGGAACAGCACCAGGTCCAGTTCAGCCTTCGGATTGTTGGGAGAGTGGCAGACCTGACGCATCACGCGCAGGCGGTTGGCGGCGTACTTCTCCCCGATGGCTGGGTTGATGGCCAGCGCCGGCTTGAACTGCGCCAGCTCCAGCGGAGCCGGCAGCCCCAACATTTCTACGCCCCGGCGCAATACGTCAAGCGTACCGCGCTCATTCATGTTCTTGCGGATACGGTCGGCCAGCACCTGAGGCAGCGCCGCGCCGTGGGTCTTGGTGAGGCGCCGCCAGCTGTCGGACTGGGTTGTCTCAATCCAGGCCAGCAGGTCCGGCAGGAACAGGCCACTGGCACGGTCAAAGCGGGCGGCGTCGCCTTCCTGGTACAGCCAGCCATTCGCAGCCAAATGGGCGCAGATTTCGGTTTCGAAGTGGTGTTCCTGGTGCAGGTTCTGGCTCATGTTGTTCTCTCATTTATTCTTCTTTCTTGCGCATGTAAGCGCTGTACTCAGTTTTCCGCGTAGCTGCGCTCCAGCAGTGGCTGGGCACGCTTCAAATCATTTTGACCACGCAGGTAAAGCATGAGGTCACCAGTGCCCCAATGCCCTACCTCACTGACATCTCGGCTAAACCCTTCTTCTAATTCGACCGTATTGGGAGCAAGCTTTAGTGTCACAACCAGAGCATCATTCTTCAAAAAAATGCAGGCGAAATTCTTCAATCGTCGGAATGCGCTATAGAGCTTTAATTCTTTCTGCTGTACGTCATCCCCTAACGAAAGCAGCAGCGATGCGGTCTGCTCATACAGCGCACGCATATCTTGGGTGGCGAGGGCCAACTGTTCGGCCAGAGACTTGTCCTTGCCCTGATGCTTGGGCACTTCCTGTTCGACGACAGGAGCATCAACAACAGGCAGCTTCAATGCCGTGGCGTCTGCCACGCTCTGCGCATTTACCAGTTCCAGCAGCAGGAGGTCATCACCGAACAGCTTGTAGCGGATAAGTTCGATGTTGCGCGGTATCTGCTGCACCGCGTGCTGGTCGTAACGGGTGAAGTCGGACGCGATGCACAGCAGCCGCGTTCCCTTCCATTCGATATGTTGGGCGGTCTCCTTACCAAACTTTTCCATGACCAGCCACCGGAATTCGGCCTGGTGGTCTAGCAGCCAGTCCAGGTAAAACAGCCCTTGGTTGATGACGTTTTCGGTGCTGTGACGCTTGTACTCGACGATGACCGGACAGCCGTTCTCGTCCAGTCCCAGCGAGTCAATGCGACCCCGATGCGTCTTGCCGGTAGCGTATTCACTGGCAAGGAAGCGCACGCCGAGGAAAGTTTCCATCTGGCCCTCGATGAGGGTTTGCAGGGTCTTTTCCAGTGGCGCGGCCTGGCTAGTGAGTTCGGTGACGGTGCTAATGCCGTCCAGGCGGAAGAGTTGAATGTCGCTCATGCAGCAATGGCCTCTGGACTTTCGACGGAGGCTTGCAACACCGTGCCGCGTACGTCGATTCGGCCGGTAACGGCAGCGGCAATGAGAGCGGAGCGACGTTCCTTAAGTAACGCAATAGCGCGCTCCGATTCGCTTTGCAGTAAGTCGAGTTTGGAACATTCCTGACCTAAAAAATCAATAATTTCAGCTTGCTCAGTTAATGGTGGCACCGGGAACATTTCGGGTTCGATATGCTTATTGTTGATTTGTGGCACCGTTGATACATCGGCAAGTTCACCTAACCCACGAGCCTTTAAAATGTAGGCAACGAACTTGGTGATAGCACGCTCACCAATTTTCCAACCCATGAGATTAGGGTCAATTAAAGCTTCGCAGTCAACAATATTGACCTTGTTCATAAATATTGCTGCCCCCCGTTTCGGAAACACGATGAAATCACGGTAAGGGGCGCATTGTGAAGCAACGGTACCGCTGACGTACCAGGTCCAATTCTTAATTTCGAACTCAGTTGGTGAAAGCGAACCCACCTTGATAAAAGGTATTTGCCCACTCTCGTGAACGTCCGATTCAGCAACTGGCCCAGAACCGAAAAGCACGCCGAGTCGCCCGCCTTTCAATATTTCCCAATGCGCAGGCACCTCTCCGAGCCACGCCACGCCGGACTCCTTCATTCGGGCGTCGGTGCTGATGCCTTTGGTAACGGCGTGGGAGATGGTGGCCTGTCGCTTTTCGGCCAGCAGGGCGATGAGCTTTTCCTGTTCGGCAATCAGCGGGTCGATTTTGGCGGTTTCACGGTCGAGGAAGGTAGCGATGGCGACTTGCTCAGTCGTCGGAGGAACAATGACAGGCATGCGCTTCAAGTCCGCAAATTTCATGGACTGTCGGAGCCCCCCGCCCATCGAATAGAAGACTTTTTTTAGGTCGTAGGCTCGAAGCAGGTACGAGAGAAACGCCGATTTAACTCCCGTTGGTTGGAGCGCCAAATAAGCCGAAGTGATGATGCCGCGCTCCTGTACCTGAGCACTGCGAAGGCTACGCTTATCGTTTTGAAGGTCTGTAAGGCGCAGGACAATGTCATCCTCGTAAACGATTTGGTAGGTTTCAAACGACTCGGGGAGTAGCCCATCGTTAGAATCAATGTCCTTCCGAACAATTCGGCCATAACTGAGCGACAGCAGATTATTCTCTTGCAAGCCAACGTTTGGCACTGAGCGTTCATCTGCCACGCCTAGTAGTGGGCGGATATGCCAATGCGCTGGCACGCCTCCGACCCAAGCGATACCGCTGTCTTTGTACTCTCCGTACGTTGGCAAGCTCATTCCGCCAGCTCCTCAAGCATCTTCATGATGTTTGCCGACACAGCCTTCAGTTCCTCATCAATGGCATGCAAGCTACGCGGCGGCTCGAACACGTAGAAATGCCGGTTGAACGGAATCTCGTACCCCACCTTGCTCTTTTCTGCGTCAATCCACGCATCGGGCGCATGCGGCAGCACCTCCCGCTCGAAGTAAGCCTGGATGTCCTCGCTCAAGGGCACATTCTCGGTATCGCGCAGCGCGCTGTCTGGCTGAAGCTTGCCCTTTTGCTTGCCCTTCACGCCCAGCACCGGATTGCCGGCCTCGTCGCGCAAGGGCCGCTCGACAGTGATGGTGGTGTAGCCGAATTCCTCGTTCCGGAAGATGCGCGAGATGGGCACGCGCTTGAGCTTGCCTCCCTCGGGTGCGGCAGGCGCGTTGTCGGTGCCGGTCACGAGCTGCGGCGCGCCCAGCGCGGCGCCGGCAGCGTCGAACACGGTGACGAGCTCTGCCTCTATGAAGTCGCCGAACAGGCGCGTGACGGTGGCGATATGTTCGTCGCTCATTTCCTTGCGCTTGCTGCCCAGGCTCTTGCGCATCTTTTGCCAGAAGCCGCTGGCGTCAATGAGCTGCACAAAGCCCTTACGGTCAGTCGGCTTCTTGTTCGACAGAATCCAGACGTAGGTGGCGATGCCGGTGTTGTAGAACATGTCGGTGGGCAGGCCGACGATGGCTTCGACCAGGTCGTTCTCCAGCACGTAGCGGCGGATTTCGCTTTCGCCGCTGCCGGCCCCGCCCGTGAACAAGGGCGAACCATTGAGCACGATGCCGAAGCGGCTTCCGCCCTCGCCGTTGACGACCGGCGCCATCTTCGAGAGAAGGTGCATCAGGAACAGCATGGAGCCGTCGGAGACGCGCGGCAGGCCGGGGCCGAAACGGCCGTCGAAGCCCTTCTGCTCATGCTCCTGGCGCACCGCCTTCTCCACCTTTTTCCACTCCACGCCGAAGGGCGGATTGGACAGCATGTAGTCGAACTTGCGCCCGCCGTGCCCGTCGTCGGACAGCGTATTGCCGGCGATGATGTTTTCCACCGGCTGGCCCTTGATGAGCATGTCGGCCTTGCAAATGGCGTAGGACTCGTCGTTGAGTTCCTGGCCGAACATAGTCAGCCTAGCCTGCGGGTTATGCTCCAGCAGATATTCACCGGCAATCGACAGCATGCCACCGGTACCCGCCGTCGGGTCGTAGATAGTACGCACCACGGCGCTGCCGGGCGTCAGCACATCGTCATCTTCGATGAACAGCAGGTGCACCATCAGGCGGATGACTTCGCGCGGGGTGAAGTGCTCACCGGCCGTTTCGTTCGAGATTTCGGCGAATTTCCGAATCAGTTCCTCGAACACGAGGCCCATGCTGGCGTTGTCCACCACTTCGGGGTGCAGGTCGATGTTGGCGAATTTTTCGGTGACGAGGTACAGCAGGTTGGCCTTGGCCAGGCGCTCGACCTGCGTGTAGAAGTCGAAGCGCTCGAAGATGTCGCGTGCCGCCGGGGAGAATGCCTGGACGTAGGCGTACAGGTTCTGGCGGATATGGTCCTGGTCGCCCAGCAGCTTGACCAGGTCTAGCGGGGAGGTGTTATAGAAGCTCTGGTTGCCCGACGCGCGGCGCAGGAATGGGTCGGGATTCAGGCCCGCCCTGGTCTTGGACTCGAACTCGGCCAGTACAGCTGGCTTCGTCGCTTCTAGCACGCAATCCAGTCGGCGTAGCACTGTGAATGGCAGGATGACCCGGCCATATTCCGACTGTTTATAGTCGCCGCGCAGGAGGTCGGCAACCGACCAGATAAAAGACGACAGGGCTTGATGATTCATGGGTATGTAAAAACCTGGATATTTCTGCATTTTCAATAGACAGTCACTTTATCATTTCCAAGGGGAATTACCCAGCTTGTCGCCCCGAACGAAGGGTCAAACACAACGCTTTACGGGCCATTTGACCAGTGCGGCCCGATGCTCCTGGTGCGTAAGACGAAGTCGCGCAGTCACCGGCCTAAAGCCGGTGACCCAAGGGAGCCGCACCACGCCCCGCGTGGTGTGGGGCAAGGGCGTCCAGCCCGCCGCCCAGCCCAGCGCGCCCGGCCCCAGCCGGGTCGATGGGCTGCCTGGGGGGAGCCGCGAATCGCTGAACGCCCCAGCGTTCAGAAGCCCGCCAACGGGCTGGCAGATTCGTGGGGGGCCATACGTGGCCCCGGCGCCCCGGGCAGCGCGCGGGCATCGTAGTCGAGTCAAGCGAAGCGCTGACCGTAGGCACCAGCCGGAGTCAGCAACGCGTCCAGCGGGGCAGAGTGAGTGCGATGCCCGCGCGCAGCGTGGGGCGCCCGCCGTTGGGAGCACGGGCTTCGTTCAGAAGCCCGAACCGCCGGCCAGACGTCCAGTCTGGCGTAAAGGCGGTGGTGCTCCTGCCGCGCGAGCGGCTTCGCCTCCCCTGTTCGCTCCCCGGCGAACAGGCAATCGAACAGCGTTCGGGCGCTATACAAGTTATCGACATCACGGAGAGATAACCCTATGAAAGTGAAGGACGGACGGGCAATCGCCCACGACAACGAAGTGCGCGTGTTGCGCTCCCTGCACCGCTTCGGCTGGCTGCGCACGCGCGACCTGGCCGCACTGGTGTGGCAACGGTGGCAAGCGCACCCTCTCAGCGAACCGGATTTCCGGCCACCGGCAGCGTCGGCTTCCGGGCTGAGGATGGCGCAGCGGACTATGTGTCGGCTATTCAAGGCGCGCCAGGTGCTGCGCAGTCAGGCGCCGAATGGCAGCGTGATTTATGCGCTCGCCGAGGCCGGGGCTCGACGCTTGCAGCGCCTGGGCGTGCCGGCAAAGTCCGGCAAGGACCTGGTGCGTAGCTTCAGCAGCGCGCAGTTCCGGCACCGGTGCATCGCGAACGAAATCGCCATCGGAGCCATCATCGCTGGTCTGCGGGTTTCTACGGAGCGCGAGATTGCGCAAAACCGCTGGCTTGGTGGCGACGCCGGCATCGCCGGCAAGAAGCCAGACGTATTGCTGCACCATGGCGGACAAGTCTGGCTCGTGGAAGTGGAAAAGAGCCGGAAGAATGCCAAGGACTATGCGCAACTGCTCCGGTGGCTGGCGCAGGTGGGCATCGACGCACTGCGCCCCTCAGGTCCTACGTTACTAGACAAAGGCATGCACTGGGCAAAGGTCGTATTCGTCTGCACGCCAGCATTCCAAGCAAGGCTCTGCCGCGACCTTGCAGCAGCGGGTTGGAAAAAGAATGCAATTGACAGCATCATCATGTTCAAGCCGTCGCTATACTCTTTCGAGGACATAGTATTTTCGTCTTGAGGTATGGGAGCGGCTTGGGTCGGTACCGCTCCGACAGCTTGATTCTCGTCCCGGCACAAATCTCGCCGGGCGCCCCGCCGGACGCGTCACCGACCCCGGCGGGGTTTTTCGTTGGAGGACCATATTCGATACGCCACACCCTGGCTGGATGCCAGGGCGCTGCTATCTGATATGGCTTTTGTCTCACGCGATGGTGTCAGGGACCAGCAGGCCGCTCTTCAAGCGCCGATAGTAAGTTGCCCGACTGACGCCTTGTGCGGCCCAAGGTTCACCCTCGGCGGTGCGAGTTGCCGGCCGGCCGCCACGCTTGCCGCGCGCAGACTGGATGGCGGAGAATTTTTCATCGCTGAACTGCCGCCAGGTCCACCTCGCGACACTTCTCGAAACGGCCTTTACTTCCGAAAATGACAGTGGCGGCGTGAAGACGTTGAGCTTTTCCGCTTGCCCAAGAACGGCCCGCTGCCAATTTTCGGGCATGGCGCCATTGCGCTTGTATTCCCTGACCCAACAGTACGACCAGGCGCGCAGCTCATCGAACAGCATGCAGTTGCGGCCCAGCCCGAGCATTTCACGCGGCGCGCGGCGCTTGAGCAACTCCACGTATTCGGCCAGTTCACCCAGCTCATAAAGCCGTTGGACCCACAGCGTGCGCCACGCCTCGTGGAACGGATTTTTCGCGATGAGACCTGCGTAGCCAGGGTCGGCACCCAGCTTCGCAAGGAACGCTTGCTGCACTGCTGCGGCATAGCGAATCGGAGCGTCGCGCGCTGCATCGCTCATGGCAACAGGCGTCACAAGGCCGTAAAACAGATGGGCATGGGCATTCGCCGGATTGATGACGGTCAGCGTTGGCGGTGGCAGAGTGGCCTTTTCCCACGCGTATGCGGCACCTTGATAGTCGAGGTCAAAAATTAGCCACGCCACTTCGAGCGGTGCGTTGGGCTGGAGATGTCTGAACTGCAACGCAGTGGCGGTTGGGCGAACGACAAGTCCGCAAGTGAGGTCATTGGCACAGTATGGTCGGCGTGGAAGCCGGGCTTGAAAAATAGTGGAGGTATCCATCGGGGCTTGCGCCCCGGCGGTGCGTTACTTCAAAAATGTCCTTGTACTGCGAAATCCCCAATGGTTGTCCTCATGCGCATGCCGGGGCTTTTCTATCAGGTGGTTAATAGGCGCGCACCGCCGACTGTCCGCGTGCTTGAACGCGGGGACGGCAGTTGCGCGAGTTGGAATCGACCGCCCGGTCCGCGCTTGAGCCAGCAGCGGGGTCGGGGAGGCAGGTAGTTGGTCTTGGCAAAATCAAGCGCGATGTAGTGTGCACGTTCGACGTCAGAAATCGCGTGATGGTTGGCCATCTTCTCGTCCATGCGTGACAGGTTCAGCTGCCAGCGGGCGCCATCGACCAGGGCGCTTGAGCCGCGCGCGGCATGCTGCGAACCGGCATCAGCAGCGGATGCCCGGTTGGCATGGTGAATGCCCATCACCGCTGCGCCCGTGGCCTTCGCGAGGCTTTCCATGGCGACGACGAAGGCCGTCATCTCGGAGCTGTTGTTCTCGTCACCGCCATGCATACGACGGAGCGGGTCGACGATGATGAGCCGCGCCCCGTCGCCCAGCGCGCGCAGTTCTTCATAGAGAAGAGTCGGGCGGTCATCAGCAACCAATGTGCAGGACTCGCCAGCCATCGGCAGCAATACGAGGTTGTCATAGAGGGCTGCAAAGCCCTGCTCGTCCAGCGAGAGCAGGCAGCGAATACGCTCGGCAAGCAGGCGGTCGGATTCCTCGCCCGCGAGGAAGACCACCTTGCCCGGCAAGGAGGATGGGAACAGTCCACCAGCGACTGGACGGCCAAGAGCCAGGGAAGTGGCGATGTCGAGGGCGAGCTGCGATTTGCCAGTTGCCCCCGGCGCCACGAGCAAGCCGAACGTTCCAGGCAGCAGGCCAGGCAACACGAAGTCGAGTGGTGGCAAGGGGGTGGTCAGTGCCCACGCCAGGTCCAGGGGCTTCAGCAGCATGGCGCCTCCCCTGCCTTATACTTGGCTTGAAGCATAGTGCTCATTCGCCGCCCTCCAGCCGTGCCAGCTTGCGTTCGGTACTAGCGCGCAGGCTACCCGCAACGGAATACGACTGCTTGCTACACGTCTTGATTGCAACAGCGGGCGCATCTGGGCTTTGCGCCTCGGCAGCAGGTTCGAGCAGTCGCTTGGACAGCCAGCCGTAGAAGGCGTCCGGATGCCAGAAGACGCGGTTCCCAAGCTTGGCGGGCGCAGGCAGAATTCCTTCGTTAATCCAGTTCTCGACCGAACGGATGGAAATGTCCAGCAGGTCGGCGACGGCCTGTTTCGACAGTGGCGTAAAGGGTATGTGGTGAAGTGTCATGAAGGACCTCCGTAGTTCAGGTCCTTCGTATAGGCAAACAGAAGCGGAAATCAGGCGCTTTTCGCGCAGGTAACCGAAATATTTTTGTAACGCAATGTTGCAGGCTGGTTTGACGCGGAAAGCCAGTGGCAAATCAGTGGCACACAGGGCTGGATTGCCACTGCACGCAGCTTCGCGCAACAGTGCGAAGACAAGCGCAAGTCATTGTTTTATAATGAACTGAACTAACCCGCGAACATCGTTTCAAGCACGAAAAGCCCGTTCGGGACGTAGAGGCCGGAGGTTCGAATCCTCTCACCCCGACCAGACAGTGAAAAAAGCCAGACCAGGCGTCAGCCGGTCTGGCTTTTTTCATTGATGCCTACGTGGCTTAACGCCTGCCGGCAAGGATTGCTGCTTACGCCAACTCGGTGACGAACTGCGACATTGGCCGGCGCACTTTCTTGAGGTCGACGAGCCAGTCGCCTTCATCCGCGCGATAGCCAACGGGCAACAGAATCACCGAACGCAATCCACGTTCGCGCAGCTTCAGGATCTCGTCGACCTTGGCCGGATCGAAGCCTTCCATCGGGGTGGCATCCACTTTTTCTTCGGCGGCAGCGATCAGCGCGCTGCCGAGACCGATGTAAGCCTGGCGCGCGGCGTGCTCGAAATTGGTCTGAGCGTCGCGTTGCGGGTACGTCGACAGCAATTGCTGGCGGTAGGCTTCCCAGCCTTCGTTTTTGATGCCGCGCTCGCGGTTGACCAGATCAAACATGGCATTGATGCGCTCGGCCGTATAGGTATCCCACGCGGCGAACACGAGCAGATGCGAGCTGTCCGTCACCTGCGCCTGGTTCCAGGCAACTGCCTTGATCTGTTCACGCAGCGCGGCGTTGGTCACCACAAACATTTCGTACTGTTGCAATCCACTGGAACTGGCCGTGAGGCGCACTGCCTCGAGAATGCGGTCGATCTTTTCTTTGGCGACCTTTTTAGCAGGGTCCATTTTTTTGGTGGCATAACGCCACTGCAAGGTTTGCAGGAGATCGGACATGCAGGTTTCTTTCTATGTGAGTGAATAACGCACCATGATGCCGAACTCTGCCGTTTCTTGCAGAGCAGGGCATCATTTTTGCCGAACGGGCGGCGAGTCGACCCTCAGGCCCCGGCAGCCGCCGACAGATCCAGCACCGTCAACCCCGCCAGATCCTGCGTGGTATTCCCCGCAAACGCCGCGCGGCTGGCGCTACCATTCTTCAGGTACTTGAGCACGACCGCCTTCACCTGCGCCAGCGTACAGCCCAGCACGGCCTGGCGGAAGCGCTGGCGCGTGGCCAGGTCGGTGCCGCGCCGGTGCATGCGCCAGCCCAGGCGCACCGCGTCCCACGGGGCTTCGGGTTTATCGAGTCCCTTGATGACGCCGATGATGGCTTCCTCGAGCTGCTCGTCGCTGTAGTCGGTATCGAGCAAAGTGTCGATCGCCGCGTCGAAATCGCGGTAGGTCGCCGCCAGGCGCGGATCGCGGTACGACGACATCGAGAACACGCCCGAGTCGCCGCCGTACGAAGCATTGCCGCCGTAGGCGCCGCCCGCTTCGCGCAGCGCCGTGTGCAGCACCTGGTTCGTCAGCAGTTCGGCGGCCACACTCAGCGCGCCGGCATCTGGATGGTGCGCCATCGGCGCCGCCCAGGCGATGCTGCAGTGGTTGACCTGGCCGGCCGCATGCAGCGCGACGTTCGCCAGCGGTAGCGACGCGAGCGGCGTGGCCCCGGTGTTGCCGGCAACAGGGCCAGGCGCTGCGCCGGCGACGGGGACGGGGATGGCCGCCTCCACCAGGCGCGCCAATGCCTGACCATCGTCGCCGCTGCCAGCGCACAGGATGCTCGGCTGGGCGCTGAGAATGGCCGCGTGCATGCGCGCCAGTTCGGCCGCGACCTGGGCCAGGCCCTCGGGCGTGGCCGCCAGTTGTTTCAGGCGCGCGGTGAACGCCAGCGCCGTCGGGCCAGCGATGGCGTCCTGGAAGCGCCGCACCGGCGCCAGCGGCGCGCTCACGGCAAGCGAAGCGTAGCCGCTGCCGGCCTGCGCCAGATCGTCGAGCGTGTTCTCCACGGTGCGCTCGATCAGATAGCCAAGGCGGACGTGTTCGTCGAAACGGGGCCGCGCGAGGTAGGCGCCCAATACTTCGGCGATGTTGGCGTGCTCTTCGCGCAAGCCGCTGGCCGATACCGCCAGGTCCACCTGCAGCGTACCGCTGGGCAGCTGGAACGGCTGCAGCTCGAAGCGGAACGACGGCACCATGCGCTGGCGCCAGGCGCCGGCCTCGGCATAGTCAAGGCCCTCGAGACCGAGTTCGTCGCGCAGCTGGGCATACAGCGCCAGCCAGGGCCAGTCGGCTGCCGGGATGGCCGAGACGTCATACACGACGCTGGCCGACGAAATGCCGTTCGAGCCAATGCTGAAGACATGCGTGGCGCCGGCAGCCGGATCGATGGCCGGAAGGCTGCGCGGCTGCGCGCTCACGTCGCCCGGCCGGATGCGCGGCAGCACCTGCGTATCGAACGGCGTTTTCTGGTGCGCGTCGAGGGCGGCGCTATCGGCCGCAATGCGGACGCGGTCGGCGTCGGTCAGCGTGGCCGACAGCTGCGCCAGGCGCGCGCTTTCCAGCGCGTCGCGGTCGGCAAAATAGCCGACGTCCGGCACGATGGTCGAGACCAGGCGGCCAGGTGACGTCAGCAGCGTACGCACGAGCGACTTGAAGTACGCGGGATCGGCGATGTCGCGCTCCATCTCCTGCAGGATTGCGTCGCTGTCAAAGGCAGTCATCACATCCCCATCGCGCATCGCGACCGGCAGCGCGATCAACAGGCGTTCGAGCACGTTCGGCATGCCGCCGCTGCGGGTATTGCGCTGCTGGTACTTCAGGTCGCGCAGCGCGGCCTGCAGCGTGGCGTGCGAGACACCCTGTTCGGCCACCTGCTCGAGCGTGGACCAGAGCAGCGCTTCAGCCGTGGCCACCTGCGCCTCGGTGAGCCCCTCCATGCCGACGTGGAACAGCATCTGGCGCGCGCTGTCGTCATGGCCATTGAAGCCCGACGGACGGCCGAAGCCTGCCGACTCCATCGCCTTCATCAGCGGCGCGGCGGCGTCGCCCAGCAGGCCAGCCGACAGCAGGTTGGCTTCGAACGCCACCTTCGGGATCGCCGATTCGTTCATCAGCCAGGTGATCTGCAGGCCGAATTCATTGTCGCGGCCTTGCTGCGACGGAATGCGTACGGTATTGCGCTGCGGCGTCGTGAAGGCGCTGGCCAGTTGCGGAATGCGGCGCGCCGATGCGTCGGTCTGGCGCGCAAGCACGCGCTCGGCGATGCGGGCCTGGACGGCGGCGGCGGGCAGCGGGCCGGCCGTCATGAAGATCGCCTGCGATGGGTGGTAGTGGCTGGCGTGGAAGTCCTTGAGCATCTGGTGCGTGAGCTCGGGGATGGCCAGCGGGTCGCCGCCGGAATCGACCTCGTAGGTGGTGCCGGAGAGGATGGTCGAGGTCAGGCCTTTGTACAGCGCGTGGCCCGGGTCGGCGAAGGCGCCCTTCATTTCATTGAAGACCACGCCCTGGTAACCGAGCTTGCCGTCGTCGAGCGTGTAGCGCCAGCCTTCCTGCAAGAAGTTCAGGTAGTCGAGCTTCGGGAAGAACGCCGCGTCGAGGTACACGTCGAGCAGGTTGAAGAAGTCGTTTTCGTCGGTGCTGACGAACGGGTAGACGGTGCGGTCGGCGTAGGTGAACGCATTCATGAAGGTCGCGGTCGAGCGGCGCAGCATGGCAAAGAACGGGTCGCGCACCGGATAGCGCTGCGAGCCGCACAGCGCCAGGTGTTCGAGGATGTGCGCGCGGCCGTCGCTGGCGTCGGGCACTGTGGGAAACGCCACCAGGAACGCCATTTCGGCGCCGCTGGTGGTCAGGTGGATATGGCGCGCGCCGGAGACGGGGGCCAGGTAGTCTTCCACCGACGCCTGCAGGGCAGGAATCGCGTGGCTGCGTAGATGTTCAAAATGACTCATGTGCGGTTCTTTCAAGGCGGTGACCAATGATGATGATCATACCGCCTTGAAACTATCTGCGTGCAAAGGCCACCCACAGTCTCGGGGCAAGGACCGCGGTCAGAACGTGCTGCGCAGGCATTTACACTGCAGCGTGTTTCCTCTTGTCATGCAAACAAGATTCTATATTTATAACTTTTGGCCGAACGACGTATGCCCGCCAGTGCGGCATCGGATTCGACACGTGCGTGTCTAGGCCAACTTCGTCATCGGCCTTATCATATGCAACGCTACGGCCGGCGCTTCCCGCATCCCCGGCCGGCACACCAACCTTCAACCAAAAGGAATCCCATGTCCGAAACCCTCACCGTCGCCACCGCCGAACGCAGCTTCGATTGCTACGTTGCCCGTCCCAACGTGGTTGGCACCTACCCGGTCATCATCGTGCTGCAAGAGATCTTCGGCGTGAACGCCGGCATCCGCAGCATCGCCGACAACTACGCCGCCAAGGGCTATATCGCCGTCGCCCCGGACCTGTTCTGGCGCGACGAGCCGGGCGTGGATTTGTCAGAGGCAAATGAAGCCGATGTCGCGCGCGCCTTCGCGCTGTATAAAAGCTACGACTTCGACCACGGCGTGCAGGACATCGCCGCCACCATCAGCGCGGCGCGCACGATGGAAGGCAGCACCGGCAAGGTCGGCGTCACCGGCTACTGCCTGGGCGGCCTGATGACGTACCTGAGCGCGGCGCGCACCGATGGCGACGCGTTCGCGGCCTACTACGGCGGCGGCACCGACAATTACCTGGGCGAAGCGAAGAACATCGGCGCACCGATCCTGTACCATCTGGCGGGCGCCGACGAATACATCGGGCCGGACGCGCAAGAGCAGATCAAGGCAGCATTCGCCGACAGCACGGACGCTGAGATCCATGTGTATCCGGGATGCGATCACGCGTTTGCCCGGCCGGGCGGCGGTCACTACGACCATGATGCGGCCACGCTGGCCAATAGCCGTACTGACGAATTTTTTGCGCGTACGCTGCGGTAATCTTCAACACCGCTGGCGGGGTTAGCACCATCCCCGCCACCCCGTCGTTCCCGCGAAGGCGGGAACCCAAGTTTGCAGGCGTAACAGCGCTGTTGAACGCTACAGGTACACCACGGACTTGGGTTCCCGCCAAGGCGCCCGGCGAGGGCGGGAACGACGGTTCATAAGTTATTGGTGCATGCACCGGACAGCAGAACGCCACCTCACCCGACAGCCACCGCGCAGCGCACCTCGTGCAGCAGCGACTTGATCTCCGGTACGCACGAGCCGCAGTTGCCGCCGGCTTTCAGGCACGCCGTCACCTGACCAGGCGTCTGCAAATCCTGCGCCCGGATCGCCGCGCAGATCGTGTTGCGGCCCACGCCAAAGCACGAGCACACCGTCGGCCCGGGATCCGGGCCCAGTTGCACGGCACGGCCGGCCAGCAGCGTGGCCCGTTCGCGCGGACCCAGTTCGGCCGCGGCGAACAGCCCTCCCAGCCAGGCCCGCGCCGGCAAGCTCGGTGCCCGCGCGACGAACAGGCACGCTTCCAGGCGGCCATCGACCAGCAGCGCCGCGCGCAGCATCCCCTCCGATTGATCCTGGTACTCGATCCAGTCGGCGTCGGCATCGGCGCCCAGCAGCGCGCGCGCCATTTCCGGCGTGACCGGCGCGCGCCCGGCCAGTTCATAACGTACGAAGCCGCTGCCGCGTACCCGCGTCCAGTGGGCGATTGGCGCCAGATTCAATTCAGTGCGACTCAGGATGAAGCCATACCAGGCCACGCCGAACGGTTCGATCCGCACCGGCGTGTGCTTGAATTCCGGCTCGCCCGACACCGGATCGACGTCCGGATTGACCAGCGCCCCCACCCGCGCATCCGACGCCGTCTGGCCATTCCAGTGGATCGGCACGAACGCGGCCCCGCGCGCGATGCCGCCGCCGTGCGCCACGCGCGCCACCATCGCGCCCCAGCGTGAGCTGATGTGGGCCAGCTCGCCCTCGCGCACGCCGGCCAGCAGCGCGTCGTGCGGGTGCAGGTCGACGAACGGTTCGGCCGCATGGCCGGCCAGGCGCGGCGACTTGCCGGTGCGCGTCATCGTGTGCCACTGGTCGCGCAGGCGGCCCGTGTTCAGCACCAGCGGGAATTCGCCGCCCGGCGCATTGACCGGCGCGCGCGGGCTGGTTGCAATAAAGCGCGCCCTGCCGTCCGGGTAAGAAAACTCACCGTTGCCGAACAGGCGCGCCGCGCCCTCGCCCGCTGCGCTCAACGGCCACTGCACCGGCTGCAACTCGTCATACCCGGCGCGGTCCATGCCAACCAGCGGATCGAGCCGGAACGCGCGGCGGTAGCCGTCTTCGTCATTCTTCCAAGCCGACAGGCGCGCATGCTCGTCGAAGATGGCGTGCGCACTGTCGAAGGTAAAACCGGCATAACCCATGCGCTGCGCCACATCGCACAGCGCGCGCCAGTCGGCACGCGCCTCGCCCGGCGCCGGCAAGAAGGCGCGCTGGCGCGAGATGCAGCGTTCGGAATTGGTGACCGTGCCATCCTTCTCGCCCCAGGCCAGCGCCGGCAGCGCCACATGCGCGTACGGCGCCAGGTCGGTGCCGGCCATCACGTCTGACACCACCACCAGTTCGCAGGCGGCCAGCGCGCGTCGTACCTGGTCCGCGTCCGGCATGCTGACCACCGGATTGGTCGCCATGATCCATACCGCTTTCACGCTGCCCGCTTCGATCGCGCGGAACAGGTCCACGGCTTTCAGGCCGGGCTTCTCGGCAATGCGCGGCGCATCCCAGAAGGTGCGCACCGCGTCGCGGTGCTGCGGATTTTCCAGGTCCAGGTGCGCGGCCAGCATATTGGCCAGGCCGCCTACTTCGCGCCCGCCCATCGCATTCGGTTGGCCAGTAAGCGAGAACGGCCCCATGCCGGGGCGGCCAATGCGGCCCGTGGCCAGGTGACAGTTGATGATCGCGTTGACCTTGTCGGTGCCGCTGCTCGACTGGTTCACGCCCATCGAGAATGCGGTGACCACTTTTTCGGTGCGGGCGAACAGGTCGTAGAAGGCCTGCAGCTGGACGGGATCGAGGCCGCAACTACTCGCCACGCTATCCACACCGCCGCCGGCGTCGGCCACGGCGAGCGCCCCATCGAAGCCGGCCGTGTGCGCGGCGACGTAGCCGGCATCGAACGCATCGCTGCGCGCCAGGTGCGCCAGCAGCCCGTTGAACAGCGCCACGTCGCTGCCGGGCTTCAGAGGCAGGTGCAGGTCGGCCAGCTCGCACGTGGCCGTACGACGCGGGTCGAGCACGACGATCTGCAGGTCTGGCCGCGCTTCCTTGGCGCGCGCGATGCGCTGGAACAGCGTCGGATGGCACCAGGCGGCGTTCGACCCGACCAGCACGATCACGTCGGCCAGTTCAAAGTCGTCGTAGCAGCCCGGCACCACGTCTTCGCCAAACGCACGCTTGTGGCCAGCCACGGCGGACGACATGCACAGGCGCGAATTGGTGTCGATATTGGCGCTGCCGACGTAGCCCTTCATGAACTTGTTGGCGACGTAGTAATCCTCGGTGAGGATCTGGCCCGACACGTACAGCGCCACCGCATCCGGCCCGTGTTCGGCGATGATGCGGGCAAAACCGTCCGCCACCGTGTCCAGCGCATCATCCCAGCTGGCGCGCGCCAGCTTGCCGCCGTGCCGCACGGCCGGATACAGCAGGCGCCCGTCGAGATCGAGCGTTTCGCCCAGCGCCGAGCCTTTCACGCACAGGCGCCCGCGGCTGGCGCTGTGTTCCAGGTCGCCCTCGATCGTCGCGCCGCCGCCGGGCAGCGCAGTCGCCTTCACGCCGCAACCGACGCCGCAGTACGGACAGGTGGTGCGCACAGAATGGATCGGAATGGCCATGACGTTTCTTCCTATGCAGCCTGCGCGTCGCACAGCGCAGGCCCGAACAACAGGCGATCGCGCAGTGCCGAGACATCGACGCCGCGCCCGATCAGATCGAAATACCACGGGCCGTCGGCCACGTCGCCATACAGCACGGCGCCGACGAGCCGGTTGCCCTCCAGGACCAGGCGCTTGTACATGCCCGAGCGGCGGTCGCGCAGCACCAGGTCTTGCGTGGAAGGCCCGCCGACGATGTCGCCGGCCGAGTACAGGTCGATGCCGGTGACCTTCAGTTTGGTCGCCACCGCCTGCTGCACGTAGCGGCGGTGCCCGAGGCCGGCCAGGTGCGCCGCGCATACGCGCGCCTGTTCCCAGATCGGCGCGACCAGACCAAAGGTAGCGCGGCGGTGCTGCACGCACTCGCCCACCGCATACACGCGCGGGTCGTAGCTTTGCAGCGTGTCGTCGACCACGATCGCGCGTTCGACATGCAGGCCGGCGGAGCGCGCCAGCGCCACGTTCGGCCGCACGCCGGCCGCCATCACGACCAGGTCGGCCGGCACCGTCACGCCATCGGACAGGCGCACCGACTCCACCTTGCCGTCGCCGACGATGGCCTCGGTCTGCACGCCCAGCAGGATGCGCAAGCCGCGCCGCTCGAGCGCGCCCTTGAGCAGCAGCGACGCGTCGCCATCGAGCTGCTGGTTCAAGAGGCTCCCAGTCAGGTGCACGACCGTCACGGCCATCCCGCGCCGCAGCAGGCCATTGGCCGCTTCCAGCCCGAGCAGGCCGCCGCCGATGACCACCGCATGCCTGCCGTCGCGCGCCGCCTGCAGCATCGTGTCGACGTCATGCAGGTCGCGAAAGCCCACCACGCCCGGCAGATCGGCGCCCGGGACCGGCACGATGAACGGCTGAGAACCGGTGGCCAGCAGCAGGCGGTCGTAGGTTACTTCCACGCCCGCTTGCGAACGAACGCTGCGGCGGCGCCGGTCGATGGCGACGATCGGGTCGCCCGTGTGCAGCGTGATGCCGTGCTGGGCATACCACGCGCGCGGATGCAGCACGATCTCGTCCTGCGTCTTGTCGCCGGCCAGCACCGGCGAGAGCATGATGCGGTTGTAGTTCACATGCGGCTCGGCGCCGAACACGGTGATGTCGTACATGTCCGGCGCCAGCGTGAGCAGTTCCTCGACCGTGCGCATGCCAGCCATGCCGTTGCCGACCACCACCAGCGTGGGTTTCACAGGGCGACCCACACCGCACCGCCATCGATCCGGGCCGGGTAGCTCGCCACCGATTGCGCCGGCGCTTCCAGGCATTCGCCGCTGGCCAGGTCGAAGTGCTGCTTGTAGATGGGCGACGCCACGACGATGCGCTCGCCGATGCTGCCCACCAGCCCGCGCGAGAGCACGGCCGCCTGCGAATTGGGATCGTAGTTATCGATGGCGAACACGCGCGGGTTGACGTCGCCGACGCGGAACACGGCGACCTGGCGGCCGTTCAGCAAGGCGCACACGCCGGTATCGGGCACGATCTCGTCGAGTTTGCAGATGGCCGTCCAGTTGGCAAGTTCGGTATCACGGTGCATGGTCATGCTCCTCAGGCGACGGCGATGGGAATAGTGCGACGACGTTCGTCGAAGGTGGCAGGCCGTACCTGGCCGCGTTCCGGGACAAACACAATATTGCTGTCGGCTTCCGTGCTGTTGACGAAGTGGCGGAAGCGGCTGCGCACGGCCGGATTGGTGATGGCTTCCTTCCATTCGCAGGCATAGGTGTCGACCACGTGCTGCATCTGGGCTTCGAGTTCATCGCCGATGCCCAGGCTGTCCTCGACCACGACCTGTTTCAGGTACTCCAGGCCACCTTCGAGGTTCTCGCGCCAGGTCGACGTGCGCTGCAGGCGCTCGGCCGTGCGCACGTAGAACATCAGGAAGCGGTCGGTCAGTTTCACCACCTCGGCCTCGGTCAGGTTCGATGCGATCAGTTCCGCGTGGCGGGGCTTCATGCCGCCGTTGCCGCACACGTACAGGTTCCAGCCCTTGTCGGTGGCGATCAGGCCCACGTCCTTGCCCTGCGCCTCGGCGCATTCCCGCGTGCAGCCCGACACGCCGAACTTGATCTTGTGCGGTGCGCGCAACCCTTTGTAGCGGTTCTCCAGTTCGATGGCGAAGCCCACGCTGTCGCCCACGCCATAGCGGCACCAGGTCGAGCCGACGCACGATTTCACGGTTCGCAGCGACTTGCCGTAGGCGTGACCCGATTCGAAACCGGCCTCGATCAGCTCTTCCCAGATCGCCGGCAACTGGTCCACGCGTGCGCCGAACAGGTCGACCCGCTGGCCGCCCGTGATCTTGGTGTACAGGCCGTACTTTTTGGCCACCATGCCCACCGCGATCAGGCCGTCGGCCGTCACTTCGCCGCCTGGCATGCGCGGCACGACCGAGTACGTGCCGTCCTTCTGGATATTGCCGAGGAAGTAGTCGTTCGAATCCTGCAGGCTGGCGTGCTTTGGTTTCAAGACGAAATCGTTCCACACTGAGGCCAGGATATTCGCGGCGGTCGGCTTGCACACGTCACAACCGAGGCCACGGCCGTGGCGCGCCAGCAGCTCGCCAAATTCCTTGATGCCTTCGACGCGCACCAGGTGGTACAGCTCCTGGCGCGAATACGGGAAGTGTTCGCACAGGTGGTTGTTGACGGCCACGCCCAGTTTTTTCAGTTCGGCGTTCAGCACTTGCGTCACCAAAGGCACGCAGCCGCCGCAGGCCGTGCCGGCGGTAGTGCAGCTTTTCAGCGCGCCGATCGTCGTCGCGCCGGCGGCCACCGCGTCGCACAGCGCGCCTTTCGAGATGTCGTTGCACGAGCAGACCTGCGCCGTGGCCGGCAGCTTGTCCACGCCCAGCGCCGGCCGGATCGTGCTGCCGCTCTCGGGCAGGATCAGGTATTCCGGCGCTTCCGGCAGCTCGATCTTGTTCAGCATTGTCTGCAGCAGCGTGCCGTACGCCGCCGCGTCGCCCACCAGCACGCCGCCGAGCAGGTACTTACCGCAGCTCGAGACGACGATCTTGCGGTACGTTTGCCGGCGCTCGTCGAGGAACTGGTAGCTGCGGCTGCCCCGCGTGGCGCCATGGGCGTCGCCGATGCTGCACACGTCCACGCCCATCAGTTTGAGCTTGGTGCTCATGTCGGCGCCGACGAAACTGCATTCGGCGCCCAGCAGATGGCGCGCGGCGGTGCGCGCCATGTCGTAGCCCGGCGCCACCAGGCCAAACAGCTGGCCGTTCCACAGCGCGCATTCGCCGATGGCGTAGATGTGCGGGTCGGACGTCAGGCACTGGCCATCGATGACGATGCCGCCGCGCGCGCCCAGCTCCAGGCCCGCGTGGCGCGCCAGTTCGTCGCGTGGGCGGATGCCGGCCGAGAACACGATCATGTCGGTGTCCAGGTGCGTGCCATCGGCGAACTGCATCCGGTGCGTGGTGGTGTCGCCATCGACGATGGCCAGCGTGTTCTTGCCGGTGTGGACGCCCACGCCCAGTTCTTCGATGCGGGTGCGCAGCACGCGCGCGCCGGGTTCGTCGACCTGCACCGCCATCAGGCGCGGCGCGAATTCGACCACGTGCGCCTGCAGTCCCAGGTCGCGCAGCGCCTTGGCGCATTCGAGGCCCAGCAGGCCGCCGCCGATGACGACGCCAGTGCGCGAACGCGCCCCGTCTCCACGGGCGGCGCACTCGGTCATCTTCTCCAGGTCTTCGATCGTGCGGTACACGAAGCAGTCCTTGCGGTCGGCGCCCGGCACCGGGGGCACGAACGGGTACGAGCCGGTCGCCAGTACTAATCGATCGTAAGCAATGGTCGAACCGTCACCGAGCAGCACCGATTGCGCGGCGCGGTCGATGGCGACGACTTTCGCGTTCAGGCGCAAGACAACGTTGTCACGCTCGAAGAAGCCAGGCGCCACGAGCGACAGGTCGTCCGCGCTTTTCCCGGCGAAGAATTCGGACAGGTGCACGCGGTCGTAGGCCGGGCGCGGCTCTTCGCCCAGCACCGTGACCTGCAGATCGTGCACGCCGCTGGCGGCGAGCGTTTCGAGGAATTTGTGGCCCACCATTCCGTGGCCGATGACGACGATATGCATGATGATGTCCTTATGCTGGAACGGTGGAAGAGGAGATGCCGGCGTTGCTGCCGAAGCGGGCCGCGAGCGCGCACAGGCTGGCCACCAGCACCAGGCCGCTCAGGATCGTGAGCGTGCTCTGGATGTCGCCGGTGCCCTTCATCAAAAAGCCTGCGGCAACCGCGCCGACATTGCCGCCGGCGCCGACGATGCCGGCCACGCCGCCCAGCGCCTTGGGTGCGACGAACGGCACCAGCGCATACGTCGCGCCGCATGCCATGTGGGTGAACAGGCCGAACACCAGCATCGCGACCACGGCGAACACGACGCCGTCCGCCTGCGCGAACCACAACAGGCCCAGCGCCTCGCCGATCATCAGCACGAACAGGATCGTTACGCGGCGATTGACGTCACCGCCGCTGGCGGCGCGGTCCGACAGCCAGCCGCCCAGCGCGCGGGCGAACAGCGCCAGCAGGCCGAAGCTGCCGGCGGCCATGCCGGCCTGGCCAAGCGTCAGGTCGAAATGGTCGACGTAGTACACGGCGGCGATGTTGTGGATGAAGATCTCGATGCCGAAGCAGGCGCCGTAGGTGACGAACAGCAGCCAGGCGCGGTAGTTGCGGCAGCCTTCGACAAAGCTCGCCCAGCCGCCCTTGCTGGCGCCTGCCGGCATGGAGTCCGTCTTGCGCAGGTCGTCGTAGTTGCCGGCCGGGCAATCCTGGGTGTAGCGCCAGTACACAAAGGCCATGACGATCATCATGACGCCCGGCACCACCAGCGCCACGCGCCAGCTCATCGACTGGCTCACGCCCAGCATCACGACAGCGGTGAGCAGCAGCGGCATCAGCGCCTGCGCCGCGCCGCCGCCGGCGTTGCCCCAGCCGGCGGCGGCCGCGTTGGCGGTGCCGACCACCCTGGACGAGAACATCACCGACGTGTGGTACTGCGTGATGACGAAGCTCGCGCCCACTGCGCCAATGCCCAGGCGGGCCAGCAAAAAGGTTTCATAACTCTGCGCCATCGCCACGCCCAGCACGGGGATGGCGCCCAGCAGCAGCAAGCCCGTGTAGGTCTTGCGCGGCCCGTAGCGGTCGCACAGCGGCCCGACCAGCAGGCGGACAAAAATGGTGATCGCGACGGCCGCGATATTGATGTTGGCGATCTGCTCCATCGACAGGCCGAACTCGCCCTTGATGACGGGCATCAGCGGCGCGCAGGCGAACCACGCGAAGAAGCAGATGAAGAACGCCACCCAGGTCAGGTGGAAGGCCCGCATCGGCGCGCCCTGGAACGAGAAGAGATGAATGCTGTCTGCTTTGGCGGTCATGATTTTCTTCCTTGGAAAACAAAAAGGCGTCCGCGCTGCTGCCTGGGGCAGAAGCTGCGGACGCCGTTGTCCTGGTGCCGTCCCGTCGTTGGGCCGGCTTTTAAATAAAGGAGATCGTCATTGATCCTGTGCTGGTATCAGCAAGAGGCGTGCCACGCGACGCTCAGGGGAACACCGACTGGGGAAGAAGCGAGAATGCTGCATCTCGGTGCACCATTCCCCAAGATGATGCACGCGCGTGCACCGTGTCCGGTATCAGGCCGGTGCAAAGCCTTGTACGTAGGCAGGCGGATCGCTGCCATCCCACACGCGCCCATCCATGAGTGTTGAACTGCGCAGCGTGGCATTGGGCAGCGGTGTCGCCGTGCGCTCGGCCGCTTCGCGATACAGGTCGATGCGGTTGACCTGCTGCGCCAGCGCCAGGTAATCGGGATCGTCGCGCAGCAGGCCCCAGCGGCGGTGCTGCGTCATGAACCACATGCCGTCGGACAGCCACGGGAAGTTGGCCTCGCCGTCGGCGTAGAAGCGCAGGCCGTTGTGGCCGCGCCAGGCCGCGCCGTCCACACGCCCGGCCAGGCAGTACTGCAGCGTCTCGCGGCTGGCATTCACATAGGCGGGACTGGCCAGCACCTCGGCCGCCGCCTCGCGGTTGGCGCGCGAGGCATCGAGCCAGCGCGCGGCTTCCAGCAGTGCGGCGATCATCGCGCGGCAGGTATTCGGATGGGTGGCGGCGAAGGCGGCGCGCGTGCCCAGCGCCTTGCCGGGATGGTTCGGCCACACCTGCTCGCTCGACGCGGCCTGCACGCCGGCGCCGTCGCGCAGTGCGCGCTGGCCCCACGGCTCGCCGGCGCAGAAGCCGTCCATATGCCCGGCCGCCAGGCTGGCCGCCATCTGCCCCGGTGGCACCGTCACCACCTGGCAGTCGGTCATCGGATCGACGCCCTGCGCCGCCAGCCAGTAATACAGGAACATCGCATGGTTCCCGGTCGGGAAGGTGTGCGCCAGCGTCAGGCGCTGCCCTTCCTGCACCAGCCGCGCCAGGCCGCCCGGTTCTTCGGCCGTCGCCGCCAGGGTGCGCGAGAGCGTGATGCTCTGGCCGTTCTGGTTCAGGTTCATCAGCACGGCCATGTCGCACTGGCCGGTGCCGATGCCGTTCTGGATCCCGTACACCATGCCGTACAGCGCCTGCGCCGCATCGAGCTGCCCGCCGAGCAAGCGCTCGCGCATGCCGGTCCAGGATTGTTCGCGGCTCAGTTCAAAGCGCACGCCATACAGTTCATCGAAGCCCAGCACCGACGCCATCACCAGCGGCGCGCAATCGGCCAGCGGCATGAAGCCGATGCGGATGGTCTCGATCTCGGGCCGGTCGGTACCGGCGATCCATGCGCCCTTGCCTGCCAATGTCATAAATATCCTGGTGTTCTCTTTAGCTGCGGGCGATCAGCCCAGCAGGTCTTCCACGTCGATCAGGCGCTGCGCAACCTCGACCAGTTTCATGTTCTTGTTCATGGCCAGCGTGCGCAGGCGCTGGTAGGCCTGGTCTTCTGTCAGTTGGTAGCGCGTCATCAACATGCCCTTGGCGCGGTCGAGCACCTTGCGCTCGGCCAGCTTTTGCCGGGTATCGCTTAATTCGTCGAGCAAGCGCTGCTCGCGCCGGAAGCGCGCCAGCGCCACGTCGAGCACCGGCTTGACCCGTTCTGCCTGCAGGCCGGCGACGATATACGCCGACACGCCCGCCTCGAGCGCCGCATCCATGCTGGCCGGGGCGTCGTCTTCGGTAAACAGCACGATCGGGCGGCGCGCATCGCGGGTGGCGATCACGATGTGCTCGAGCACGTCGCGCGCGTCGGATTCGCTGTCGAGGATGATCAGGTCGGGCTGCAGCTGCGCGATGCGCTCCGGCAGGAATACGTCCGCCGGCAGCGACGCGACCAGGTCATAGCCCGATTCGAGCAGGCCGATGCGCAGCGCGGTGCTGCGCCGGGCCTGGGCCGCGTGGGCCGCATCGGGGTCAAGGCCGGGTGCTGTTGCGGACAACACGACGACAATGCGCAGGTGTGGTGTGGATGTGTCTCGCGATTTCATGTCGTTTCGATATGCAAGAATCGTACCCAGTTGCGCTATGGAAATTACTCCATGCCCTTCTTATACGTACAGTCACTGTCCTGTTATGCGTAGACCGCATAACTTTCCAGTGGGCAACTCAACAACTATACGTTTCGTGAATCGCTGGAATCACGAATGAAAAGTTTGTTTATGTCTTGGACCCTCTTATACTGCAACGCAACATTACAGTATTTATCCAGGAGCGCCATCATGACTGCAGCTATCCAGCAAATCGGTTTTTTCACGGCAGCACTCGCCGCCATCCGTAGTTTTTCGCAAGACCTGTACATCGCCCACGGCGGTTACGCTCCATCGGTGCGGGGTTAATCATGCATCCACTCGAATACCTGACCATCGCGCTGGCTGTGCTGGCTGTTGCCGCCCGTGTCTCGATGCACCTGCCGCGTCCGCCGAAAGGCCCGTTCAAGGCCATGTAAGGATCACGGCAATCGCCTTGATCCCGGCGGGATAATCCGCCTGTTCTACCGCGCGCCGGCCGTATTGACATACTGCCGGCGTTTGTATTTATAGAAAAAAAACCTTCCCCGATCCCCGCGCCGTGGCAAGTGGCTGCGCTAGAATGCATTCGCATTTCTGGCCAGAAAGCCATCCTTTCACTTACCACATACCCATGCGCACACCTGCACTTACCCTATTCGCGGCCTCCTTCGCGGCCTTGTCGGCCTCGTTCGCGCTGCCGGCGGCAGCAGCACCGACACCCATTACCCTCGACCAGGCCATGAGCCATCCCGACTGGATCGGCACGCCGGTGGAAGACGCCTGGTTCAGCTGGGACAGCAAGCAGGTGTACTACAAGCAAAAGCGCACCGGCTCGCCCGTGCGCGACACGTTCCAGGCTGGTTCCACCATCGGCAAGGCGCGGCTGGTCAGCGACGCCGAGCTGCCGAAGATCGACAGCGGCGACGTGGTCTACAACCGCAACAACACCCGCATGCTGGTCATCCGCAACAACGACCTGTTCGAGCGCGACCTGAAATCGGGCCAGCTGGTGCAAGTCACGCGTGGCGCGACCCGCATTGGCAACGCCCAGTACGCCACGGACGAACGCTCGGTCCAGTACCGCATCGGCACCGACTGGTATGTGTGGGACCGCGCTACCCGCGTCACCGGCCCGGCCGCCCTGCCGCGCGCCGCGAAAGATCCGAACGCACCGGAAGACGACGCTTACCGCGCTACCGAGCTGCGCCTGATCGAACACCTCAAGCGCCAGAAGGATGACCGCGACGCCCTGCGCGCGCGCACCGACGAGCTGCGCCGGGTCGATGCCTCGATGGCGCCCACGCCCGTCTACCTCGGCGACAAGGTCACGCTGGAAGCCAGTTCACTGTCGCCCGACGGCCGCTGGCTGCTGGTCGTCACCGCCGCCAAGGGCGCCGACAAGGGCCGCGCCGGCAAGATGCCGCGTTACGTGAATGAATCCGGCTACGAGGAAACCGAAGACGTGCGCACCCGCGTGGGCCGCAATATGCCGACCGCGCACTCGCTGAAACTGGTCGACCTGCGCACCAATACCGTCAAGGACATCGGCTTCGACACCCTGCCCGGCATTGCGGACGACCCGCTGGCCGCGCTGCGCGCCGCCGCCAAGAAGGATCCATTGAAAGGCAACCGGCCGGTCGTGATCTCGGGTGGCCGCAATGCGATCGACTGGAGCAGCAACGGCGCCAATGTCGCCGTGATGCTGCGTTCGGTCGACAACAAGGACCGCTGGATCGCCAGCGTCGACCTGCGCGACGCCAAGCTCAAGCCGCTCAATCGCGTGACAGACGGCGCCTGGGTCAACTACGACAACGCCGAATTCGGCTGGCTGCCGGACAACCGCACGCTGTGGTTCCTGTCGGAAGAAACCGGCTACTCGCACCTGTACACGCTCGACAGCACCGGCGCATTCGGGACCACCGCGCCACGCGCCCTGACCTCGGGCAAATGGGAGGCAAGCGACGTGCGCTGGACCTCGGACGGCAGCACCGCCTACATGCTGTGCAACCACGAAGCGCCGGGCGACTACGAAGTCTGCGCCGTGGGCGCCAAGGGTGGCAACGTGCGCGAAGTGACGAAGCTCGATGGCGTCGAACGCTTCAACCTGTCGCCCGACCAGGACAAGCTGCTGGTGCACTGGTCGTCGAGCTATACCCCGGTGCAGATCGCGACCGTGCCCGTCTCGGGCGGCGCGGCGACCAAGCTGACCGACACCCGCACGCCCGACTTCAAGGCGCGCGAATGGATCGAGCCGCAATACGTGGCCGTGCCATCGAGCGCCGGGGGCGATCCGGTGCACGCCAAGCTGTATCGGCCGGCCACGCTGGAAGCGGGCAAGAAGTACCCGGTCGTGATGTTCGTGCACGGCGCCGGCTACCTGCAAAACGTCAGCAAGCGTTATCCGGTCTACTTCCGCGAGCAGATGTTCCACAACCTGCTGGTCGAGCAGGGTTACATCGTCCTGGACATGGACTACCGCGCCTCGAAGGGCTACGGCGCCAAGTGGCGCACCGCGATCTACCGCCAGATGGGCCACCCGGAACTGGACGACTACCTCGACGGCGTGAAGTACCTGGTCGGCCAGCAGCAGGGCGACGCGGCCAATATCGGCATCTACGGCGGCAGCTACGGCGGCTTCATGACCTTCATGGCCCTGATGCGCGCACCGGACACGTTCAAGGCCGGCGCCGCGCTGCGCCCGGTAACTGACTGGACGACCTACAACCACGAGTACACGGCCAACATCCTCAACACCCCGGACATCGACCCGGAAGCGTACAAGAAATCGTCGCCGATCGAGTACGCGCAGAACCTCAAGGGTCATTTGCTGATTTCGCACGGCATGATCGACGATAACGTGTTCTACCAGGACTCGGTGCGCATGGCGCAGCGCCTGATCGAGATGAAGAAGGACCACTGGGAACTGGCGAGCTACCCGCTCGAGCGTCACGGCTACGTGCAGCCTGAAGCCTGGTACGACCAGTACCGCCGGATCTATCAGCTGTTCGAGCGCTCGCTCAAGCAGAAGTAATCCACGCAGCGGTTCTTGACACCGGCGCGGCGGGCCCAGGCTCTCCGCGCCGGTATGCGTTTGGGGTATCCATTACAGGATGTAAGCGCGATTGCAGGCCGCACGCGCCTGAGGCACTTTATGACAAGAACAACCACCCGAGGTCCTGTCATGCCACGTTCACGCGCTGCCACCCTGCCCGCCGCCTTGACCTTCGTTGCGGCCACCCTTCTGCTGGCCGCTTGCAGCGCGCCCGAGAAGACCCGGCGTGGTGTGGCCCCGGCGGCGCCGCCGCCCGCGCCCGCGCCCGCAACACGGGTGGAATTGTCAGGCAGTGCAATCTCTTCGATCCAGGGCTATACGGGCGTGCTGCCGGCGACGTACCAGCGCCGCATCGCGCCGCTGCCTTATCCGATGCCGCAGTATGTGCCCGGCGCCGACCGCTTCCCGGACGCCAGGGCCAACGGGTTGATGCTGGTCGAAGAGCAGCCCGTGTCCACCTTCAGCAGCGACGTCGACACCGCGTCGTATGCGTTCGTGCGGCGTCAGCTAAGCGCCGGCCGGATGCCGCCGCCGGCCGCGGTCCGCGTCGAAGAGATGGTGAATTACTTCCCGTACGCGTACGCCGCGCCGGGCAAGGCCAGCCAGGCGTTCGCACTGACCACCGAAGTCATGCCCAGCCCGTGGAACGCGGACAACCA
>Ga0265797_10002148_pt1 | contig 33678 bp, 27 predicted proteins | sample P2T30metagenome_FD_192433 | JGI IMG/M metagenome (GOLD analysis project Ga0265797, IMG submission 192433) | Plant litter microbial communities from East Loma Ridge, Irvine, California - P2 T30 | ecosystem: Environmental > Terrestrial > Plant litter > Unclassified | place: USA: California...
ACCCCAATCTGCTCATCGTTCTGGCTCTCCAGCTCGTCGAGCACCGCATTCGAATACTGGCCCTTCTTGTTCGGCGTCGCAGACCTAAACCCTCCGTCCCCACTGCCCCTCCCGCTCTCTCCGTTCGCGCCTGGGTAAGCGCTGAACCCCGCGTCCGAAGCGCTCAGATGTGATTGTGAAGCGTAAGGCGAGCTGTTGTTGTTCATACCCGCACCGTAGGCAGGGTAGGGCGCATTGCGAGAGTTGGTAGCGGGAGATGCATTCGAGGCGGCTGAGGCTGGGCGGGAGCGGGTTTGGGCGTCGTACGAGGAAAAGAGGGCGGAGCGCGCGTCGCGCTGGTGGAATCTGGCTTGGTGTTATGGCATGTTTGTATGTGTATATGGTTGCTGGATTGCTTACCTTGAAGCCATACTTTGATGTTCTGGACTCGACTCGTAGTGGAGTTGAAAGGTGACGTTTTGGGAAGTTTAGAGGTCGGGGCTTTGTGGAGTAGGGGATCGGCCTTTTGTGCTATCTTCTCTGATATCACGATACGCACATGTATATTTGATTACACTTGAGGTGATGATGAAGTTGTGGAATGACGACCGCGATGCGCGATTGCTAGAATTAAATCATAAAGTACGGCTGATACAAAGACACAGGAAACGTGGCCAATACTCAAAATGCGAACCCCGTGGCAACCCGCAGGCACCCGCTTACTGCAATCCGCCCCTTGAACTCCTGATCTGCGCCAGAAGACCTCGCTCCTCCTACTTTTACAACGTGGCAGTGGGGAAGTAGTATTGCTCCCAGAGGAAGTCGTAGTCCTCCACAAATGTGCCGACCATGTCCAAGAGGGGCTTGCCCTTGAGCTTGCCTGCAAACCCAAGAATCGCACCACGAGTGACGTTCTCGTAGAAAGCACCACGCATTCCCCACCATGCCATACCCCAGCTACGTTTCTTGAACTCGTCTCGTTCGAGCTGTGTGAGACCTCTGGCACCGCCGGGTCTCCTCGTCTCGAGGTCACGCTTTGCAAGTTGTCGTGCGCCGTACTCGATGGAAAGACCCACAAGCCAGGGACGCCAGTCCGCTTTGCCGCGTCCGTCAGACCTCTGACTCCAGTAAGCCATGGCAGAGGCGTAGATGACAGGTCGGAGAATGTACAAGACCTCTGATAGCTCGCCAAGTCCAGCCATCCGGTGAAGCAGGGCTTTGGGTGGTTTGACGTCGTCCGCTGTGAGCACCTTTGACAGAAGGTACGATGATATGTCTTCAGAGCTGGGGAGTGGCGGTAGTGTGAGCGATGTCCGTGGCATGGTCCACTTCTCCGAGCCAGCGTGCGAGATCTCGGAAGCCTCTGATGGTGAGTGAAGCATGTCGTCCTCGTCTGCTTGGGGTTTCTCCTCTAGCAATTCCCGTTCCGGCAATGGTGGGTTCACCAAAGGTCTTGAGTTCGTCAATCGCATCAGGATCAGTCGGCAGAGAGCCTTCACAGCCTCCAGTATGACCACCACCCTCCACCTGGCCTTCTCTCCTCTCCGCTTTGCCATCATCTCCAGGAGCAACTCTGTGTATTGGACGCATGATAGTGTGATGGCAGTCCTCTTGTATGTCGGGCTGTTCTGGCAGTAATGTCGCGTATATCTACTGTGCGGCGTCTGCGGTTTGTGTCGTAGCGAGTTTGCGAGTGCATGTGACAGCAGGTCATCGTGGTAAAGTCCGAGTAGTTGCACGCCGGTGTTGAGTGACTCGGATGCGATTTCCGATTCCCGGAAGCGACCTATCATAACAATCAGTGTGCTGAACATATCAGGGACCTCCGCGCAATGACATACCTGGAATGATGTATGTCAAAGAGCGCAACGCGCCCTCGACCTGACCAACTGCGCCGGCGTTCTTGGTGATGAAGTCGGTGTACATGCCCAGCAACCTAGGCGGTAAGGTTGCGACATCTTTAGTGTGGCCCGCTGCTTGTTTGAGCCGATCCATTGCGGCGGCCTCGACAGGTTTGTCGGTGGTGGTCGCGAATGTTTCTGGTTGGAATGAGGCATGCGACCATGATGCGGTAGGCAAGCCGGCCGGGGTGAGAGCCGAGGCAGAACGGCGGGTTCACAAGATTCAAGATTCAAGATACGAGATACGAGATACAAGGTATAAGATAGCATTTTACATTTAGTATTTATGTACCTGTCCAAATTCTAGACACGATCGATATAATGTGATCACAAGCCAGTGAGCAGGTGATACATGCAACTTATCTGTGGCACTTGTGTTTCCATGTGCATCAATCGAGACAGACTTTCTGCCGACCATTGCCGCTTCCAAGCTGTGATTGACATGTGAATCGCGGTGAAGAATACCCTGCTAGACTTCTCTAGAAATCAAACGACAAGGTCAGAGATAAAAGCCGTAGCGTCAAGGGATCATGCACGATTGAGTCTCATCAATCATAAGCTACTGTGACTTTCTTCTATTCCAGATCAGACGTCTAGATGTTCTTGACGTTAAAGGGACCACAACGATCAATCACGACAATCCAGCATTCTCCTCGTCCCACCAGCCTCTAAATTCTTGCAGTCTTCTCGTCCTCTCCTCTGCCAACCGCCTACCGGTCTCAGTCTTCATCATGCCTTCAAGGTTTTCGAGCTTCTCTGTGAAGTGTTCGATGCATCCATGCAAGCCTCGTCCAGACGCCTTTGCGCCACCGAAAGCGAAGCATCTGGCGATCCCAACGGCACCAATAGCGTCGAGACGGTCGGCGTCTTGAACGATGCCGAGTTCAGGATGCGCGTTGACCATCGCTTTCACCAACTGTGGGCGTTTGATTTCGCTTGAGAAGGAGACGTGCTCAACGATCAAGGCGACTTTGCTCATGAGCCGTGGCGGGCAGCCATTCTTCCGCAGGACTTCGGTAATCATGGTCTCGGCGACTTCTCCGGGTTGAAGATACTTCTTGTCGCCGACATCGTGGAGTAGAGCTGCCAGAACGATTGCTTGCTCATCGAACTTCTTCGAGTCGTGTTCTTGTTCGCTTTCCAGTATGCGTTTCGCAAATGACAAGACTCGCAAGATGTGGTTGAAGTCGTGTGACATGTCATATCGCGACATGTATTCTTCGACGTAGTTGTAGACACCTTTGTAAAGAGCTGAGTCCTCGAAGTCTTGTGCATTCGAGAGACTCGCACCACCGCCGGTCATTGTCCTGCATTGGAGTCAGTCATACGGAGACGAAGCTGGATCTCGCTTCAGTTGGAGTGGAACGCACGCTTCAACACGGTCATCAACGGCCTGAGCACCAGAGACCTCGTCGACCGCCATGTTGAGAGCGGCAATACTTGAAATAAGTTACTATGCACCTAAAGGGAGAAGATTCCACGCGAAGTCGTTGCCTGTTTTATCTAACGCGTCAAAGCACCGGCGGAATGAGCCGCAGCGTGCAGCAGCTCAGCGGGCGATCGTGAGCAGGCGCCGTAGCTTCGTTGCCGCCATTTCATCATCACGAGACTCAACATCCGCTCTTAACAACATTGAACCGACCATCATAAATTCAACACCAATCGGACCAGCATCGCACACCCTCCACAATGCCAGCCACTACAGCGGAAACGCTGAGCATCGTCAACCGCACCGTCACCGTCGCGCCTCTCGTCCTTCTCTCCGTAGCAGATCACTACGGCCGTTCGGCAAAAGGAACCAAGAAGCGAGTACTCGGTGTGCTCCTGGGACAGAACGATGGCAAGAGCGTGCGGGTATCAAACAGTTTCGCGAGTGCGTATACCCTGGGCGACAATGCAAGTCCGAACGCCCTGTACTGACGTATGGACAGTTCCATTCGAGGAGGATGAGAAGGACCCGTCTGTGTGGTTCATTGACCACAACTACATCGAGGGAATGAATGACATGTTCAAGAAGGTCAACGCGCGGGAGAAGCTGATCGGCTGGTATCACTCTGGCCCCAAGCTGCGCGCAAGCGATCTCGAGATCAACGAGCTCTTCAAACGCTACACACCCAACCCGCTCCTCGTCATTATCGATGTGCACCCGCAGGATGTTGGTGTGCCTACCGATGCATACTTTGCCGTGGAGGAGATCAAGGACGTAAGTTTGCGCATACCTTATGGAAGAAGGCGATGGTGAGGATGATTGAAGATTAATACGTTGCAGGACGGCACCACAACATCTAAGACCTTCGTACACACCCCCAGCACAATCGAGGCGGAAGAGGCAGAAGAGATTGGTGTCGAGCACCTCCTACGAGACATTCGCGATGTGGCGGTCGGCACTCTCTCAACGCGGATAACGTCACAGCTGTCTTCCCTCCAAGGCCTGCACCTCAGATTACAGGATATTGGCAAGTACTTGCAAAAAGTGCTCGACGGCGACCTTCCCGTGAACCATGCCATCCTCGGCAATCTCCAAGATGTCTTCAACCTCCTCCCCAACCTTAGCACGCCTCCAGCGACCTCCAAGGACCTGTCTACTGTGAACGGCTTGGTAAACGGCGGTGTTGGCGTCACCAGCTCAGGCAACACAGAGCTCTCGCACGCCATGAGTGTCAAGACCAACGACCAGCTGATGGCGATTTACCTGTCCAGCTTGATCCGCTCCATCACCGCTTTCCACGACTTGATCGACAACAAAATCCAAAACAAGCGACAGGCCGACGATGAAGACGCGAAGCAAGACGAGGACAAAAAGGACAAGGATTTGAAGAAAGAGGAGAAGCTGATGCTGAATGGTACGAACGAGAAGTCGGATGCTGGCAGCAAGGAGGGCAAGGCGAATGAGAAGGACAAGAAGAAGGGCTGAGCCAACGACTTCGAAACGGACATTCACGACTAGACATGGCATGGCGCAAAGGCGTCACGCAGACGATGGACTGCGGTGGAGGAAAGCCAGCCAGCCGCGTTTCATAGATCAAAAAGCGCGTGCTAGAAACGATTTGGAGCTGTATACATAATTAGTACACCACGTCGACGAGATGCTCGCTGGGAGCAGATTGTCCGCTTCCCTCACACCAATCAACAAAAGCAAATCCAATCGTCACGTACAGTTTTGTCCCTCCCATATCTGTTGGTCAGCCACTCTAAAAGCCATATTGTCGATTTGTTCGAATGTCGCAAACCCACCGAATCCATCAATCCCCCTACCCAGCAGCCCACCCAGCAACCTCCTCCACCCCGACCTCCCTCTCTCCCACCAACCGTTCAAACCCCGAACATCTCTCCGCCACCACACAAGCCAGCAGGTGTTTGCAAACCGGCACATTTCCCCCTCGCGCCAAACCGCCAAAACCCAGCCAAGCAACTGCATCTCCTCCATCATGAGCAGCAGCAGTACTAGCAGTACTAGCAGCACCAGCACTCAACCCATACCCCCCATCATCAGCCTCATCCCCATCCCCTCCAACCCCGTCATCGTCCCTTCTACCGCTGTCTTCTTCCGATGAAGCAGGCAAAGCGGCAAATGCAAACGCAGGACACGAGCAATTCCACGCTTTCAGGCGGACTTCGTAGCTGGCTCCTGCGGTCGTTGTGGTAGTGGTAGTATGTGATGCCGGGTGGTGATCCGAGCGAAAAGCAGAAGAAGTTTTCGCTGCTCGCTGGGTGCTGCTGCGGACTTGGTAGAGGATAGTTTGGTTTCGCTTTCGGTATTGGTTTTGGTTTTGGTTTTTCACGCTGGGATTGTCTTCAGGCTGTGGTTGGTGGTGTTGTTGGTGGTGTTGGGATGATGGTGGTGCTTGCGGCTCGGTCTGAGTTTCTTCTTCCTGGAGATTCCGCTCCGGGTGTTGTTGTTGTCTTGTCACGATTTCGGACGACGCGCAGTGGGTGGTGTTCTCGTCGCCGTCGCCGAGATGTGGAGCTAGTTGCTCGTGTTGTTCTGGAGATTCTTCGCCGGCGATTGTCACGAAACGCGTGACGAGCCCGCGGTCCAGTAGATCCAAAGCCGGGAGGAAGTCGTGGGGGAAGAGGGAGTGGAGGGTTAAAAAAGCCAACTTTGTGTTTTGAGAGACTGCTGTGGCTAGAGGATTTGACGTTGCTTCGCTTGGGCCTTGCTGTTGGGTGGATGTGGCGATCGTCGAGATCAGTGAGGTGAGGAGGCGGCGGGTTGATGGGAGCGGTTTTGGATCCGAGGCGGCCATTGGGGGTGTTTTCTCTGTCTATTATTCAGGTCGGGCCTGTGATGAGTCGAGATGATTCGGCTGATTTTTTTTATTGATGACAAAAGTTTGATGTTTTGTTGTTGTCGTTGTCGTTGTCGTTGGATTTAGGAGTTCAGCATGGGCTTGTGCGCTAGCGGTGTGAAGTGAGGTTGACGCGAGTAAATGTGGTCGGTGCTGAACAATCATTGGAAATGGCGATACATTCTCTTGGAGCTCTACGAATGCCCAAAACAGCATTAAGAGAGGTTGCGTTCGAAATTCGTACAGGGTTTTATGGGAATAGGACATGAGTACAAAAATCGCATGGCAAGGCGCATGACCAAAAGGCCGTGATGGTAGCCGCACCCCATCTTTGCACCGACCTATGCCCTGGGGAGAAATGAGAAACCCCTGAGGAAAGTATATACACATTACACAACGACTGATACATTCAACTCAATAATTACCACATCCCACGTGAAGACACAGCTTCCGAGCAGTGACCTTCGATCCATGCGTCCTTTGAAGGTGAGCGCTGTCTTCGACGTTGTTGTCGACGCTCGCCCATGTGTACCGCATCGCTGTCGTGGTGAAGCGGTGTAGATGATAATTGCTCCTGCCACCCCTCATCGGGCAACACTCCGCGCCGTCCTCGAGGCTCCATGATATCAATAGAAGAGCAATGGTCCTCTTCGAGGGCGGGAGAGTGAGTGTAGTACTCATTTTCATCGGCATAGTAAGACTGAGGCCTTGTTGGGGAAATGGTATCGTTCCTCGCCTGCTGTACCGAGCTCCTCAGACGTGGCCGCCGGCGACGACCTCTGTGGCGGTCTGCGGCCACCGTGCGCAAGATGTCATGAATAGGCGCTTCATACAGTTGCAGATCCCGGCTGGTAACGCCTTCTGCTATGGCTTTTCGTCTAAAAGCCCGCCAGACAGCTGGATCGTCGTCTTCATTGCTGTACTCGGTCATGAAGGACGAGGGCATGCTGACCGAGTCTACGGACTCGGCAACCGCTTCGATGGTTGTCTGCGGTACTTTGGGAGGCAAGAGCTGACTAACGAGGCGCAAAATCTCGTCTTGACCACGCTGGAGGTTCTGCTGGCCGTGTTGAATCTCGCGGTCATTCTGAAGGCCGAGAGAACTGCTGAAGCAGGTGAGGTCCAGGATGTGGCGGTCTAGGGCTGCGTTGAGGTCGTCCACCTCATGAGCGCTCAGTCGCAAGCGATCCCAGAATTTGAGACCCGAGCGTTTGTCGAGAATGCGAGTCAGGCGTTGCACAGTGTTTCCGATGGTAGAAAGGATATCGTCGAGATCTCTCTGCGAACCCGTTTTCCTGGCTTTGCGTTGCGGATATTTGTAGTGCGTTGCAAGGCGTTGCAAAGGCTCTTGTAGGCTACGAAGGCGTTGTGAGATTGCTCTGTATTTTTCTGGAGCGTTTTTCCAGGCGTCGTAGGTGAATTTGACGGCTTGGAGAGCTTGGACGATGTCGCCCAAACCTACGCCGAATGACATTTTTGTGATTTGCCGGTTGAGGAGTACTTGCAGGTGGTTTTAAGAGAAGAGCGGCGAGTAGAAAAGTGCAACTTTACCACTGGACGTTCGGTTTTATCGTGATGAAAGCCTCAGACTTACAGGTGACAGGATTCTACACAGAGGCGAACTCCTTGGATAGGGCGGAGGATGTTGGTTAGTGAGGCCTCTCTCGATGAGTCTTCCTCTTCCTCTTTCTGGCAGTGCAAGAAAGAGTATGGAGACTGACACCCGAATCCATCGTTTGCTCTCGGCTTAGAACGAGCGCACCCAAGCACATGTAGTCGTGAAGAGCTGCAGCGCCGAGGTATGAGCCTTGCTGGGTACTACTACTATAGTTCCCAGCTAGAAGAGATGCACGCCACGCCTGCAGCGGCAACGGCGCTTCCATGCACAATGTACGTGATGATGCAACACGTCGGCCCGCGTAGATCTGGTAGTCCCTGCGCGAGATAAGGTCGGCGATTAGGCGTGCTGCGTGCAGAAGGAGGATGAGGAGGTACTGATACTTGGATACCTGTAGAGAGGGATGTGGAGGGGAGGCATGATACATGCAGCCAACGGAGGTGGACAAACGAACGGGGCGTAGGGCCGTTTGGCAGCAGATGAGAGAGCCTCGTGTTTACCTGCAGGACACCCACTCACACCGACCAGCGCCGGGCGAAGGCGAGCAATTAGACCTGCCTGCCTGAGGAGTGTGCTGGGTGGAGGAGATCAAGGTGGTAGAGGTCACGGTGGCTGTGTCTGTGTGGGCCAGCGTGGGATGGACTGCGACGTCTCGTGATGGGATTGCAACAGGAGAGTGCATTAGCATTGTTGTTAGAGACGGCCGCGGCCTCATTGGCGGCGTGGGGTGGGTGGGCATAATGGACAGGACAGGCCTCCGGCTGAGACAGCTGGACGAGGCTGCGAAGATGTTGCCTTCCTCTCTTGTGAGTACATGTAGGCAGGTCGCTTTCACATGCTAATAATAAGGCGGAGTGGGAGGATGCGTAGATGATAGGCCGCGGGGTCAGGCGACCGGCCACCCGACACGGCGGATGACGAACGGCCATTGACGCGTGTGATACGACGGGTGGCATCTGGATGAGGCATTGGGATTGGAGGCCAATGCAAGCTCGGGTGGATTCCTCATGGATTAATTAATGGATGGAGTGATATCGATGGGGTGGAATGGGAGATGGAGGGGGATGAGCAGTGTATTCGGTCAACATTTGGCCGACACCTTAGCCGGGCGAGTCGTCAAGCCAAGGCAGCCTCATACGAAACCGCGATAGCGAGGATAGCTGTGGATCAGGCATTGGGAATAATAATGCGTCGCTTAAAGTACATGTACCATGTAACTAGGCGCCGCAGCTGGGGGCGGTCTCATCATGCGGCCGCGCAGGTCCGGTGAGAACGAGAGGTGCGCGGCGTGTTGTCGTGCTCACATGCCCACAGCCAATGGAGCTATTGCACATTGCTGTTATTGGAAGCTGAAGGGAGGGAGGGATGGAGGGATGGCTAGGGACAAGAGATCCATGGCAAACAAACAACAGATGACCTCGAATGATGCCTCGATACGGCGCCACGGCCGAGGCTCGCATTATTACTATGTCGGTGTGCATGTGTACGGTTCGGAGGTCGGTAAGCTATGTAGACATGTTACGACGGCGGTGTGGCGCGGGTCAGTGGCAAAGAGTCAATTCCTGTGGTGGACCGTGTACTGTAGAGAGAGAGCATTGACAGCCTTGTTTTCAATCCTGATTACTGAATCATTGCCAGGTGGCGAGCACGGCTGATGACAGCGAGCGAGCGAGCGGACAGCAGACAACAAAGCAAAGCACAACACAGCATACAGCATTGAGGCATTGACGGGGCGAATGCGCATTGAGGTCATATGTGAGAGTGTTCGGCTGTGATCCAGTCGGTCGGGCGATGGAACCTGACATGGTGCACAAGATGGCCACAGATGCTACAGATAGACTGGCATGCTACGTGGGGACAAAGGTACATGTACATGAATACTTTCGACGCTACTTGCAGAACCAAACTACTGCACGCAGGCAGAGACATGACAGCGCCTGGACGACGTTGCAGCCCAGTCATGAGTCACAGACAGATGATGATGATGATGCTCTCTCATCACCAGTTGCGCCTGTTTTGCTGGAGGAGTAGTAGTGGTCTCTCACGAGCATGAGCATTCTCCACAGCAGCAAACGCCACACTCCATCCGGCAAATCCAAGACGAGCCTGCAGACCAAGTGCAAAGAGAGGCAGCACCGGAACGCGGCCAACGCCAACGCCAACGCCGGGAGGCATCAGCATTCGTTCCTGTTATTCGCCAATACTACTCGCTACTACTCGCTACAGTATGGCCACGCCCAGCTTTTTGCATTACTGTATGCTGCCTCGTCTTCGCCACATCCACCAGCTGACACACCCCGACGATTCGCCCGCGCGCGTCTACCACCATAGCCGCCAATCCAGTCACAGTCCAATCCAATCCAATCCAGTCACGCTTCGATTCCAGCCAGTCCAATCCTGTCTCGGTGCGGTCTGCGGTCTGCGGTCGGAAGGTCTCTCTCGGCCGGTCGTGTCTCTACACCTACACTACTTCTCTCACTCTCCACGCGCTTCGCCTGCAATTGTCAGCGGCCAAATGGCTGCTTGTTGTTGGCTTCCTCCCTTGTCATGCGCCCCTTGCGACCTGCTCCAAGCATTGCAGCAGAAGCATGTCTCACTGGTCTCGCCTCTCCATAGTCGCCGCACGCCCTAAACCTGCGCCCATGTCGCATAGTCGCATTGTCGTCGCTCTCGCCCGCAAATAATGTCATCTGCCGCCACACAGCACCCCATCATCCATTGCCGCCTAACTTCCATTGACTCTTAAGCCTAGCCTTAGTCCCGTGGCACCGCCTGTCTGCCTGCCTGCTCTGCTCTGCCTCTCCACTGTCCCATCTTGATATCTAATCCTCTTCCCGCTGCTGACACCATCGCCCTTCCGCCTCTTTCTCCTTCGCTCTGCGTTACATTGACTTCGTCTTTACCAAAGCTCGGACTTAACGGATTACCTACACCACCAACCAACCAACCAACACCCTCCTCGCCAATCCATATAAGCCCTACGCACTCACCTCAACCGCCACTTTTCTTCTCTACCAAATGATCGATACGACACTCCACTTCATGAATCCACGACCATTCTCACAGTCGCACTTTCACGACATGGATACATCTTCGCCGCCCACGAAGGAGCCTGGCCGCCAGCTGCCGCTGCCATATCTCTCGCCTCCCGAGGAGACTGCCTACACCAACTTCTCAAAGGACGTCAGCCTATCGCCAACTCAGACGTGGCAAATGGCAAAGCTGCCGCCTATTCATACTCCCCATTCGCCACCGGCGTCGCCGTCTGCACCGACGCCAATTCAGCTCGCCCCAATCAACTCTGACATCTCACAAGCATCAGCCGCTCCTCGTGACCCGCCACTCTTCTCGCATCCGCAGTCAGACGAAAACACTGCGCCTCTCTTTGATGACGCCAGACCATCGAATATTTCACGTCGTGACAGCCTTAGTCCCGGCTTCGCCAAACCTAAACTCTACCACGATCGACTCTTGGAGACATTCGAAGGCCCTCACAGAGCACTCGAATACTGGCGGGCTTCCATGAGCGAACTGAGCCGGATCCCAGGCTGGGCCACCAAACGACACGCTTTGCACCCTCCGGTCGTCAACACCAGGCTCGACGCATACACAGCCAACATCAAACACAAACTAAACCACCCGACCAAGGCTGGAGTCACCAAGAGCCGACCAGTGCCGTCGCCCAAGGCCAAAGCATCCAAGCCCGCCAAAGTCGCCCTCCCACCTGCACCAACACCGCGCAAAGCACCAAGGGCTGCAGCAGTACACCGCGAGGCTAAATCGCAGTCACTTGAGCCTCAAGCTCGCAAGCGCGCTCCGCCTTCGAAGCATGCACCTCTCAAAGCCGAAGACAAAGACTGGGCAAGGCTCGAAGACTTCTCGCCGCCAACCTCAACTCTCGACAAGGCCGGTGCCAAACCCCTGAAGGTCACCTGGAGGGGCAGCCCCAACGACCTCCGTGCCGATCCTGAAGTGCACCACATGCATCCTCAGGAGATTGAGGCCGCAGCCGAGCTCAAGCTCTTTGGTGCGCAGTACCTGGCCAATAAGCGACGGATCTTCATCGCCAAGGTCAACAGCCTCAGGGAAGGCAAGAACTTCACCAAGACTGCCGCACAGCAGGCTTGCAATATTGATGTCAACAAGACAAGCAAGCTGTGGGAGGCCTATGAGAAGAGCGGCTGGTTCGACCGCGAACACTTTGAGCAGTTCCTCAAGTGATTTACGATACCCGTTACGACCCTTTGCATCAGGAGTGTTCCTGGGTGGCGAATTCGCCACTTGTGCTCTCCCATGACATGATCGACACCTCGCATCAGATTGAATCAGGCGGCAACGTCCACGACATTATGACTCACCCTGGATCTTTTTACGATTGGAGTTTACGAGCATTCGCACGCAAGCGTGCGGTGGATTTTCTTTTTGGTCTGCTTTCATTTTTTCCGGTCAAGCTTTTTTATCGCTTCACGCTTTTTCCTTGCATCTTTCGGCAATCCTTTCAGCGCTTCTTTATGACTCCCCTCATTGCTCTCGCAGAGCATGCTTTTTCTTCTCCAGGATTTCCAGCACTCTTTGAGAGGGTGGATGCATTGCATCGCATGATCTGGCACGACATGGCATTGGCAGGTGATACCCAGCCGTTTTTCAACGATCGGTAGTAGATAGAACGAAGCCATCAAGTTGGTAATGAAGATTTCTTGAATAGTGAATTTTCCAACCCGTGACCATTGCCTGTTCAATGTGATACTCGTGAGTTAAACTGTGGTGATTCGGCAACACAATGATGTTTTGTCGCCGTCTCACCGTAGAACCCTCTCACCGCCAAATCGCAAGTATTCAGCCCGACTCGAGCGTGTCAGACGAGCGCTGGTGAAACGCAAAACTGATGTAAGTTGGACGTTGTTTCTTATTTTTGTAACATGATCTAATCGATCTCACCTTCTCTCAATTCGGATCCCGGTCCTCCGTTTTTGTGCCGATCTCTCCCATGCACAAGCGGACCCTGACTTGCGCGTGCTGACGAACGGCCGAGCCGGCGTTGGAAAGCTGCGACAAGACGCGCGCGCAGCCAGCCAGCCAACGTCTCTCTCACACTCAGGCAGGACTTCCCCTCTTGCTCGATTGATTGATTGACTACCACATCAACCATGTCGCAAACAATGGAGCATACAGATTCGAGCAGCTTCCGGGAAAATGAGGAGCCGGATAAGAAGCAAAAGAGCAGGAGGCCCCCCAGTACGTCGGCCAACCGGGACACCGCGCATTGCGCTTGAAAGTGGCATCGCTGATGATGGAGGATAGACACCGCTTTCCGCCAGCAGCGCCTGAAGGCCTGGCAGCCCATTCTCACCCCCAAGACCGTCCTGCCGCTCCTGTTTGGTGTGGGCGTCATCTTCGCTCCGATCGGAGGACTGCTGCTGTATGCGAGCTCCAAGGTCCAGGAGATCTCCATCGACTACTCCAAATGCACTGTAGTAGCGCCAAATTGCACCGATGCTGGAACCGAATTCTCGCCCATACCCACCAGCGATTTCTCAATGTCCTTCCGCAACAAGGTCGACGAAGACCAGCAGCCCACATGGTGTCAGGATACGCAGTACATCAGCTACGGCGGAACCACCAACGTGACGACGCCTGTGTGTAAGATTCAGTTCTACGTCCCGGAAAAACTCGAGGCGCCAGTCTTGCTCTACTACCAACTCACCAACTTCTACCAAAACCACCGCCGATACGTGAAATCATTCGATGCGGGGCAACTCAATGGCGAGTATAGGGATAACTCGACGATCGACGGCAGCGACTGTGAGCCGCTCCAGCTCGGCGAGGACGGCAAAGCATACTACCCCTGCGGCCTGATCGCCAACTCGATCTTCAACGACACCATCTTCTCGCCCCTAGCACTGAACTGGCCGGGCAAAACCGAAAACTACACCTACGAGATGAAGAACACGAGCATTGCGTGGGGTGCCGATAAGGAGCTGTATAAGACACTGGACCTCAAGGACTACCCGTACGGTTCCGTTGTCCCGCCCATGTACTGGCGGGAGAGATATCCGGTATACAACGAGACATTCCCATACCCGGATCTCCATACGGACGAAGCCTTCCAGGTCTGGATGAGGACGGCGGGCCTGCCGACTTTCAGCAAACTCGCGCGCCGTAACGACAACCTCACGATGGAAGCTGGCAGGTACCAGGTCGATGTCTATGACTGTAAGTTTGCAGCGCCAAAATGGGAAGATGTATGATGAAAGTGCTGACCGGGAATCTCCGCAGACTTCCCCGTGCGTGTGTTCGACGGTACGAAATCCATTCTCTTGTCCACTCGTACCATCATGGGGGGCAAGAACCCCTTCCTTGGCATCGCCTACGTTGTGGTAGGCGGTCTATGTATCGTTCTCGGTGCGCTCTTCACAGCGACGCACTTGATCAAACCCAGGTATGTACCTCGCCTTGCATGCCTTCAAGCGGCGGTGTTCAGTCATTAGTGTGATGCAGTCTGCTGACCAGTGGCGAAACAATGACAGAAAACTTGGAGACCACAGTTATCTCAGCTGGAACTCAGAGCAGCCTAGCGGGGCAACTACAACCGGACGCAGCACGAGACATGGCGAGGGAGCGTAGACTCCTCTCATGCATGCAACACGTTCTCACACGATCATTGTCATTTTTCAAGCAGGCGTTGGTGGTGTTTCAGACTCAAATACCGGGAGCAAAGAATGGATTTCTCGGAGTCCTGCGCTCCGAATTCACGTGTGTACGTACATCCAATCATGGACTTCTTACCCTTTCAGAATGACTCCACTACTCGATCTTGGACCGCTATACAAGTCTGGAGTATTGTCCTCGCTGTCTCAGCCTCATTCTCTTTGCCATGGCTTCGACCGAGCATCTCCATACTTTTACCCTTTGCGAATGTCGTGCTTGCTCAATGGCTGCGACTCGAAAGAGAGGTAAGTCGCAACACGACCAATTGACCCAGGTATCTGGTCCATCGCACCTTTTCGGGGGAAGTACCGGTCAACGACTTGACAAGAAGGTCTAGACTGACATGTATCGCGGTTAAGCTTGCCTTCCGGTTGGTTACCGAGTGAGTACTTCTCTTTGTTGTCGACGACGTGTGCTTGTCTGGACTTGACATCGAGGACGCAAACGTCGACCGCTGATCTCAAAGACTTCCCAGGTAGATGGTTCGAGACCGATCGAGCTCACTCCTATATAGAGACTGGTACCGCGAGAAGCTGACTTGGGCTACATCACAACGTCTGACGGACGGCTGCTCAGAAGATCTTCCATAGTTGCAACGGAACAGAGACATAACGAGAAGAGTCTGGGCTGCATTCTTGACGAGTTCCCCCACGTGTTCGATACCACATTCCAGGGACGCCCTACCCGCAGAGATCTGAGACCACCATCCGCTACGTTGATCTAGAACATAGAAGCCTCGATATGCGGAATCTTATCGCTTTCGCCGCCTTCGCGCCCCTGATAGCCCTAACCGGTGCCAGCATCGCCGATCACCAACCTGTCAAGCTCCTAGCCAACAACACACATTTTGTCGACTCGGAGTCCTCCAACATCTACCGCCGCCATGCCTGCGCCGTGTCCCACGACCAAGCAACCGAGCACTTCAAACGCAGCATCCGCACCCTGCAAACCAAACAAAAGACCTCCGCCCTCGGCTCCCGCGCCCCAGCAGCCTTGACCCGCCGCTCCCTCCAGCAACCCATCACCATAGACACCTACTTCCACGTCATAACCACCGCCGCCAAAGCCTCGACCATCACCCAACCCATGGCCGACGCCCAAGCCGCCGCCCTCAACGCCGCCTACAACCCCATCGGCATCACCTTCAACCTCGTCAACACCTCCTTCACCGCCAACGACGCCTGGGCCGTCGCCGAAGGCCCCGCCATGGACGACCTCAAGTCCGCCCTCAGAAGAGGCACCTACAAAGACCTGAACCTCTACTTCCACACCGACCTCACCGGCGGCATCCTAGGCACCTGCACCCTCCCCTCCAAAGTGCCCCCGGGCGCCGAGCCCGCCATCTACTCGTCCGACGGCTGCAACGTCAACGCCGGCACCATGCCCGGCGGCTCCACACTGGGCTACAACAAAGGCGGCACTTCCATCCACGAGACGGGCCACTGGTTGGGGTTGCTGCATACTTTCGAAGGCTACTCGTGCGACGGCGACGGGGATCTCATCGACGACACTCCGATGCAGAGCGAGAGCACGGACGGCTGCCCGAGGAAGCCGGCCAAGGATTCGTGCCCGATGAGCAAAGGCGTGGATGCGATTCATAATTACATGGATTACTCCACGGACGTGTGTTATGAGAGTTTTACCCCGGGGCAGGTTGCAAGGGTGGAGAGTTTGTGGGGGGAGATGAGGAGGGATTTTTGAGCGGGGGGCGTTTTTTTGCTGTTGAGGAGGAGGATGTTTTGAGTGCTGCTGCGGGTGGGATTTCGGGGTTCGATAGGATTCATTTGGTCTTGGGGAATTTGGTTTGGGGGTTGATGGTGCTGTCGGTTTTGTTGTTTGTACGGTGAATCGACCTGGGAGGGCGGGGAGGGAAAGTGAAAGTTTTGATACGTGATCGCGATATATATATATATGATTGACGACTTCTGAGTTTCTTGACTTTGATGCCTTTCTCGTTGCACACGTTCTTCGAATATATGTCACGTCTAGCAGGACATCGTTACTCTCTAGGCTGTTAATGTGGTTGTATACGTATGTAGCCTTGTGACTCGAAACGGAATACTAGGTCTTTCTTTGTTTGCTTTTCGTCTGATTGATGTGGTCTTAATCACATTGTTTGACGTCTTCGCGGCGTTTCTCCGCGTGAGGTAGTATCAGTATCTTGAGCTCTCGAGTCCTATCACAGTCTTCGCTTTATCTACAACAAAGTTCCCACCGTTGGTCGCTTGATCGATGCAAAAACAATGGAAACTTAATCAATGAAATGGGCCCAAGACACCGTTGGCGAACAAGACCGACATAGAGAACGAATCCAAGGAACATAATGGCAAAGTAAATTACACATTCCTTCTCTCGTCGGATCGTCATACGTGTAAACCACGACTAAGTGGATCATACCACGAACCCTCGGAGAAATGCACGCTCGGGGGGAAAGCCCACCACCAACAACCAACACCCCATCCATTCCCTCACAGAGAAAAAAAAAATCACCCATTCACCCAGTACTCATCCCCTCCCACTGCCTCACCCCCTCCACACTCCCCAACCACTCCACCCTCCCCTCCACAAACTGCTCCGCCATGGGCTTCAGCTTCCCCCCATGCAGCGCCAAATCATCAATCGTCCCGATCCGACAGAAACTCAGCCCGGGGAAGCCGCTGCTGCGCCTGTACATCAGCGTCCCGCAGGTCTTGCAGAAGGAGCTGGTCATGGTGTTGCCGGTGCCGATGGTCGCGGAGGTGGAGTAGGAGGTTAGGTTGTCGAGGCCGCGGGTGTGGGTTAGGGAGGGGGTTTTGACTGTGATCTGTTTAGGGGAAGGAGGCTGTTAGTTTTTTTTGATGTGATTTGAGGGGAGAGAAGCGGTTTTTTTTGGGGGGTGCTTGGTATGGGATTTTTTGGATTCGACTTACGTTCGAGGCGAACATGGTGGCGGTGACTTTGCGGCAGTCGGAGCAGTGGCAGACGTGGGTGTTGACGAAGTCGGAGCCTTCGACGGGCTGGGTTTTTGGCCGGGGATAGTCAGTTACTTTGTTGTTTCTTGTGTTCTTTGATAGATTCGGCCTCGTTTCGATCCAAGGTTGGAGCTCACCATCTCAAGCTTAACAGCACCGCAGTAGCAAGTAGCAGTAGCCCGTTGCGACTGTGAATGCGAGGGCGCCGGTGTCGACATGTTGATGTGCGGCCTGCTGATTGATGTGTTCGATTGATTGAAAAGGATTAGAGGGAGGAGATGAGCTGAGCTGAGACAAAGTCAAGTGAATTGGGTAGAGTACTGTAGTCAAGCCTCAATTGTAGAAACGGGGAATTTCTGTAAATAAGAGAAAATAGAGCAGCCTTCATCCCTCGCTCGATAACAAACGAATGGCAGTCGACGATCCTCATGCAACGAAGGCGCATGTGCAAGCCACCCGTCGGACTTCGCTTACCAAAGCAGAAGCTTACAACATCCGCTTGGTCAGCAGCAGCAGCAGCAGCAGCGGGAGTCTCGCTTGAATGGCTAGACTTGCATGGGACAGACAAGATACGCATGCAGTCCAGTCGACCCCACTCCAGCAAGTGTGTAAGTGATGAGATCCCCAAGATGTTGATGAGTTAAACACAACAGAAAGCTGGAACAAACGATGACGTCGGGATAATTAGAAAAATTGGATCTTTGGTAATACATGTGATGCTCAACCCACGATGGCAGCGCGCACACTAAAGCATGAAGGTTCCGAAGAGGAAGAAGACAGAGAAGAACCTTCACCCGTGTCTATCCGGGTCAATGTGTTTCATGTGCGCCAATCCATTCCAGAGTCGAAAAGAAATCATGACTGCGTGCATGTCACAAGTCGACTTTTTTCCTTCTTGCAGGCATGCCATATCTCTCCAACTCTCGCCCACGTCACGGCTTCTAACTCTCTGACAGATCATCTAATCGGTCATGCGCCACGTCGGCAGCCACTTAAGATGACTCCACTGCTTGTGGTTGCCCTCCATACCAAAGCTGAAAGCGCGGAAGAGCCAGAACATCGCAAAGACTGCAACGTAAAGGACGGTGAAGATAGTCCACTGAACGCCCTTGCGAAGATCGCGAGTGTACCAGTCGAGGCAGAAGCCAGAGCACAGGATAGCAAAGTACAAGGCCGGGTAGTAGTGGTGGACGTAGGTGACGCGAGCCATGGCGACGAAGGGGAGGTAGTGCAGGAACCAGCCGAGCACGGGGTAGATGCCCGAGTAGTGGAAGTGGTCGATTTGGGGCCAGGTGAGCTCGTTGTAGCCGCGCTGCCAGCGAATCAAGTACCAAGCAAGCATGGCGAAGAAGAAGCCGATCGAGAAGGTAGAGCCCCAGTACACGAGCGGGTTACCGAGCAGGAAGTACTTGACGATGTGGTCGTCCCAGCCGCACATGCGGAGACCGACGTTCAGGAGGGGCCACTGCCAGGGCTTGGAGGCGAGGTCATCCTGCTTGTCGGGGTCGGGGACAAGGGCGTTGTTCGAGGTCATCATGGCGACGTTGAGGTGGACAAAGTCGCGGAGGAAGGGAGACTTGTAAGAGCCAGGGTCGCTTGCAGGGACTGCAGTATGTTAGTGAAATTGTAAGCAATACAACGAGTAACAGTCAACTTACGCTTCTCATTCCAGTGCGACTCGACGTTCCAGTGGGTGTACACATCACGAGGCCTGTTCTCCTTAACGCAAGTGGTCTCGATCTGCTTGAAACCCCACTGCGGCAGGTTGACGTTGCCAGCACGGAGGTAACATCCAAGCTCGGTGTGTTTCAGGCGGAACGAAGTAACCAATGTTCGCACCTTGGAGTAATCCCTGGACGAAGCATCGTCAACGACCTCGATCTTCCAGTGGTCCTTGGCGTCTCCGATTGTGAGGTTGCCGTAGCAAGAAACCTCCCAGTCAGCCTTGGTGACAGGAGCAGCGACTTGGTGAGAGTGAAGGTTGCGGCCGGTTTGAGCGTGGATGAGACGGATGACATCGCCGTCGCCGACGTATCTGATCTCGGGGTCCTCGGCGTTGTAGTCGGGCTGCTGTCTGTTGGGGTAGAAGAACCAGTCGTTGTTGGCGTCCTTGTGGTGGTAGCAAGTGATCTGCTGCTGGGCCGAGCCTTCAGGGTACGTCTGAACGTGAGAGTGCAAGAGTCCACCGCCGTAACCCATGTTCTTCAGTGTCGCACGGGAACCAATGGCGATTTCAAGCGGGCTGTCCTTGCCGACTTCGGTGCCCCTAAGGTTGGCCTGGAAGAGGGAGGACATCTGCGCATCACCGGGACCGCTGTTCTCGAGAATGAGGAAGTGGATGTAGAACGAGAACATGTAAACAATCAGAGGAATCACAATTAGGCCGATGACCCGGAAGACAAAGTGCGCAGCAAGATCGACCTATCGAATTGTTAGCGTTTCCCGTCCTGATCGATACGATCAAGTCCGAAACCTACCTTGGGCATCTTCAAGTCACCGAACTTGTTCCAGAGATCCTCGATGGTGTAAATACCAACGAGCGCAGTGCCGAACATGCCAACCCACTTGACACTGCACACGCAACCCACGCTGAGACCTGTGCAGAAGAGCCAGAAACCCCACTCGGCGGAGAAAGCCTGGTGGCGCATGTTGTGGAACCTGGACCAGCAGAAGACCGTGGTGAAAGTGAAGAACAGGAGCATGCTGTCGAGCAGAATGAACCTGCTGATTGTAGTGTAGCTGTTCTCGAACAAGACCATGGCAGTAACCAGCCAGACTGTCGGCCTCTTGAAGTGGAGCTCCTTGGCGGTGAAGTATGCAAGCGGGACGCAGAGTGCGCCAAAGGCGGAGTTGAACAGGCGCATGAAAGTGTAGTTGAGCTCTTCTGGGTAGGTCTCGCCGGACTTGAATTCGAAGGAACCGTTGTAGTTTGCGAGGTAGCCAGACAGGCCGACGAGCATTTTGCCGAGAGGAGGGTGGACATCAAAGTAGAACTCGCGTTTGAGGTAGTGGGAACCGAATTTACCGAAGCTGTGTTGAGGATGGTCAGAAACAGTTTCTAGGGAGTCGGGTTGCGAGAAGACAAGGGAACTTACTGAGCCTCATCCCAGGTAACGATTGGCGACAATCCGATCTTCCACATGCGTGTGAAAAAGGCCAACGCAGTGAAGACGATTGGCGCGATCAAGAATTCGTACTCATCCAAGATGTCGACAAAGGAGCTTGTCTGTGTTGTCCAAGTGTCAGCCCCAGATCATCCCTCTCCAGCTAGCCAGCCCTTTCTCAAACAACAGTATCGCATAAGCATACCTTCTCCTTGGTCTTCTCTTTCACATCCTGCGCGGCGTATCCTCCATTTGCCTGCGGCACCTGGCCGGCAGTCCTCTTCCTCAAGTCGGCCTGGCCATCGGTGCCGGTGGTGATGGCTTCATCGCGGACCGCCATGGCAGCGATTGGAGCCGAGTGTAGCGAAGGAACGGTAGCAAGAAAAGGGAAGCAAGGCGATCAACCGAGTCGCACGTGCAATGTAAAAGACCTTGAGGTCTAAAGAAAGGAAGTTGGTGGCAAGTGGCCGTGTGTTGGTGGTGGTAGTGGGTGAACAGAAGTTCGGATCGGACCAAAAGCAGCTCCCTGGAACTGATGATCTGTGATCTCCTTCCCCACGCGCGCGTACGTGACGAAGCCTGGCTGGCTGGCTCGTGGCGTTGAGATTGAATGAAGTTTAGAAGAGAGAGTTTTGTGTATTGTTATGGAGAGGGATTGAGTCGAATTAGAAGACAACAGCTGCAATGCACGAGGGAGAGCTGAATAACTACTGCGACGTCTCTCTTTCTCTCTTACCCCTTCGTCTTCAGCTGCCTGCGTGTACGTCTTCGTGCCAGGTCTTACTCGGGATTCGAATGGCCAGCTAAGCTACTTCTAGCGCGGCCTTCAGCTATTTACGGCGCGCTTATGCAAGGACTCGGAAAGTCAGCCTTCAAAACGTGTCCTCGACAGAGAAGAAAGCCTTCCATTCCATTTTCCATGCTTATAAGTCGCCTACTCACATGTCTTTTGCAATTTGTATTAAAGCGATGGTATCAGCAGCTCTGATTTACTTTAAACATGCTGTCACCAGTGGTATACCATCAACAGGTAGAGGATAAATGCCAATATTATCTCACTGGATCAAGGTGTTTTGCTCGTGACCGTCAAAAATTATGTATCAAGAATCGACATTTATCGGCTAGAAAATATGCTTCTCCCTTCTGTAATAACATAGGTAGTTCCCGAGAACGCACAAAGATCTAGATATACAGACACACACAGACACACACCTTGCAAAAAGCGTCCGCATTTTCTATCCCTTTTCAATCAGAAACAACCAGATGCCGCCTTCTTCAGAGCCAAAGACAACAGCAATAGAAAAAAGCAATCGCTCACAAGATGCAACGCACGACGGATTTTACAAGGAAAGTCACACAGCACGTTCACCTTCTTCTGCAGTCACTCCACTCCAGTCACTCACTCATCCTGTCCGACTCTCTTGTACTTGCCACTTCCCGCGTCACCATTGCCCTTTTTGACCAAGTTGCTGATCCAGCCTCCAACGCCCTCTTCGCGCTCCGAGTCTTTGCTCAGGATCGGCTTGCCGTCTTGGACTTCGACAGCAGGGGGGTCGATGTCGAGGTCTGGTACGTTGGGGTCGATGTTGGAGCCGTCGACGCCATCGTCGCCGAGGCGGAAAGAGGGTACAGGCGAGCGGGCGTCGCCGAAGAGCGATTCGGCTTCTGCGAGGGTCTCGGGGGTTGGTGCCATTGTGGTCGCGTCGCCGAAGAGCGAGTTCATGTCTTCGAGGCGGACGTTGGCGGTTTCGGGGTAAATGAACCAGACTAGGAGAACTCGATGTTAGCTTTCTGTCTATCGATGAATGCAAGTGGGATGGAACAACTCACCAACAATGAACGACACAGCGCAGAAGAATGCATGCACCAAGTACAATCGCCAATGAATCGCATCCTGCAGAATCGGCGTCACTTCACCAACAAGCCAGTTGAAAGTCCAGTTGGCGGCAGTGGACAAACTCGCACCCTTGGCGCGAATGCTCATGGGGAGAATCTCGGGCGGGTAAAGCCAAGGGATCGGACCCCACGAGAAGCCGAAGGAAGCGTTGTACAGCATGACGAATACCACAACCAGTGTCGGCGTGGCACGTATGTCGATGTACATGAAGTACGAAATTCCCGAAAGCGTGACCATCATGGCAAGGGCACCACTGAGTAGAATGAAGCGACGTCCAAGGCGGTCAACAAGGTACCATGGCGGAATCGTAGACAACAGATAAGTGACTCCGTTGATGCCAGTCATGAGCAAGGCGTCGCGACCGCGCCAGCCGGCTTGCTCGAACACCAGAGGCGCGTAATAAGAAATGACGTTGATGCCGTTGAGCTGAGCCAGAGCTTGAGCGGACATGGCGATGAAGACGCGTTTGTAGTAACGCTTGAACATGTCGGAGTAGCTGCGCTCGCCTTCTTGGCGCTGCAGAAGGACGCTCATCTTGATCTCGCGGTACTCGTCGCGGGCCTTGGGGTTGTGGATGTCGCCCTTGCCGTACAAGTTGGCAATAACCACGATGCCCTCCTCGTCGTGGTCGTTGTCTAACAACCAACGGGGCGACTCAACGACCAGCAGCGTTCCGACAGCTAAAAGCGTGCCCATGAACACTTGCATCGCCAACGGCAGGCGCCATGCCCAGTCGCTCTTGATGTAGCTGCAGCCATAATCAACCCAGACGCTGACCATGTAACCGAAAATGTTGCCGGAGAACTCGATGCATGCGAGCTTGCCTCTGTTGTGGGGAGGGGAAATCTCCGACTGGTATACAGGCACAATGGTGGTAAGGGCACCAACTCCGAGACCAGCGATAATTCTTCCCAGCATCATCATAGGCATTCCCGTAGCGAATGTCTGGCAGGCGCCACCAACAATGAAGATCAAGGCACCGTACAGAATGGTCTTTTTCCTTCCAATCACATCTCCAATGCGTCCAGTCACGAGTGATGACACCAGTGCACCGATTTCAAGAATAGCCACCATGGTTCCAATCTCGGCACTCGAGGGCTGGTTGAAGTAATCCTTGAAGTATGGGCCTGTAATCAGGCCCGACATCACACCCTGATCATATCCGAAGAGGAACACGCCTAATGAGACGAAAATCGATAAAAAGTAAATCAGCTTCTTCCCGTGCAACCCGTGCATACGGGAAGGACCATCTGTGCCAGGCATGAGTGCGGCGGCTAGGAGCTTCTCGCCCCAGTTGAGTCTCTTTGGTCCTGGTTCGGGGATTGGGATATCCTGCTTGCGTTTCGGAACCGCAGCAGATTGATTTGTATGCCGACTCGGCTTTTCGTTATCTGCGCTCTGGGAAGCGTAGCGTACTCTCTTTTGATGACCTCTACCTCTGCGGTGCGAGGTGTACGGATCCTCAAGGCTCACTCGTACGCGGCCGGCAAGCGGATCGTCGTCGGCGAGCTGGTCGACGAGATCGCCCGTGTCACTCCAAAGCGAGAAGTCGGATCGGTCGTCGTCGTCGCTGTCTTCGGTGTAAGAGCCTGAATGGCGCAGGCGCTGGCGGTCGCCGTTCTTCTCGTCGGCGCTGTCGTTACTTCGGCGGTGGGATCTTCTGGCGGAAGAACCTAGGGTGTGCAATGGGATGTTGGCGGGCTTGCGTGTACTGTTGCTGCCGATGTTGAACGGAATCTTGGCGGTCGTCGGGGCTGTGACGGACCCTCTCCCGCGGTGGAGGTAGTGGTGTAGAAGGGACTGCTAAGAAAAGCAGAGGGCCGTTGGGATGGAATGCGGGTATGGACCCGGCGGTGAGGGACGGGGGGGAGGTGCAGGGAGGGAGAGAGATAAGTGGTGCAGAGAAGGTCAGGAAGAGTGTCGAGCACAGTCGAGGCACGTCACTTCTAGTGTACACGAGCAGGTCAGGGCGGTGGTGCAGGCGGTATGGCGTCGTGGTGTGGACTAGTAGCTGATCCACTTGAGAGTGTCGCGCGGGCGTTGGCCGATGCTCATGGATGAGCCGGGGCTCAGGTGCTGCTTTCGGGTTGTGATGCAAGGCACGTGGGACGGAAGAAATAGTGAAGATACGGATAGCTCCTGTGGGAGCATTGGGCGGTGGGGAGCAGGCTAATGGATGGATGGCGAGTGCTGTCTGTAGTCTTTCTCTCTCGATGCAAGTCAGAAGCTGTCGAAGTTGGTCGAAGGTTAGTACGTGCGATCCCCAGCCGAAAAGCGACGTTGTGATGGCCGTGCGAGGGAACAGGGCCCAAACCTTAGCCACACCCTGCCTCTCACTAGCATATTATTATGGGGCATTTGCCTTTTTGCCAGAAGATAAGATAACAGTCCAGTCTACCTAGAGTAGATAGGTATCACTTTCACATCACAGTCATTATTTATTATTAATGTCCGTCATTTAATCGTCCGCACGCACAAATCACTGTTCATGCACAATGACCCACGAACTGCTGCAAGCCAGCCAGGCCAAGCGATGAAAGCCCCATCGGCACAAAGAAACACCAGATGCCTGTCGCCGGGATAGCTTTCTTGACCGCTGATACCTAGCCTGGTCACATGTGCGCACAACATCTGCACGCCAGAACAGACTAAAACGTTCCCCATGGGCGGGGATGGCGTTGGCATTATTCATGTCATCCCGGGTCAAAGTCGTGTTTGTGACGACCTGACTTCCATCTCATCTCGTGACAGGATGTGTGTGTTTGAGATGCCATCTGGCTGCCACGCGTGTGACATTTCTCGAATGTTGCTAAGCGAAAGAGCCGCCACGTATCGTTCCCCAGTCCATGCCGAAGTCTGTTGATGTTTACGGTGGGACCAGCGACCTTCGTATGATGAGACACGCTCTATGCCAGTGAGAGAGGGGTGTTTGGATACTGTTATCTCGCTGGATCCAAGAGAAACCAAGCGGTTGTATCAGAAGCTCTAGTAATTATGAACATGTTGGAACCAGCGAAATTGTCTGCTCAACAAAACTTGGCCAGTGCCGAGGCAACACTGAATACTAGCATGTGTATTTTGAGAAATTTCTCGTATATTGTGTCGTGTGTTATATACACACGACCATTCTTCTCAGTCCTTCCAGAGGCTTGCCCCGAACAAAGTTCCCATCCCAAACGCCATGCAGTCTCGGGGTCGGTCGTTCATCGCCACCCCGAGTATGAGTTATATAAAGCGAATTCAATCAGAAAACCACAATCATGTCGTTCAAGTCGTGCCGGATGATGCTTGCCATCCGACTATGCTGCCATGATCTTCTCAAGACCCTCGAGCAGGATGTCGGCGTGCTTCTTCTGGAAGATCAACATAGGCCTGAGGCGGACTGCCTCAGCACCGGAACCACCAATGTTGATGCCGATAGTCTTTGCCTTCTTGAGGATCTCATCGCGCTGCGGCGAGTCCCAAGCAATAAAGGTTCCCTGACCCTTGCCACGGAGGTTCTTGATCTGCTTCGGGAACTTGGTGGCAAGGCGCTCGAGGCCGGCGTAAAGGTAAGCGCCAGTCTCTGCGGTGTTCTCGACGAGGTTCTTGTTCTCAATCTCGGCGAGGATGGCGCGGAAAAGGATGGCACGGGCGGGGTCACCGAGCCAGCTGGAAGATGTGTCAGTATACACTCGAGAATGATGTTCCGATCGATCAGGGCACTCACGTGTTGAACTGCCTATAGGCCTTGTTCGGGCGGAGGGCTGGGTTGCCGTAAAAGTAACCAGCAGCCTGGGCCTTCTTGGAGAAGGTGACCATGTCCGGGGGGTCCTGCAGGTCCCAGTGGTCATGGGCCCAGAACTTTCCAGTAGCACCGACACCAGTCTGGACCTCATCGACAATCATGAGAACGTCGTGCTTGCGGGTGATGGCACGGAGGCCCCTAAAGAAAGCAGGTGAGGCGTGGTTATCACCACCCTCAGACTGGATGGGCTCGACAATGATAGCGGCAGGCGGGTTATGGAAGGTCGAAATGACGTGCTCAACCTCCTCCAGGCAACGCTGCTCCTCGCGGGCGTTCTCCTCGGCGTGCTGCTCGAGAGGGTACTTGAGCTGCGGGAAGGATGCCTGTGGCCAGTCGAAGGCGGGGATGTCCAGCTTGTGGATGGGCTTGGAGCGGGTGCAGGAGAGCGAGCCGAAAAGGCGGCCGTGGAAGCCACCACGGAAAGATAGGATCGACATGTTGGGGGAGCCGGGTGCCTGGTTGTTCATCGAGGACTCGATATCCTCCTGAGAGAACTCGGCGTCATATCCGCCACGCTGTTGCTGTCTCTTCCACATGAAAGCTGCCTTCATGGCCAACTCATTGGCATCGGAGCCGGCGGTCGCGGTGAGGACCTGGTCAAGGCCCTTGGGCGAAGCACGCAGAAGACCAGTCTTGAGGATTTCGGCCCAATCGTGAGACGGGAAGTTACCCATGGCAGGGCGGTTGATCAAGGCAGAAGCCATCTCGGGGCTCATGGCAGACTGGAGAAGAGTCGGGTTGCTGTAACCAACGGGAATCGAGGCAATCTGGGCGTAGACATCGAGCAAGACATTGCCGTCCAGGTCGGCGACATAATTGCCGAAGGAGTTCTGGTAGTTGCACATCATGTTCAAGCTCCTGGTCTCGTAGACCTTGTCCAACTCGGCAATAGCCTTCTTTCCCTCGGGACCAGGAATCTGGGTGCGCATGACAGGGCCAGTAGGCTCGTCGGGGAACAATGGCTGCTCAATGGCATCCGCGACGGTCTGCGCCGCGGCGGCGGCAGCACGAGGAGGACTCTGGGTGGCCATGCGGCGGGCAAAGGCTGTGCGGGTGTTGGCACGTAGCACTGGCTGCAGCCTAGCTGCCGAACGCATGAAAGAGGCCATTGCGGGATGTGTGTGTGTTGTGTGTTGTTGAAGTACTAGTACCTAGGAAAGTGAGCGGCTTCAATGGCAGAGAAGCCGGCGATAACGGAGGTATGGCGCGCTTCGTTGCGATAAGAAGATTGTGAGGTCTGGTGTGCGACAAGGTTGGAGGAGGAGAGGATAAAGACAGAGCCGTCGAGAGAGGTAGGATGCAAGACGACAATCGAGAGAAACGAGATGAACAGATGAGGAGGCGTGACCCTTCAAATACCTCGCCTTGTCTCTGTATCTCACTCACAGAGCTCCAGATAGTTGCCCGAAGCGCTAAAGACCTACTCCACGCCCTCCCGCATATGCCTTCCGCTTCTAGCCATGTCCATGCGAGACTCTCGCGGCATACCTCGAGGTAGTATGAGCTGCCCCATGTGGGATGATGGTTTTGGTGTGTCAATATTACCTCTTTGGACCCTTAGGTGCTTTGCAAGAGTCGCGACCTGGCTCTACTTGAGGTGTTGGTCTCTCAAAACGCCGATGAAGAGGCGAAGGTCCAGATTCCTCAATGTGAAAATCGAGCACTGTTGAGATATACAGTAGGAACGAGGTTGCCGTTATCAATATTGTCCCAGATCATTGTGGTATACGGAGCACCTTATATGCGAATGCGATGCAATGCAAAGCCGTAGCTCTAACTTCTCACGCGGGCATATACCTAAGGTATCCTATGCCTTTACGCCGTTTACGCCGTGATTAGCCTGTTTTTTATGCAATCACGCTACGGCCTTTGAACGTGTGTAGCTTTATACTACCATGTTCGAATGGAGAGACGCTACAACTCCGTCAGAGATCAATCGCTCGGTCTCTTCATGTAATGACTTAGGTACCCGGTGAGCATAATTAGGTATCCTAGCTTGTCATTGATGGTCTTAATGCGGTCCTTTCGCAGGTAAAGATGAGACGTCAACATCTCGGGCGCATTATTTGATCATATGATACAACCGCCTTTTCAGGCTCTCTCAGATTCTTCTATACAGTTTTGGAGAATGAAATGACCTAACTTCGTTTCGGATGTGCGTCTCGACAATGAGATCTGTAGGCGCGCCATGCTCACCCCATTGATCCAACGACTGCGCGCCTGTACCAGTTCTTGTAAAACGCCCCATCGCCAGAATCGCTATGCCTCAGAATTGCTCCAGCATTGGCCGCTATAAACACCATTTGTAGCAAACCGTCCCACCCGCTTCAGCAATCGATAAACAAAGATTTGTTTACTTGGAGATGCCGATCTTGCTGAGCAGGCTGCTGGGCGATGAGTCCTTCTCGAAGATGTCCAGCATGCTCTTCCAGACCTGGCCGGGCTCTTTCGAGGCGTCGATCTTCTTCCAGATGCCAGTGTTGCGGTAGTAGTCAACAACGGGGCCAGTCTGCTCGTGGTAGGTACCGAGGCGCTTGCGAAGAGTGCCCTCGTTGTCGTCGGAACGCTGGATCAGAGGCTCGCCAGTGACATCGTCGATCATGTTGGCCTTCGGGGGGTTGAAGATCTTGTGGTAGGAACGGCCAGATGCGGGGTGAACGAGACGACCGGTGATACGGGCGACAAGGAGCTCGTCGGCGATCTGAAGCTCAATGGCGTGCTTGAGGGGCTGCGACTTGGCCTTGAGCATACCGTCGAGCTTGACAGCCTGGGGGACGGTGCGAGGGAAGCCGTCGAGGATGAAGCTGGAGCATGTCTGTCAGTATTGCGGTTCTGTGCGCTCATGTGTGTATTCTCATCGAAGCTCACCCGTTCTGGCACTCGGAGTTGTTGTCCAGCTCGTTCTGAATCATGCCAATCATGATCTCGTCCGACACCAGCTTGCCCTCGTCCATGATCTTCTTGGCCTGGCGACCGAGCTCGGTCTTAGCGGCGACCTGCGCGCGCAGCATGTCGCCGGTTGCCAAGTGGCATGCGCAGTACTTTTCCTTGATCTTGGGAGCCTGGGTGCCCTTGCCTATGGGCGTGTTAGTCGCATGCGCGGCCATTGAGTGTTCGCAAAGATGTACGCACCAGCGCCAGGAGGACCGATAAGGATCATGCGCATGCCATCGACGGCAGATTTAGCGCCAGTGTCAGGCTTGCCGTACTTGCCCTCGAGCTCATGGACTCGGGTCTCAAGCGAGTTGATGTGGCTCCTGAGCTGCTCGATGACCTGTTCGGAAGACATGTTGCTAGCTGTGTTGATGGTGCGCTGACCTGACCGAGGCGACGAAGATGTGGGTGGACGTGAAGCGGAGGAGAGTGTGGAGGATGGAGGCGGGAGTGAGGTCTTGACAGGAAGCTGGTCTTGCGCGACTGGGATATCGAATCGAATACGGTTGGGTTTGGCCGACCACCGAGGAAACGTCGGGAGCTCCTGCTCGCCAAGCCTGACGACGCGCCTTTGGCCCGGCAAAGCGACAAGAACCAAGCTCGGTACGCAATCTGCTACCAAGTGACAACTGTCGACGTTGACACGGCTGATCTCAATTATTATTGTTGCAGGAAAAGTTCTCCAATTTCCTGTATAAGAAGTAGACAGTGGGCCTTTGTCTGTCTTCCAAGATTCCCTTTACGAACTTCTTCTTGTTGGAAGCAGATTGAACGCTCGCCGAGGCCAGAGTTGACGGCTTGCAGATGACGAGGAATGAAGGCAAGAAGTGTTGATTGCATTGACAAGATCTAGCACCTCAATACAATGGCCACGATCCGTTGTCATTCGGTCCTGGGGGTTCTTGCTGCAAGCGACATGACATGACCAACAGCAAAGGCAAACATTTGAAGGCAGAGTATCATCTCCTTTCAGGCATGTCCAACAGCTGCTAGTAGATCAGGTCGTTTAAACGTGCGAACTCGAGTTTGACGAGGCTAAGATTTCCCAGAGTCCTCCAAAGTCCTACCTAAATGAGAACATGTTTTCATCTGACATCTGCAGCCATGGACGCCTGGTCATAGCATGCACTCCGCCAGTCCAATGTTCCACTGCCATGGCAAGAACGATAGCTTGGGCATCAGACAAAAGGATCTCATCGCCAGATACCAGCTATACACTCACTCCTCAGGGTCGCAGTGGCCCGTTATCAGTAATGTCAACCAACAATTCAGGTGAGGTTGAGGTCGCCGGTCTCGGTGGAGCAAGCGCGCTTTCCTCTCTTCCACGTGGAACAACTGCCACTTCTGCTAATAGAGGTACGGTACATGTACGGTCCTCTGTCTTCGTCTTCTCTCCCTCACTCCCACCAAACAAACACATGCCTGCACCTACTTCACGGCACTGGTTGGATCTCCGCCATGTTTTCCAGCGCCTCCGTGATCCACGGCATGGCTAATCAACATCGCGGCAGCTCCGGCGTCAACAAACCGGACGAGTACTTGTAAGATCGCAATTTACCAGCTCACAAATAGATGACTATGCTGACAGCATAAAAAGGCGCTCTTCCAGCCCAGCGCGAGCCCGCCGCCACAGACGTTCATACACCATTTCCGCACCTTTGGGCACAAGAGTGAACGCATTTCCAAGCCCACTCGGCATGCCTCCAACGCCACCACGTAAGAACTCTCCTGGTCCAAGTTCATGCAGCAACAAGGAAAATAACCCACCACCAGCATCACCACCTCCTCGCTGCACTTCTTCCAGTTCTGCTCCCATCCTCGGCAGCAGCAGCAGGAGACCACATGGCAATGAAGTCGGGTCTTCCTCCGCCTCACCAAGGCGCCCGCGTATCTTCCACACCACATCCATCCACAACGACCGCTTTCTCGATCTGCCACCACTTCCGGATGCATGGAATGTTCAGCACGACAAAGCGATCTGTCTGCTAGATTCGAGAAACTACTCCCACGCTACCATCGTCGCCAAGTTGCGTCGGGTGTTTCCTGAATTGCATGGTACGCTGACGCCGCTGATGATCGACAAAAGGTTGAGGATTCTTGATCAGAACGTCGAGCTGGACTATTGGCGTGCCCAATCGACTACGCCGCGAGCAGAGCCAAGCGCCCGTGAGCAAACGGTGGATATCACGCCGACTAAATCGACGAAAGGGTCGCGTTTCCTGGACGCGATGCTGGGGAAGAAGCTCGAGCCGCGTGCTGCGGTGAAAGGACTTGGTATGGGTGTCCGAAGCGTCTTTGACAGGGTGTGAAGCGGAGTGGAGCGAGATCGGTGTGGTAATGTGTAATGATCATGAGATTGAAGAGGTTTTGCGATGACTTTTGAGCTTTAACGAGGTGACGACACCACAGCTCGGGGCTGTTGTACAGCATTCTGCACGCTGCAAAGCTTGCCTTTTATATTATCGTGTAGCATAATGTCAAATACATGCCGTCGGTGCCTGACATGTTCCCATAGCATCGTTGTCTGGCACACTATCTTACCAGTTTCGCATTCCATCACATCGGCGTGTGTTGCAGTGAGAGCTTGCCTCCAGCTATTGTGTTTTCATATGTAAATGCATAATGTGAGTACCTTTCTCACTTGTGAGAATGTCCGACTCTTGTTGCTGTCCAACTTCAGCGATCCATTTGAGCCAGACTCCATCGCGACCAAGCCCCACGAACCAGCATGTAAGAGCGTATATGCAGCGCGCCAAATGTACTCATCCGTTCAATCGTCTCGCTGGGTGCAGTATCAACTATTATCAACGGCCGTAGACTGCATTCTCTCTATCGAATGGCTGTTTTGGAGAGTAGTCTCAATCATACCCTAACCCTACTAACACCAAGTGAAAATGTTGCTGGTCCGATGAAATTGAAGCAGTGTCGACGACGCATGTTTTTTTGAGTCGGTTGACTATCGTTAATGGTATTTGTGTCGTGATCTATTAGATCCAGGTGCGCATCAAGTCGTGGTCGCTCGAATTATGTTGAATTTATCGACATTCGTCGACTTGGAGGACAAGCCGGGTGAAGGACATGTGTACCTGATGTAGTCAACGACATCGACAACACGAGTGACATCAAACATACGTTTCATCCAACCAGACAGATGTATGACCAATAAACAGAGACACTTCTCGATGGACATTGGAATATATAGTCCAGTAGTTTGTGACCGGCAGATACATGCCACGAGGGTTGAAACTTCAACGCAACACTCGAGAATTTCGGCGCGTCTCTCAATCGATTCGATCGAATAGATCACGCAGGACTCAACCCAATCGAACCGAGACCATCCTCTACTTGTCATCAGGTCGAATCGATAGACAATATCGCCCAACGAGATCTTCACTCATCCGATGTTCTTCCTTCCTCTTCTGCCTCCCCAGGCGCCAAAAAGCAAGACAGCTCGCACCAAGTGGTCCTGGCCATCCGACCCTTCCACATGACAGCCAGAAGGTCCGGCAAAAAGCAAAAAAGAACAGCTGCTCACAATGAGCTTGATATGATAGGAATAGCCGAAGGTGGGGCTCGAACCCACGACCTTGAGGTTGATCTCTTTGCTGTTAATAAGAGCCACACGCTCTACCGATTGAGCTACCCCGGCAAGGGTTGTATTGGTTGATGAGAGGGTGGTGACGGTGAGGTTCAAGATGGTTGGTCGTGTGGAGGCTGCTGTGGCGGACTTGGCCGAGTTTTCCTGACTTTTTTTCCCGGCAGAATTTGGGTCGGGGCAGCGGAGTGGGCCGTGCGGGCTGGGTTTGGTTGAACCGATCGAGATCGGCTGGGTTTGGCGGTGGTGCTGTGTTCTTGCTGACTGTAACTTGTCAGTACGATGGGTTGCCAGTATTGGATCGAAAGTCGCTGGAGCATGTCCAGGCAGATGATCGGATTCTCGAGAACGTTCACACTGATTGTGGAAGCAGGGTTCTCCGCGTGGCTCCATCCAGTCTTTGAGTGCGAGTTCCAGAACGACTTGAGAAGTGCTCTCGTTGTAGCAAAGTCGGCGAATTCATGCTCGCGATCTGTAGTCGAAGTTGAAGCGGCGCCAGATGCCGCCGTCGTCATAGAGCCAGACATTGTGAGACTGTAGCTGCTCGGCCATCCCGGTACTGTTTGAGTTCCACGAGGAGGAATTCGGTGATTCGGATCATCAAGCCCGAGGAGGGAAGGAGCGACGAGATGTAAGTGGATGGGTCGACCCTTCATGGATCCCATTCACTCAAAGGGCGTGACGACGCAGCAGATATACCAATCTACACTCGCAACCCTCAAAAGCCCGCCGCGCTGGCCTTTTCGCGATACTCCTCAAAAGTCCTCGCCGCACCACCCCTCGAATTATTCCTCGCCCTCTTCTCAAACTCACTCTCCTCTTCGCCATCTTCCATCCTCTTGCGTTCTTCCCACTTAGCCTCCTCCTCGGCAATCGCCTCGTAAAACTTCCCCTGCTGCCCACGGCCGAAATACA